>Ga0306865_1000441_pt1 | contig 16604 bp, 14 predicted proteins | sample AntRauTorckE5431_FD_190441 | JGI IMG/M metagenome (GOLD analysis project Ga0306865, IMG submission 190441) | Saline lake microbial communities from Rauer Islands, Antarctica - Metagenome Torckler E5 #431 (v2) (version 2) | ecosystem: Environmental > Aquatic > Non-marine Saline and Alkaline >... | reverse complement strand
GTCAGTTCTTGTACTGCATTATACCATTCTGACCAGCTGTCTGCATCGTAAGCAGCCTCTAGCAGTTGTCTGTCTGCTGCACTGTATAGTCTACTGATTAGTGATCTGTTGGATACTTGTTGCATATGATATTTGTACTTTTTTGTGAGGAAACAAAGGTAGATGTTCTTGCGTGGAATCTCTTATTAACACTAAGGCACTAAGTTTTTAAGTTTGTCTGCCGTAGGTTTGACATTAAGGTTTTAATAAGAATAAAGAAAGCGTTTTGAATTAGGAGAGACTTTCTAGTGGCTCGGTGTTCTTTTAATAAGAGCATTAAGGTTTCCGCGTAGCGGAAATACTTACTTTGCCTTATTTTCTTAATGGTTATTTTTTAAAAAACACTAAGGCACTAAATTTTTCTGTTGTTGGTTTGACATTAAGGTTTTAATGAGGATATGGAATAACGTTTTGTAATCTGAGGGAGATGTACTCTAGTAGCTGGATGTTTTTTAACAAGTGCATTAAGGTTTCCGCGTAGCGGAAATACTTACTTTTCCTTACTTTCTTAATGGTTTTTTTTTAAAGCACTAAGGCACTAAGGTTTTAAGTTTGTCCGCCGTAGGCTTGACATTAAGGTTTTAATAAGAATAAAGTAAAACATTTTGAATTAGGAGAGACTTTCTAGTGGCTCGGTGTTCTTTTAATAAGAGCATTAAGGTTTCCGCTTAGCGGAAATACTTACTTTTCCTTACTTTCTTAATGGTTATTTTTTTGAAAACACTAAGGCACTAAGGTTTTAAGTTTATCTGCAGTATTCTTGACATTAAGGCTTTAATAAGAATTATGGAAAGCATTTTGAATTAGGAGAGTCTTTCTAGTGGCTCGGTGTTCTTTTAATAAGAGCATTAAGGTTTCCACGTAGCGATAATACTTACTTTCCCTTTCCTGCTTAGTAGTTATTTTTTTATTAAACACTAAGGCACTAAGGGTTTAAGTTTATCTGTTGTTGGTTTGACATTAAGGTTTTAATAAGAATAGAGTAAAGCATTTTGAATTAGGAGAGACTTTCTAGTGGCTCGGTGTTCTTTTAATAAGAGCATTAAGGTTTCCGCTTAGCGGAAATACTTACTTTCCCTTACTTTCTTAATGGTTATTTTTTTTTAAAACACTAAGGCACTAAGTTTTTCTGCCGTAGGCTTGACATTAAGGTTTTAATAAGAATAATGTAAAGCGTTTTGAAGTAGGAGAGACTTTCTAGTGGCTCGGTGTTCTTTTAATAAGAGTATTTAGGTTACCGTGTAGCGATAATACTTACTTTCTCTTACCTTGTCAGTGGCTTGTTTTTTGAATCAGTAATTTCTTCTGAATGGAAGATTGGTCTTAGTACATTGCTAAAGCCTTAGAATTATATACATCTATGATTCATTCAGTATAGACTTAGAGAAGGATCAGAAAAAAGTATTCTTATAACTTCATCCACTTCTGTACCTCACTATCACCATCACCTGAAGTCACCGTAACGAAGTAGATACCTGAAGCTATAGTACTGACATCTAGCGAAGTGGTAGAAGCAGAGCTAGTATGTGTGAGTAGTATATTCCCATTGGCATCTGTAAGCGTAATCTTATGCTTGCCTACTTTGTGAAATTCTAGGTTTAGTGTATTTTTACTTGGATTTGGATAGATTTTGATACTAGATCCTGAGTTAATATTTGGTACACTGAGTGTAGTAGTCATACTGAAATCAGCTATTACAGGATAGTGATCTGATGCACTTTCGGTATCGTCTTGTGCTAGTCCGTACTGCTGTAGTCTTGCTGCTGGCATTATCTCTGTACGAAGCACAAATGATTTCTCTGCTGTGGTCACAGCATCAGAATAGAGCATAAAGTCTAGTTTTCCGGCTGGATATCTGCTGGTCTCGCTATTCCAGGTGAAAGCAAATCTGTTATCGGTCTGCAGGCTTACTAGGTCAGTTACTTCTGTATCATCCCAATCCGGAGAACCTCCGTTGCCATAGGTGGCTGTGTTTTGGATCTCGCCGGTAATGAGCGTAGTAAGCTGCTGTGCGTAGCCCACTAAGTTTAAATCTCCACCATACACAAAAGGCGTACCTTGGGGTAGGTCTATTATGCCGCCACTTGATTTGGCGTCTTGTATGAAATTGATGTATTGATCTGCCTGATTTTGTCGTTGAGACTCTCCTGTGCAACACTTGAGGTGAGCATTGGTAAACATGATATCCTTGGTGTAGTAGTCTGGTAGGTCTATTAATACAGGAAATTGACGCTCTAGATTTTGCCAACGCTCCTTAAATGGCCATCGAGAAGCAGTGATAAGTCCGTGGCTGCTGTGCTTTTCTACAAACCATCCATTAGTAGTACCTAGTGGAAGCCAGTTATCCATCAATATTTTTACGTCTGCAGCGGTCACATTATTACACTCTGAGAATCCTATTATGTCTGGATTTAGGCTTTGTATGATACTTTCAAAATGCGGAAGTCTATCAGCATTGGCAAGTCCATCAAACAATGTATTGTACGCCACTATACGGATGTGTGTAGCGTCTGATTTATTAATGTCTACTGGAGTTTTAGCGGCTACGCTTGCTCGATCAAAAGTGTAGGAAAATACTTCTCCTTGGTCTGGTAGTCTATCGTTATTGTTAGTATTTGTCCAGAGTATTTTGATGGTTTCGGAGTTGAAGAGAGCCGTAGACTCATTTGGTCGTGCATCTCTTTTGATAGCTATCTCAAATCTATTGGAAGTGACGGTAGGCAATGCACGCATAGAGAAGTCACTAAATTTGAGGTTATTGCTACCATTGAACTGTACGGTTCTATTTCTAAAAAAGACTGCTAGCTCTGCTCCATACTCAGCTTGTATAGCAGTGCCCGTACTGGCGTCATTATCCGTGTCTATATACAATCGGATATTGTGGTCTATCAGATCGTCAGAGATATCAAATTCTGTATCTGTGGTTATGTTTATGTACAGCCACTCATCATCATTGGTCACTTGCATTTTGAGCAGATCTATACCAGAGATAGATTCACTTGGGTCGGTTATGGTTTTTAAATTACTCGTCCAGTCATCGAATATACCGTCTATAGCTATAGGTGCAGACTGTGCTAGAGTAGTAAGTGTAGCTAGTATGAGTAGGGAGGTGCTTATTATCTTGTTCATTATAAAGTGTTCGAAGGTAAGACGAAATGCGTTGAAATACTCAGGCAGTAAGCTTTTGGTACTCGTTTTAAATGAAGATAACATGAGAACGGGGAGTTGGTATACTTAGTGGCTTGTCAGTAATCAAGAGTATCACGTTAATGTGCGTATAATAAAGTATGTCAAATCAAGAAAACACACTAGAAGTATTTAAAGCCATTGCCAAAGGAAGCGTCTGGGCTACCACAGTAAACATTACAGGCACAGCTTGGGATATTTAATCTGACGAGCCGGTGGATGATGGAGGTACAAATACAGGACCTAATCCTATGTAGTATTTAGCAGCTTCTCTCGCTGGTTGTCAAAACGAACAGGCACAAGTACTCGCTGAAGAAATGGAAATATCCATAGATGCTATGGATATTTCTCTTGAAATAGAGCTAGATTTAGCAGGTTTTATGGGTATGGCTGAGCACTCTGATGCTAGCTATAAAAAAGTACAATTGACGCATACCGTAGGAGGTAATGTTACTGCTGAGCAAGTAGTTGAGATGGGAGCTGCGGTAGATAGTCGCTGCCCTATACTGGGTTTACTCAGAAATAGCGGCTGTGAGATACACAGCTCGTGGGCTAAGGCCTAGAAAGCGATGTTTTATAAACAGTATACTGTTGTGAAGAAGCAGCTAGATGCTAAGTTTACTTATGCTGATCTATTAAGATAGCATTGCCATCAGGATCCGTGATTACGAAGCTAGCGGGTCCTGTGGTGGATTCATCAGCTTGAATGCCAAAAGGCACTTTCTTGCTTTTTAAGTCTTTTTGTATTTCTCGCACATCATCAAAGGTATCTAAGTCTTGAGCTTTTTGATCCCATCCGGGATTGAAAGTAAGTAGATTTCCTTCGAACATACCTTGAAAAAGTCCTATGAGTGTATTCTGATTTTTCATGATGACGTAGTTCTTTTCGAAATCTCCACCTGATTGCTTGAATCCTAGTTTTTCGTAAAATATTTTTGATGCCTTAAGGTCCTTGACGTTCAGACTTACAGAAAATGCTCCTAATTTCATTGGTTCAAAGTTAGTGTTTTATGAAGGAAGACGCACTTTGTAAACTTGATGTAAAATAGGAGTTTAACAGTTTCTTAAATAAGTAAAGTCTTTCGCAATCAGTATTTGAAGACGGACGAACATAGCTATTCTTTATTGGAAAATGTAGTTTTTTAAGACTTACCCTTCTTCGTTTTCTTTACGTTAAATAACGGTGATATGTACTGATTATATAAGTCAAAAAGATACCATCCACGCTAAGCTATAAAACAAAGAGCTGTCGTGGGAGTATTGATGACGCCTAAATATGGAACTCAGGATAGAATAATTATTGAATTTATTGGCTCAACCCGTGAATAGCGAGGATTCAGATTATGAGTCATAGGAGTATTGAATGTTGTGAGATCTAATACAAGTACAATAGACTGACTAAGAAATATTTAGGGAGGATAAGTGACCTATTTGATTTTACCAATTTTCAAGGTTATGTAGCGGAGAAAATTATCCAGTGCGAGTGAGTAGGTGCATAAACCCTAATTCCAGATTAGAATTGAGTAGATGCATTTTTAGAGCAAAAAACTAGCACCTTTTAATTTTCAGCGAAGAAACTGTAGTAAAATTGAGCTAAAATAAAATGAGTCTTGACTTTTTTGTTACTTTTTGCGTTAAGGCAAAAAGTAAGGTAAAGAATTACTTTGTAAAACACCGCTAAATGCAAGTTGAGATAACTTATTAAAGGGTATGTCAAACGTCATAAGCTCACCATGTGCTTGGATTATTCTGGTCATTCTTTTTTAGTGCTGATGACATCGTCCTCTTGAGCTAGTTGTCCTTCTTTTACAGCGATTACCCGCTTGAGTTTTCCCGGAGCATTGCACAGCTGTTGAACTACTTTTAGGTGTAGTGCTTGGCGTTGTTTTTATCCTTTCGTTGGTAGTACTTATTTGTCCGATGTGTTGATGGCAATAGCCGCTCACATTAAGAGTTTTATTGTTACAATCTGCTCCTGCTTTAGTTACTCCTTTACATTGTACGGACGTTGTTGCCTTTAATTTTTCTTTGCCATTTGATGCTTTTGAACTTTTCCAATTCCAAGATTTAATATCCAATGTGCTTTCAATACTGTTTTCTTGATCATCTGCCAGTAAGGGGAAAAAGTCTATACCAGTTAGTTTTTCAACGCTGTCAATAGTCACAGCATATAATTGAAGTTGCTCGCTTGAGCTAGTATTAGAGATAATAAAACCGATGCCTTTAATGCTTGGTTCTCTATAGTCAAGAATTACTTTATAATAATACTTTGGTACAGAAACCTTATTGTTTCCTATGGATGTGAGGCCATTTGTCAAAACAGGTCCAGTAACAATAAAAATTGATTCATAGTCTACTGCCCAAGTCCTAACTAGGCCTTCAAGGCGTTTCCAAACTCCTCTATTGAAACCTGGTTCTTGCGGAGACATATTGCTGTAATAAAATGATTCAGCCATTGCTGCCGCTGACCAACCCATATCTGATGCTGGTGCTAAGTGCCCTCTATCATAACCGCTTCCAGAGTAATCTGGATGGTATGCGGTACCTGTCTTTACTTTAGGATCTCTCAAAAATTTATCTGTTCGCTGCCACGTTTTTTTTGTTTCTTCATTTGTCAATTCGTATGCGACCCAGTTTGCTTGTTCGTGCGTTTCGCTGTAAGATAGAGAATAGCCTGTATGAGCTATCACAACTTCATTTGTCTGAGTTGTTGGAATTTCGAGGCTGCTAATTTCTGACGGGCGAATGTTGTCGAGCAGAACAGAGTCGGTATACATCCAAGAGCCGTCCTCATAGAGTAGAACTTCATTTCCACTTGTAGTCGTCGCTTCTTCTTGCGAAAAGGCCGAGGTGCTTGTAGTAAAAACCGCTAGTAGAAGTAGAATGAGTTGTTTCATTTATGATTTAATAGCAACGGTAGGTTTTAATGTTTATTTTTTTTGCAGCAGAATATTAATTCCAGCAATAGTACAATCAAGGAAATATAAATTACTAGAAGAGTGTCCTGTATTTCTTCTCGTTGTAAGTGATTTCTATATTTACCATTCAGTAAAATTAAAGAGTCATTTCTATGAGTTAAGGTATCCATATCAATCTCAATTTTTTAAAACCTGCTTTGATATGTTCTTCGTCACAACAAGGCTTATTTCTAAATGCCCTACATCTGCAAAATATAGTGGTTTTGTTTTTGTTCTTAACTAGTGTAGTTTTTGGTTATGTGTTTGAGTCCGGAAGGCGATGACATTTTAATTTCCTAATATTCTGTTTATAAACTCAATAGTTTTTTCTTTCCCTTGAATAATTGTGACAAGACTACTTAAAAAGGCGATTAAAGCAATAATTCCTGTAAATATTTTATAAATAGCACTTTCCATTATCTTATTAACTCTAAGTTTGCTAAAAATCCCAAACCAATTTAAAATAAAGAGAGGAATACCAATGGTTTCTTGAAATCCAATTCTAAACCAAATTATTGGATTTTTTAAGTTTTTTAATGTTCCTTTTATGCGTTCTTCTACGTGACCAATATATCTCAATAGGCAATCATCAACAGAGGCTACATCAAAATTTTGAATTTGCCCTTTTCTAAATTTAGGAATAGTATTAATGATAATTTGATAGTTTTTTATCATATAGTTTTCAAAGGCAGGTTTATATGACATAACTCCAAAACTACCTACATTATTTTGGATTTTGCTCACATTTTTCGTGAGCCAAACATAAAGTTCATTATCAAGATTATCTGATTTTTTCGAACTATTATGTTGTTCAAAATATTTATTATTAAATTCAATGAATTTATACCGATACTCTAATGCAAATTCTAGTTTTGTTGTTTCGCGTGAATGAGTTCTGAATAATTGAATAAAACCAATCAAGAATATCAATAATATGCTTATGATTATAATTATTGTCGTCATTTACTCAATCTCAATTTTATCGATTTCCTTCATTAATCTATCCGTTTCTGAAAGTGCCACGATTATCTTTTGATAATGTAGAATATCATCAAATTCTAAGGTTCTTTCTTTACGGTCTTTAAGCCATTTCTGAGCAGGTTGGTAACCACCAATGTAGAACTCCCAAGCAGTTAAAGGAACGCTATCAAAATACTGTTCATCATTTATCCAAACTTTACCTTTTGTATTGTCAATTGGTTCATAACCTATGTCTGTCTTAGTTATTTTTCTAGTAATAACATTATCACCGTTTACAGGGTAGCTTGTAATGTAATCCTCTACTTTAGGAGATTCTAGTAAATGGATTTGGCGTATTTCTCCACCTAATTTTACTAATTGCCAAAAAGTATTTTTGTCTTTTGGATAAGGTACTCTTGGGAAATCAATTTTTAGAAACTCTTTGTATTTCTCACGATACGTTGGCGAGTGTAAAACCGCATAGATATAATCTAAAATGTCTATTGGGGCAAAAGTGTCTTTCGTATTTTCTTTCTCATCGGTAAATGTTAAACTTAACTTTTTAGCAATTTCTTTTAATATTACTTGGTCAAGGTTAGGAGTTCTTTCCGCTGTTTCTTCTATGGTTTGTTGTCCGTTGTTTACTGGATAGAGATATAAAGGGAATGTTTGTAATGAATCAGCTGCACTATCCAAGAGGTGTAAATCCAATATATTTTTAGAAATAAAATTATAACCAGCACTTAATCCTCTATTCAGTCTGGTAGTTATTAAAGCAATATTATTGTTCAATAAATGAGACATTATTTTATTTCTAGGGTATGCCATAAAACCTTTTGTTTTCCCTGTATAATGAGTGTGCCTGTAGTCAAACGGGCGATATTGAATTTTTGTGTTTTCACCTATCTTATTCTGAATATCATCTTTTGCATTAGATAGAGTCCAATCTCTTCCATCTGGTTTTAAATTATGTTTGATTCTTATGTCCTCAAGATTCAAATCTTGTAAATCGTTTAAAACTTCTTTTAATTCTGATGAATTAACTTTGATAGTAAAAACGTCCCTTTCCGTTTTAACTCCTGTTGCATTGATTACGAACAGTTTTTCAAGACAAAAACCATTATTGTATTCTTCCATTGACTTATAATCTCGATTTACAAAATAATAATTTGGATACTTATTGTTTAATTTTACCCAATCAATATTGTGTATAGTTTGCTCATTTAAAAAGTCATATTTGATTTGTCTTTTACCATATAAATCTGAATGGAATACGTGCCCTAATTCATTTTTCTTTTTATTTCCTCTTTTTACAAAAATATTAATTGAAACCCCTTGCATAATGTCAAATACATTTTGGTCTGGAGAACCATCAGGAGATACTTCTTTCTTTTTAGCGTTACCGTGCAAGTCAAGAATATAAACTTTATCAAATGTTTCTAATAAATGCTTACGCATTTGGCGGAAAACAACACCATCAATAAAGCTATTATTGGAAATATAGGCTAAAACTCCACTTCCGTTTTTTTCAACGAAGTGTTGACCATAACGGATAAATTTTACATAATCATCAGATAATGAATTATAACTTTTTTCATTTAGGTTCTTTTTGTAATCCGAAATTAAATTTTCAATCCAAGGATTTTTATTTGTACTACTCACAGCATAAGGAGGGTTTCCAATCACACACATTACAGGAGAATCGCGTTTTATATGATTGGCTTCATTGGCTTCGCTACTTAGCCAGTTGGCAAATAGAGTTCCTGTATCTGGATGGTATTCCTCTAAGCTATTAGTTAGGTAAACTCTTGTCCGTTGGTTTGTGGTCGCTTTAAATCCTGTTTCTTTTAGCAATAAATCCAATTGCAAATGTGCCATTGCATAACTTGCCATTAGCAACTCAAAACCGTTTAAACGAGGGAGCAAATTGTTCTCTACATAACTGCTCCAAATACCTTCCTGTCCTTTAAATTTTTTATGTACGTGTTTTATTACTTCTGCTAAAAAAGTACCTGTACCTGTGGCTGGGTCCAGAATTTGTACTTTGTGTACTTCTTGTTCTGTTTGTTTATAGCCAGATTTAAAATTTTTATCAGGAATTTGAGTGTTTACTTTAATCTTTGTTTTAGAAGTGTCGGCTAAACCTTGCGGCAGATCAAATTCTGTTTTTAAAATATCATCAACTGCTCTTACAATAAAATTAACAACAGGGGCAGGAGTGTACCACACGCCTCTTGCTTTTCTTAGTTTTGGGTCATATTCAGCCAAGAAAGTTTCATAAAAATGGATGATTGGATCTTCCATTTTTGTTGTCTTTCCATAATTTTTTAGAATTTCTTCCACGTTACAGGCTAAGAATATTTCTGCAAGATTTTCTACAATCCATTTAATTCGGTCGTCAATATCAGGACCAGCTATGTAACCAAATAGTTTTCTTAAAAACGGATTTGATTTAGGAATCAATTCAGCAGCTTCTTGTCTGCTAAAAGTATCTAAAGTGGGATCGTGCAAACGAGCTGCAAACATCCCATAGGCAATTGTTTGGGCATAAACATCCGCGAACCCCTTGGGAGTAATATCGTGAATCAGAATGCTTTTAAAAGCAGTCATTTGTTCTTTCAGTGTGCTGTCCTCATTGTGAGTTTCATCACTAGTTAAAGCCTTTTCAATAACGTCAGAAAGAAGTCTGGCTTTACCCGCCATCATTTCTGCTAATTTTTTGGAACTTTTTATGTTTTGTCCAACATGGACACAAAAGTCTTTTATAATATTTTCGAATCTTGCAAAATTTTCTGGCAAGGGTACAATTTCATAAGTATTGTCACCCTGAGCTTGTCGAAGGGTCGCAATGGCTATTTTGGTAATAAATTCTCCATCATTGTACAAATGAAAATCTATGTAATCTGTAAAAATTATATTGTCTAATGATGCTTTGTAGCGATCAAACTGTTCTTTGTTTACTGATTTCTTTTTCCCTTCAAGGTCTTTATCACCAACGTCTTTTGCTTCAATAAAACCAACAGGTATATTTTTTTTAGTCAGGATGTAGTCGGGTGCACCACAAGATTGTCTTTTAGGCTCGTTGGTAGCTCTTATTTCAGGAACTAAACTTTCTAACAGCTGCTGTAAGTCTCCTCTAAATGTATGCTCAGTAGCGTTTCCTAGTTTATACCTCTGGTTTATATTGTCAATGTAATTTTCTATAGTCATATTTCAATTCTCATTATTTGCAGTTAGCAATGGCAAGCAATAGTAGTCTTCTGATTGCAAGTAAAGTTCGTATACATAAAAAACACCAGCATTTCCGCTAGGTGTGATTCACATCACATTAAAAAACTAGGATAAATGTGCAGAGCTGTCAATGTCTATAAATAAGGTTGACGAATTTAGGTTTTTTTCACAGAGATACAAAATACCTCAAAAAGTACTCTCTTTACTCTTGTTACTCTCTGATAGTATAACACATTGATTTATAGATATATACTTACTTATTATACATATACACTAGTGGAGAGTACGGAGAGTAGCTCCGAGTAAAGAGAGTAGGAGAGTAGAAAATCAGCTCTGGAAAGCAGGAATGTATTTTTTATAGGAGTTCAGCAGAGCTGCGATACATGTTGGCCTACTCGATTAGAAGTATATTATACGGATTAAGTCATCAAACACCGGGACTATTCTGATTCTGTATCACCAATTTTGTCGTTATAAATTTTTGGCATAGCTAAGGCTATGACTTTCCTCCAGAGGCGGACAGGCTATATTTATGCCTAAAGATTGATGCACATTTCTCAAAATACTCTCACGGTCTTTAATCACTCAGTCCGTATGAATCAATTAGCATCCCATGACACTCTGTAAATTAAATGTTTTCTCAATTTTTTCTTTGGTCACAGGATCATTTCCACTCACCTTGAAGTTATACGTACTTGCTTCAACTGTAATATTGAAAGAATTTATAGAGTCGAAATCCTTAATTAACTCATACCAACTTGAATCACAATGTTCTTTCATATAACTTTTAATTTCTACTAGATCCATTTTAGGGTAATAACTACTATCTACACTAGTTTGCCAATAACACCTGAAGTAACCGTCTTCCTCAATTCTGTGAGAGATATCTATCCACTCTGAAAACCCTATGTTCCAACCGTATAAATCACAATTCGGTCCATTATTTATTATGCTAATACTAGTTTCAAACTGGTATTTCAATGCTACATTATCCAATTCTGCAATCATTTCATAAACGTAATCGATACCTTCGAGGTCAACCAAGAATACATCACTTTCATAATCAGAGGATTGTTTGTTGAGTTGCGGCTGTTCTTTTTCTGGTATGTTTTCTGTTTGAGCTACAATTGAAGGATTCACTGTAATTGAATCAGTAGCAACTAATTCAGTCTTTTCCGTCTCTTCAATTTTGGAGGGTGAGTTCTCTGTTTTTAAATCTCCCTCCTTTACATTTTGGCTGCATCCTAACATAACAAGGCAGGACAAGATAAATAATGTGTTCGTGTTCATACTATACTACTTTAATTTTCGATTAACTTTTTTTACAACGTATTGATAATTAAAATTTTTACTCACGTATAAATTTTATTCATTTTCTCCTAATCTTCTCTCTAAAACGTTCGCTTTGGAAATAAATATCTTTCCGGAAATAGAGGGGTTTACTGCCAATACGTGCGTGTATTAAACGTGTATTTAAGTGTTACTACCTTTCAGCAGACAAATTTTGCAATCCAAATATATCCTTTTTATAAGAACATAAAGAGAACTCTTTACGGTTTTAGTATTCTTAGGTTCAATTAATCAATCGTACTGAAGAAGGGAAACCGACCCTCCTTGCTATTTAGTTAGCGGTGCGGTATACTCGATTGTTACCAGTACTTATTCAAATTTAATTTTAATTGATCCTGTTGTTTTTATAGCTTTTGAATCTCTGTCGTGACCAACTAAAGTCATAATCATATATCTAGCACTTTCTAATAATAAACGTGAGAAAACTTTCTTTTGTTCGATTATAGGGATTATCCATTTGCCATTATATTCTAGCAAAGAGTCTGGACTTATAGTTCCGTTATGAGTTGCTGAATTTCTTAATTTAACAATCATGTCAATCACACTTTTGCCATTTGGGATATCAACATTTAATTGAGAGGCAAGAATATTTAAATCTCCGAAATAGCCTTTATTTTTTGAATGAGATAATAATCTTTTAGCTAGAGTCCCTCCAGGCTCATTATCGGATGCCTCTTCAAAAAGGATGAGAAGATATAACGCTTTGTTAATCCAATTTGATTGTTCAATCGAGGTTTTAAATAATGAAATCAATAACGCCAATTTAGAATCAGTTTTTGATATTTCTATTAAATCTGGAATTGCATCAAGAAATCCTGGGATATTAGTTGCGTGTTTAATAATAGGGTCATTTGGTATGAAAAACTTTACTCCATTTCCACCTTCATTATTCATTGCATATCCTAAAATTAATTGCGGAGGATTAAGACTTATTACAGAAAGAGTATTGACTATTACTCTAGCTTCTTGTTCACAATTATCGATAGCACTTTCGTAATTATCAGCTTCTTGAGATTTTATCTCAAGAAGAATTGTTTCTCCAGTTTTAGAAAAATTCTGTAAGAAACTGATGTAATCATTTTGTGATAATGGATAGCCAATTTCATTTAATTTGGTTTTAACATCACTTATTAATCCGTTACTTCCCGTATTAGCCAATGGAGTAATTGATTTGTTCTCATCAATTACAATTCTCTTTTGAATAAATATTCTTGTAAATATAAATCCCATGTTAAATTTCTTCATAGAGCAATGTTGTAAGTTGTTGATTACTTGATTATTTAAACATAATGTTGCGTTTGTAACTTGAAAGTGGCCTCTTTAATTAATAAAATATTTTATTTCGTATGCTTCAAAAGAATTACCAACAACAACTTCTGCACCTTTATCTATGAAGGACTTGATTTCATAGGCTTCAAATCCTTTACCAATAACCGTGACTAGTGAAGCGTTTTTTGAGGCAAATGACTTTATTTCATAAGCTTCAAAAGAATTACCAACAACAACTTCTGCACCCTTATCTATAAAGGATTTGATTTCATAGGCTTCAAATCCTTTACCAACAACCGTGACTAGCGAAGCATTTTTTAAGGCAAATAACTTTATTTCGTAAGCTTCAAAAGAATTACCCACAACAACTTTTGCACCTTTATCTATGAAGGACTTGATTTCATAGGCTTCAAATCCTTTACCAATAACCGTGACTAGCGAAGCATTTTTTGAAGCAAATGACTTTATTTCATAAGCTTCAAAAGAATTACCAACAACAACTTCTGCACCTTTATCTATGAAGGACTTGATTTCGTATGCTTCAAATCCTTCGCCTAACACCGTGACTAGCGAAGCGTTTTTTGAGGCAAATGACTTTATTTCATAAGCTTCAAAAGAATTATCAACAACAACTTCTGCACCTTTATTTATGAAGGACTTGATTTCATAGGCTTCAAATCCTTTACCAATAACCGTGACTAGTGAAGCGTTTTTTGAGGCAAATGACTTTATTTCATAAGCTTCAAAAGAATTACCAACAACAACTTCTGCACCCTTATCTATAAAGGACTTGATTTCATAGGCTTCAAACCTTTGGGAAAAACTTAATAATGATGATAGTAAGAATAGCAGACTAATTATATTTTTCATTCGGTACAATTTTAATTACTTAAGACATTTATATATGTGATCTATATTTTATTATTCTTGCCTTTAAGTAATAAGGTTCTATCCCTCAAATTTATCTTTTTATAAGAACATAAAGAGAACTCTTTATGGTTTTAGTATTCTTAGGTTCAATTAATCAATCGCTCAGAGAAGAAATTAGTCAGTTAAAAGAGTAACAAGTCGTGTATCCAGTAAGAAGAAATTAATGTGCAGTTGGCTTTTCAGCTTGCACCTGACACGCAGCTATACGATCGTTTGGTTTTTTAATACTTCTTCCTCTTTTGAAGTGCTTGTGATAGGATACTTTCACTTGTACTCAGTATCCTACTTCTCTCTGAAAGCAACTGCTTGGGTAGGATACTAATGATTTCTCAGTAAGGGTGCTACTTTGGTTCCTAGTAACTCTATGGCCTGCATCATTTTATCATGCGGTAGACCTATGTCCATATTAAGCGTGATACGTGAAATACCTCCGAGTGCTTCACTATGTCTTTGTATTCGCTCTGCTATGGCTGTAGGCTCACCTACTAATAAAGCTCCAGTGTAGCCACTTTGGGCATTGAATCCTTCTCTGGTTACAGGCGACCATCCACGCTCTAGGCCTACCTTGTCAAATACAGTTTTATAGCCTGGGTAGTACGTATCTAGTGCTTGCTGTGTGGTTTCTGCTACGTATCCAAGTGAGTGTAGGCCTACTTTTAGTTCGTGAGGTTTGTATCCTGCTTTTTCACCTGCTTGGCGGTACATGTTGATCAATGGAGCAAAACGGTGTGTTTCGCCACCTATTACAGCTACCATAAGGGGCAGGCCTAAAGTGCCAGCTCTAGCAAAAGAGGCAGGTGTGCCACCTACACCTAGCCAAATAGGGAGTTTAGTTTGGAGTGGTTTTGGAAATATCTCTTGATCCGTGAGTGACGGTCTATAACTGCCACTCCACGTTATTTTTTCGGTATCTCGTATCTGCAGTAGTAACTCTAGTTTTTCGGTGAATACCGCATCGTAGTCAGCCATGTCTAATCCGAATAATGGAAATGCATCTGTGAATGATCCTCTACCAGCTACTATCTCTGCTCGTCCGTTAGATAATAAATCAAGTGTTGCAAAGTTTTGAAATACACGAACTGGATCTGCAGCACTAAGCACAGTTACTGCACTAGTCAGGCGAATGTTTTTGGTTTTGGCTGCCGCCGCAGCAAGTATCATAGTAGGAGCCGAGTCCAAAAAATCAGCTCTATGATGCTCGCCTATACCAAAGGAATCTAATCCTACTTGATCAGCTAGGGTTATACGCTCCAGCAATTGCTGGAGGACTGTATTCCCGGCTACTTTTTCGTCTACAGGAAATGCCGCAAAACTGTCTATTCCGAGTTCCATGCTACATTGATTTTGAAAATACTTCTATTTTCTCTTTTAACTCCTGTGCTTTTTCTTGGTTGGCTAGCGTTCCTTCTTTGAAATTATCACTGAAGCTAGGTAGACTAAAGTCCACTATCACATTACCTCCATAGTGCAGCATTAGATTTTTTGTAATTGCTAAAGCACTCATTCCGCCTCTATCACTAGGAGATGTAGCAGCTAAAAACAGCGGCTTATTCATCCATACTTTTGGATCTAGTCTGCTGGTCCAGTCCCATAGGTTCTTGAAAGCTGCGGTGACATTACCATTATTCTCGGCTACAGATAGAACTATGGCATCTGTATCTTCTATCTGCTTTTTGAACACGGATACTGCGTCGGGTATTCCAAACTCTTTTTCTAATTCTTTACTATACAAAGGGAGAATCAGGTTTCCCCAATCTAAGGTGGTTACTTCCGCACTTGTTATTTGTAATGCTATGTGACTTGCAAGCGTTTTATTGATAGAGGTTTTACTATTACTTCCTCCTATGGCTAGTATCTTTTTCATTTTTTATATATGTTAGTACAAAGATGCAAATCCATTATGAACCGGGCATTAATGTAGATTAAGAAATAATAAAATATAGTTAGACTTTTTTAGTCTGCTTTTTTTTAGCAGTACTTAGGGCTTCTGGCGTGATGCCAAGATAGGATGCTATCATTTTTTGAGGTACACGTTGCACTATCTCTGGATACGTAGTCATAAAATGCTCATAGCGTTCTATGGCTGAGTTACGCATCAGCATCAGTACTCTATTTTGTAAAACAGCTATTCGCTTAAAGAGGGTTTTAGTATTTGCTTTTTCATTATTAGTGTCCTTTATCAGAACCTCTACCACCGTATCTTCTATAGCATCTATGAAAAGGTCTGAAGGTCGATCGGTAGGCTGACTATCTGCTATGGTCCATCCCTCAGGGGCGAATAAGAAAATATGCTCTTTTCCTTTATCGTCTATTACGTAGCTTCTTAGTAGGCCGCTTATCACTTTGTATACTTTAGAGTTTAGTGTGCCTTGATGCTCTAGTATAGTTCCTTTTTTTATGGAGATGATTTTGGACATGGTGGGTATCGGATTCAAAAATATACTTACTCAGATAGTAGAATGACTCTCGGGTGTATTTAATCCACCTCTAATCCATTCAACTGTATAGCCAAAGCAAAACCCATACTAAAGCAGCCTTGGAGCAAGTAGCCGCCAGTAGGAGCATACCAGTCTAGCATTTCGCCAATAGCATAGGTATTAGGCATTTTATTCAACTGAAAATTGGCATCTACTTCATCCAAAGCAATACCACCTAAGGTCGATATGGCTTTATCTATATCAT
>Ga0306865_1000439_pt1 | contig 16663 bp, 9 predicted proteins | sample AntRauTorckE5431_FD_190441 | JGI IMG/M metagenome (GOLD analysis project Ga0306865, IMG submission 190441) | Saline lake microbial communities from Rauer Islands, Antarctica - Metagenome Torckler E5 #431 (v2) (version 2) | ecosystem: Environmental > Aquatic > Non-marine Saline and Alkaline >... | reverse complement strand
ACAGAGTTCGCCGAAAATTCTCCATTCCCAGACGTGTCAGAACTGTACACAGATGTCTACGAAACAGAATATCCATTCATAGTGGAATAAAAGTTTAATTTCGCAACCTCTTATCAGAAAATGAGCACAGAAGAACAATCAGCAGAAAACAAAGGCATAGAGTCAATCAGCCAGTTTCTCGAAAACAATAGACAAAATGTAATGATCGCCGGTATCGCACTCATAGTAGTGGCAGCCGGTATCTATTATTACAGTAATTTTTACCAACCTGCCTTAGAGGTAGAAGCTGGAGACAGTTTCTTTATGGCAGAGCGATACTATGGTCAAGATTCCCTAAACCAAGCACTAAACGGTGATGGTATGAATCTAGGGATGATAGCCATAGCAGATGAGTACAGCGGAACAAAAGCTGGTAATCAAGCTGCTTACTATGCGGGTAGAATTTTATTAGATCAAGGAAAATTCGAAGAAGCACTAGACTACCTAGGTGATGTATCTATGGATGATGAGATAATGTCTGCACAGGTAATCACGCTAAAGGGTGACTGTAACTCCGAGCTAGAACAATACGAAACTGCTGCTGACCTATATATGAATGCTGCTAACTCTCGTACTAATGATCTTACTACTCCATACGCACTTCTCAAAGCAGGAATGGCTTACGAAGAAGCAGGCGATCCTGGTGAGGCTCTAAAGGCATACGAAAAATTATCTGCGGATTACGCTGATTCTCAATACGCTCAGAAAATAGAGGTTCGTATAGCAAAAGCAAAAGCCGCTAAAAACGCCAAATAATTATGGCTGACTACGGTAGTCAAACTTTTCTCAACGAAAAAATCAACCTTCCGCATACTAACTTTAAAGTAGGTGTGGTTACAGCACTGTGGAATACAGCGATTACCAGCAGACTAAAAACAGGTGCTCTAAGCACACTAGTTGATGCTGGTATACCTATTGAAAACATACAACTCTGGGACGTCCCAGGGTCTTATGAGCTTATCTACGGTGCTAATAAACTGGCTACAGATGGATATGATGCGGTCATCTGCTTAGGACTAGTGATACAGGGAGAGACTCGTCACTTTGATTTTATCTGTGATGCGGTGGCCAATGGTATAGCTAATGTCATTATCAAACACAATATCCCTGTGGCTTTTGGATTACTTACTACAGATACCCAAGAGCAAGCCCTAGAACGCTCTGGCGGTACACACGGTCACAAAGGGGAAGAAGCTGCGTGGACGGTGTTGAAATTGCTGGAGAGAGGTTAGAATCGTTCAAAAACTAAACAACAAAAAACCGATGCGTTTGCATCGGTTTTTTATGTTTTGCACACGATTTAGAGTGGCTTACTCATCAGTCTTAACAACATACTTATAAAATACTTGCCCAGCTATCTCAAAGCGAACGTTATACATGCCTGCTTGATATCCAATTAAGTCAATAGTTGTTATAGCCTGGGAAGATACATTGTCTTGGATTACATGAGGATACCCATATGCATCTGCTACTATTATTGTCCCCATTTCTCCTACCAAATTCTGCTTTGTCTCTTCGTCTAACTGAAGTGTAAATACATTATTCGTTGGGTTTGGAGAAGCGATTAAATGATTGGATTCTTCACCACTATTATTTTGAGTATTCACATACTCAATGTTATTTAAAGCGAGATCGGTATTGTCTAATAAGAAGGAGCCTGCACCTTCTACATAACCTGAACTCGTGTATTGAGCCACACCTACTTCGAAGACTTCTGGAGGCAAGTTCTCCCAACCATTTGCGGGAAAAAATAAAGGTCTAAAGAAAAACAATTCGTTATCTGGTAATATCATCTGAGTAATACACTTCTTACCATTTGCTCCTTCGTCAAATTTGAAGATATTGTCACCTAAGTAAGTAACATTCGGATTGTAGTTAATATTAGCAAGGATAGCATCTCTAACTACGTCTTGTACTTCAAAAGCTACGTTCCAGTGAGCAAAAAACGAAGGACTTAGCTCATCAAAGCAAAACTTAGTAAACCAACTAGGGTCTTTCTGTCTACCCATTCCTGTCCAGCTACCTCCTATATAGTCGATGTCTCCATCATTATCTCTATCTACTAGATTGCTAGAATCACCATCTATTACCCAAGTGTTTTTAGTGATAATATTGTTATTGTTAATTGCATTAATTTTAACGTGTTGGTCAAATATCTCATCTATTTTCATTTTGTGAGGATAGACTTCACAGTGTTCTAGTCTGGCTAGTAAGCAAATGCTTACACCTCGAGCATCGTATGTCACTAACCCTTCAAACCACGCTGGGTTAGGTGGATACCAGTCATAAGAAATCTGTAAACTATCCCCAGGAGCAATACTAGGAACTAGTATAGGTGCGGTTTGAGAATTTATTCTGCCACCTAAAGGAATCTTGATACTCAAAGTAGGATTTAACATAGAATTAGCTGGTGTAGAAAGCCATCTTGCATCCCACTCTTCATTGCCTATCGTGCCAATAGTCCAGTAGAGAAAAAGGTTAGTGGGCTGAGTAGCTGCCGTTCCTTTGTTTCTTACCCAAAGGTTCAATTGATTAGGAGAGTTGTTTTTAAACTCCATATTCTGATGATCACCTAATCCATCCGAATGTATCCTATTCCATATATCTGGACTCCTTACTATATCATAGTGTGAGGAGTCAGGATTGGGTTCTAGACCGAGGGAGTCTTTCTCACTATCTTTAAACCAAATATCAGAATTATCAAGAACTGTAAGTATTGATGTATTTGAATAGCCCTTGCCACAGTTATTCTCAGCAACCATTCTAAATTTAGCATTGTGATCACAAATATCCATTGGAGTATAGTTAAGCGTGGTTGAATTGCTATTTTCAATTGTTATCCAATCTGAATTTCCTTCCAATTGTATTTGCCATGTAATACTGTAATCAGGGCTATTCATTGTAGCATTAGATGAAAATGTAGCAGGTGTACCAATAGTAACATTTTGATTACTAGGATGTGTGGTAAAAGTAGGTACAGAGCTAATATCTCTTATAACAGCGATATCCGAAAATATTCTACCACAAGAGGTCGTAATCAAAAATCTAAAAGAATCCAGATGCGATGGAGTTCCTGAATTGTAAGGATAGCCATAATAGCGAGATACACTATCTGAAGGTATCGAAGCAGGTATCCAATTATTAGATGGGCCAATTTTTTTATAAAGAAGGCTATAGCTTACCGCTACATTAGAAGGGTGCGAAACTTTGACAGAAGCACTCCAAGTTCCTGTATTAGATGCACATCCATATGCATCTGAAGGTTGTTCTTGTATATACACCGATTGCTGGATCGAAATTATGTTTGACATAGTATTACAAATAGAACTGCCCCATATGGGGGTATAAATAGCATTTCGCCGATAATACTTTTTCTGAGACGAAACGAATCCGTTAAAATCTCTTGTATTGACCGAAGTAGATGACCACGTAATAATGTCATCTGACACTTGCCAAGAATAGGACACTGTTCCCATAGCATTATGAGGAGTAGCCCCAGTAATAATAAAAGGTGCTCCCGAGAAACAGGCTATATCATTCCCGAAGAATATTCTATTGAACCTCTCATTTGTTTCTGTTCCTACATCCTGACTATACGTAAAACAACCAGTGTTCGTGTATGCTAGACGTTTATAAAGTCCTGTAACGGTTAATTGACTGTCAGGGACAAAACTTCTGTTTGTTGCTCCTGTGATCAGATTATTGCCACGATACCATTGGTATAATAAAAGTAAGCTTGTATCAATTCCTGTCGGTATACCATCAAAAGCTACAAAGTCACTGTTTTCACATACACGCTGAAATAACGGCAAAACATCACTTATAAAGTTAGCCTTAGTAATATCTAAAGTAGCGGAATCCTTACAACCAGATGAAGGATCAAAGATCACTACTTTTACTGTACCTGACGTGCTCCATTTCACATCTGTTTGATTGGGAGATGAATTTGGTATTAATGTATTGCCATTATTCACAGACCAAAAATGAGGATAAGCATATGCTGGAACACTATAGCTAATCCCTATCATGGTGTCGCAATAAGTACTATCTCCTGTTATTTCTGGATTAATAAAAGGCAAACCTGTCTTGACCACGGAAGATACTTTAGAGACAGAGGTACATCCATTCTGGTTTACGATCTTAAGTTCTAAGGTAGTATAATTTTTGGATATTTTCACAAAATACATAGAGTCATTTATCTGAATTGCGGTGTCCGTTAAAGATGACCAAGTATACGTATTATTGGGATTATACTCTGGTATAGTAACGGTAAACACTTCACTGGTATCACAAATTAATGAAGGTAAACCTTTAAGCCCTGGAGTGTAGTAATTCTGTTTGACTACAATCTTCTTTGTTATAGTATCACCATCTACCACTAGGCTCGCATAAAAAATTCTGCCAGTTGGATAAGTATTAATTGGATTTTGAACGGTACTTGTTTTAGGAACCTTCCAACCTATAGTACTATCTCCAAAAATCCATTTAACAGGAAGTCCGCAGTAATAATTGGTTGTAAATTGAACATCCTTGCAATTAGTTGAGCTAAAATCAAAATCTAATTCAGGGAGATTTTTTACTACATCTAGACCTACTGTGTCTATACAATTCGTTAGTACATTTTCAATTATAACTTCAATCCTTCCATCAGTTGCCCATTTGGTGGTCGCTGTGTTGTCCGTCTCAGAATACGTCTTAGTCCCATTGCTACTCCATGTATATGTGTGTAAAGGGTTATGCGGGACAGAGTATGCATAAAATGCTGTGTCATCACAGTTTTCACTAGCACCAGATAATATAAGGTCACTAGACAGCATTCCAACATAGAGCGTTTTGCTTAGGGTATCCCTTCCAGATATCAACTGAACTGCATAATTTCCTGTATCTTGATACGTATGTACCGTATTTTGTGTGGAGTCTAATGTGCCATCACCAAAATCCCAGTAGTACGTAGAATCACAAGAGTGGTAAGTTTTAAAAGTAAATGTTGCACAATTAGTGGAATTAAGCTCAAAGTCCTTTGGAATGTGATCAGATTTTATAACCTGTAGTTTAGTACTATCAGAACAGCCACTTTTAGGATCATATATAGTCAATCCTACCCACGCTGAATCCTGCACAGAGACATCGGCAAATGGAGCAGTAGATGGATTGAGCAGACTGCCACCGCTTACAGACCAATGAAATTGATAAGACTGTTCACTAGAAGCTACGGAATAACGCAATAGATCACCTGAAGAACAGAACACAGAAGGGCCAGATATGGCAAGTTCTATGTCTGACAGACCTATAACTATACTATTTGTATCGTTCAGTGATCCCACAGTAAGTGTAATGGTATATACTCCTACACTGTCATAGGTATGAGTTGGTCTTTCTAAAGTAGAAGTATTCCCATCACCAAAATTCCACAAATAACCAGTACCACAGCAGTGAGTCGGAATGAACTCTTTTGTAAAACAAGTAATAGATCTACTATCAAATGCGATACTGTCAGTTTTATATTCTTTACTATCCTGCTGATTTGGTAGTCCAAGAAAACTGGTGCCTCCTATACCATTTGTGGCTAATGATACTGAGTTTTCATAAAATCCACACTCGTTATTCCCAAGTTCTTTGGAGTCTGGGTTAGCAATCTCGCTTATCAAAGAATTCCCAGCATAAATCTTCTGATTAGGTGCTAGCTGAAGATTAAAAACAGCCTGAAACGGATAAGAAACTAAAGTAACCTTAGTGTCTAGTATATTAGATGATAATATGTCCAATTGCACTATATTAGATTCATAGATAGGACCTGAGCCATTCCTGTAATATTCACTTCTATACAGTAGCTTGGAGTTGGGAGAAAAACTACATCCATATACCACATCCAAGTTAGGAGTATTGTCTTCAAAAATCTTAGTGATTTTACCGTTTTTGCCACAGAAACTAAATACAGATGGTCCATAGCTTATAAAGTTGCCATCTGGGGATACTTTTATAGCACTATACTCGTCTCCTGAATTGAAATCCAGTCCTATGGTATCATTGTGATGAAACTTGACCGTATCACCAGTAATTATACTTACTGAAATGGAATAATATGTTGATGTCCCTGTAGCACTGATATTTAGTCTAGAGGGAATAAGCAGCCAAGAAGAATCATCACTACAGCTGGGTGCTATAGTCATCCCTTCAGACCAAATACTGGAAATATCAGAAATTTCTATATTCACATTTTTAGATACTATTTCTCCTTGGGTAGTACTTTTCTTACTCATATCTACTATTGAGTACTTATAGCCTGCTGTTTGGTAACCAGAGACGTAGTTACTCATATGAAAAATATAGTATAAACTATCGCTACCGGGCACCTGCATAGTAGCTACGCCCTGATTAGCAGTATAGTAGCCTGATATGGGGCTACCTACCATTTCTTTATAATCTGCATCAAATATGCGTAGATCATAATTATTTGTTCCTATATCCGTACCCCCATAGTACAGCATGTCTCCCATACTATCACACATACTCACCGTCCCCTCAAAGGAGTTGATTTGGCTAGGGAGTTTTTTGTTAAAGGGTTCAACATCCCTCAACACCAATCCGTTGGCATAAAATCGCATACCCGCATTTTGACCAAAGTACCATGAGCCTTGGGTACTGGGCAGTAAGCTATCACACGCATATATGGTCATGGCGGCATCTGTACGCTTAGTAAGGATAATCCCGCTGGCAGCTATGCTCAGCTCTATGTCATACAGCCCACTGTCTAGGGTGAGGCCCATACGTGGAGTTCCTGTATAGGTTGAGGTAGTGTGCAAGCTATTGTTTTTGTAAAATTTCCAAGTATACACAGCAGCACTACCATAGTCATACGTTTCTAGGTACTGGCTATCTATATTACATCCATCGGTATATCCGGTAAATAGGGCTGAGTTTATACAGCAGCTCAGTGCCGTGCTATTCACTGTGGCTGGCTGCCACAGGCTCGCCCGTACACCCTCTAGTGCAGTGTACATCACCTCCGCTTGGTCTGCGGTAAATTTATGCTTGCAGCTAGGTGAGCTATAGTCCATGTAATTTTCCTTTTGATCTCGTGGATTATTATTATAGCTCTCGAAGCACGTATTATTCCCATTACACCCTCCTTCGATATCAGATACCACCGCAGGCACATCGCAGCACATATCACCCTTGGTAGCACAGTCTGTAGAGTCTAAGCCTATACATCCACCTTCAAAAGGATGAAACAAGCCTAAATAATGACCCATCTCATGGGCAAGTACTTTCCCTTCGGAAGCAGATTGCAATGCAGGGAAAAGCGTCCCATTATACTTACCAAAGTAATCATGACGTATTACTATCTGGTCGCTCGCTCTGCTGCCCCAGTAAGGATAGCTCGCATAGCCTACTACGCCATTTGACCCTGTGTCAGATACTATATCCGTGACTACATATATATTGATGTACCTATCTGTAGGATAGTGTATAAGTGCACGCAGGCTATCTTCTTGATTTCGCTGATGGATACTATGTGTACTCTGCACCCTGTTTATTCCATTAAAGGCAGTACCATCTGGTCGTTTCTGTGCGAGGCAAAAACGGATGCCTGTATTTACGGTGTCACTACTATTGGCAGGGTAAGCATTGGTGTAGGCATTATTGAGCTGTTCTAGCTGATCTATTATCTGAGCATAGCTAATGTTGCCACCTGTACCCACAGTAGTGTCAGTGGCACTGTGTATTATGTGTACTACTACAGGGAGTATGTACTTGGCTGTACCACAACTATTATCAGCTACCAGTGCATTACTCGTGCTACTGGTGGGGGCGGTATAGATATGATTTCGCCCTGTATGTGTAGCTCTGTACTGAGATACAGCTAGTGCCTGCATACCACGGGCCATGTCGTACTTCCGTGGGTGATCTTGTCGGTATTCCTCTTGTTGGGTGTCAAAGGAGCAGGTTTGGGCATTTAGATACGTAGGCAATGCGAATAAGGCAAAGGCCAAAATGGAGATAATTATACTTTTCATGGTTTCTAATCTGACAAATATATGACTTTGAGGCATATATTCCGTAATATAAAAATGTAGCATATAGGGTCTTTGCTCCTTGCAGAACGAAGAATTTTTAATAGCCATAGGACAGATGCTCAAACACATTAGGATTGAAGCTGGTTATACGAGCTACGAGAAATTTGCAATTGAACACGATATAGATAGAAAGTATTACTGGAGTATAGAGAAAGGCCGAAACATTAGTGTATCTTATTTGAAACGCTTACTAGATATACATAAACTTTCATTTAGTGATTTTTTTAATAGAATAGACTAAATTTGTGTGTTATGTACCGCACCATAAAATCACCTAGCATCCTTTTCTTTCGCTTATTTATTTTATATTGTCTTTTTCCAACTTCTTTTGTTAAAGCACAGATTCCTGAGACCAATCCTGATTTTTTAAGAACTAAGAATTGGTACTTTGGAGACAGCATCGGGTTGAAATTTATTCTTTCTGACACCTTAGTCTCAATTCCTAATCTACGTGGATGGACATACGAAGGAACTTCTATAATCAATGACCAGTTTGGAAATCTTAAATACTATAGCAATGGCTTTAACCTTTACGATTCTTCGAATAAATTAATTACAGACAAATTAAAAGGGGGAGTGTCGTCAAGTCAACAAATTTCAATGCATCAATTTAATGAATATATATATATATATACCACAGCTCCAGAGTTAGGTGTTGGGTTAGATGGATATAATTATTCCATTTACGATACAAATTTAGATTCGTTTGTATTTTTAAATAAAAAATTAATAAAGAGAGTGGGAGAAAAACAAGCATCCGTTAATCACCAAAACAATAATTATATTTGGAATGTAGTGCATAGCCAAGAGGACAATCTCTTTTATTGTTATATTCTGAACAGTAGTAACACTATCTCCTGTCCATTGATTCAAAAATTCGGAATAGTTTACCCTAACCTCAACCCTTCGCAAGGTATTCTGAAATTTTCTCCTAACGGACAAATCTGTGCCAATATGAACTGGAATTTACTTAATTTTGAGTTAAGTAAATTCAATAGAGAGACTGGCTTTTTATCTGATTTAGTAACTGTTCCTATCTTTTATCCATATGGCATTGAGTTTAGCAATTCATCCAATAATATTTTCATTTCAGATAGAGGTAAACATATTTTTAAATATAGTATTGATAAATTCACTGAGTCAAATATCGTTAATTCTAAAGACACGTTATTTTCGATAAGTCAGGATAAATTCAGTCAACTTCAATTGGGGATTAATGGATGTATATATATATCAAATTATCGAGATAGTTTTCTTTCTATAATAAAAAATCCAAATTTAGTACATTCAAATTTCATTTATAAAGGAGTTTCACTAGTTCGTAGGTGTCAAGGAGGCCTCCCCAACTTCAACTCCTCCTATTTCTATACTCCAAGCATAGACTTCGCGTATACTGAGGACTGCTGGGAGCATAGTTACGCTTTTGAGGGTAGAGATACCTTTGATGCAGATGGGTATAAGTGGCTTTTTAGAGACGTTAGAAATGAGACGTTAGACACTAGACAGGGTAAAAATGTAATGTACACCTTTCCGCAAGCCGACAGCCTTGAAAACAAATATGAAGTAAGCCACATAGCCTATAATGCAAACCGAGCAGATACGGTGACTAAGACATTGACCATCCGTCCTAAATGGAAGAATGATGTATTGGGGAGAGATACATTCTACTGCACAGGAGACTCAATAAAACTAATACTCCAAGCACCCCAAGATATGCATTGCGTGCATTGGAACGAGGAAGAGCCCAATCTAGATGAGGCACTAGGACCGATAGTAGACTATGACCACTTTCATACAGATAGCCTGTTAGTAGACACCGCAGGTACATACATCGTAAAAGTAACGAATAAGACATTTTGCCAGATGTGGGATACTATTCGTGTAACGGAAAAACCAAATCCTCAACAACCAAATATCCAGAGAATAAGTCAAGAGTTAGAAAGCACTATAGCTGCAGCTGAGTATAGATGGTATTACGAGGGAAGACCCAAATTCCAAAACTCAAATTCTAAAATACAACCAGACTCCAATGGCTACTGGCAAGTACAGCTCGTAAGTGAGTACGGATGCGAGAGTGAGTTGAGTTATTCGTTGCTTGTCGATTTTGCCTCTGTAGATGTTATAGAATCCAATAATAGTTTAGTTTTTAACGTATATCCTAACCCGAGTGATGGGAAGGTGACAATAGAAGTACCCGAAAACGGAATGTACCACGTAACCATTATAGATTTGAATGGGAAGCGTGTCAGGCTGAGTGATTCGCCCCAAAGCGAATTGTACCGAAGCAAAAACAGGCGGATAGAAATAAACACACAACTCGCGGCTGGCACCTACATTCTCACTATTACAGATAGCTCTGGACATACAGGGAGCAAGAAACAAACGATAGTGAATTAAAACAATCCATTTATCTCACCATCTATTTTATTGATGATCTCACCTAGATGTTCTGGATCATTTTCAAAGTCTATATCATCTACATCTATAATAAGTAGTTTACCTTCTTTGTAGGTGCTTATCCACGCTTCGTAGCGTTCATTTAGACGCTTTAGGTAATCTAGACGTATGCTGTCTTCATACTCTCTTCCACGCTTCTGTATCTGACTTACTATATTGCCTATACTACTTCTCAGGTATATCATAAGGTCTGGAGCATCTACACTGGTTTTTATATTCGTAAAAAGAGCTTGATACGTATCAAAATCTCTCGTACTCATCAGACCCATAGCGTGTAAGTTAGGAGCAAAAATGTATGCATCTTCGTATATAGTACGATCCTGGATAATGGTCTTAGGGTTGTTTTTAGCTTGTATCAGACTACTAAATCGAGTGTGTAGGAAATATATCTGAAGATTAAACGACCAACGAGTCATGTCATCATAAAAATCTGTAATGTACGGATTGTCATCCATCGCCTCAAAATGTGGCTCCCAGTCGTAGTGTTTTGATAAAAGCTTGGTTAATGTTGTTTTACCTGCTCCTATGTTTCCTGCTATTGCTATATGCATGGTTTATGATTAAGTTTTTGCGTTGATCTATTGTCTTAATAAAATTTTCTGAACCCGATAAGTTCTCGTACTTCTTTCAGTGTTTTTTCGGCACTTTCGTTGGCCTTTTCTGCTCCTATTTTAGCTGCCTTAGCTAGAGCTGCTGTATCTTTTTTATAGTGCTCTATCTTTTCTCTGATGGGTGATACAAAGGTAAGTACATCTTCTGCTAGTTGCTTTTTCAAATCTCCATAGCGTATGGTCGCTTCTCTGTGCAGTGCATCAAAATGGGCAATAGTACTAGGTTCTGACACTAGTTGCATGATATCAAACAGATTTTGAAGACCTTCACTTTTTGGTTGTCCAGGTTCCGTAGGTCCATTATCTGTAACCGCACGCATTATCTTTTTGCGTAATCCCTTTTCTTCCTCATCAAACATGATAGTATCCGCATCTCCACTACTTTTACTCATTTTACCTTGAGCGGTAAGCCCGGGTACTTTTACGAGATCTCCTCCTCCGCTGTATGCTTGTGGTTCCTTGAAATAGTCTTTTCCATACATATGGTTAAATCTATTGGCAAAGGTGCGAGTCATCTCTAGGTGCTGCTGCTGATCTTTGCCCACAGGCACCATCTCTGCGTGATGTACAAGTATATCCACTGCCATCAGTACAGGATAAGTCAGTAGACCTGCGTTCACATTTTCTTTCTGACTACGTATTTTATCCTTAAAAGAAGTACTCCGCTCCAGCTCTCCCATATATGCATTCATATTCATATAGGTATATAACTCACTGATAGCCGGCACATCGCTCTGTACGAATAGGGCACACTTGTCAGGATCTACGCCCATAGCTAGATGCTCTGCAAGTACTTGATGTACGTTAGCGTGCAGGTCTCCTGGAGTAGGATGCGTAGTAAGCGAGTGAATATCTGCTATAAAAAAAAAGCACTCATGCTCCTCTTGCATTTTAAGAAAGTTTTTTACCGCACCAAAGTAGTTCCCTAAGTGTAACTTCCCTGTGGGTCTAATACCTGATACTACACGTGCCATTCCTACTTATAAAGGGTCAAAAATAGAACGACTGCCATACTTTACCAATGATGTGGATATTTATACCAATTAACCCTAACAAAATGGAACTACTTAATTGGCTAGATTAATTCAAATTGCTTTTGAAAAAGCTCGTAGTACGCTCCTTTCTTTTCTATTAGCTCTGTGTGACTGCCTACTTCTGCTACCCTTCCTTTATCCAATACCAAAATGGCATCTGCTTCTCGTATGGTACTTAACCTGTGGGCTATGACTATAGAAGTACGTCCTTTCATAAGTTTATTGGTAGCTTTTTGTATGAGTTCCTCTGTCTCGTGATCCACACTACTCGTAGCCTCATCGAGTATCAGCACCTTAGGATCTGCGGCCATGGCACGTATAAAGCTGATAAGCTGTCTTTGGCCTACTGATAGCGTGCCCCCACGCTCCATTACATCATACTCCCAGCCTCCATCTAGATTTTCTATAAAATCTAATGCGTCTATAGACGCTGCTGCTGACCGCATTTTTGCTATATCTATATCCGTATTCCTAAGATTTACATTTTCTGCTACTGACCCTGCAAATAAGAAAACATCCTGCAAGACTACTCCTATCTCTTGCCTAAGGTCCGCTATTTTGAGGTCATTCACATTGTGACCATCTACAGTTATCTCTCCTTTTTGTATGCTGTATAATCGAGTGATTAAATTTATAATACTACTCTTGCCAGCACCTGTAGGTCCTACTATAGCTAAGCTTTTACCCGGCTGTATCTCAAAACTAATATCCTTGAGCACGTATTCATCATCTACATATGCAAACCAGACATTTTTGAATTGGATGTGGCCATTCACCGCTACTAAATCTACCTCTCCCTCTGGCTCGGTATATTTTTGGTCATCGAGCAAATTAAAGATACGCTCACTACTTACTACTCCCAGTTGCATCGTATTAAACTTATCTGCTATGAATCGTATAGGTCTAAATATCAAATTAATATACAAGATGAAAGCGGCAATCACACCTGGGCTCACTGCTATATATGAGCCAGCACTCCACCAGATAATTAGTCCTAGAGTAAGACTACTGAGAATCTCCACTATCGGAAAGTATACCGCATAATAGAGAATAGACCGCTCATTGGCCTGACGGTGTTCTTTGTTTAATTTATCAAATTTCTGAAATTGTTCTTCTTCCTTTCCAAAGAGCTGCACCACTTCCATGCCTACTATCTGCTCTTGCACCATAGAGTTCATTTGAGACACTTTTTGACGGACAGTCTGAAATGCTTTTCGCACTCCTCGTCTAAAGATCTCAGAAGCAATGAGAAGTATGGGTAAGACTGCCAATGAAATCAGAGTCATCTGCCAACTCGTGAGAAACATAATGATTAGTACCGTAACTATCTGTGCTAGATCTCCTATAATACTTATAAAACCCTGTGAGAAAAAATTAGAAAGCGTCTCCACATCACTTACTGAGCGAGTGATAAGCATGCCTACTTTACTTTTGTCAAAAAATGCACTACTTTGTCGTAATATCTGCTGATACACTCTCATCCTTAGATCTTTAATTACATTTTGACCCAAAAGATTAGTGATGTATGTATAGCCAAAAAGCGTGAGGCTGTGTACTAAGATGTGTGCTAAAATTAACATAGAGAAAAAGAAAATACCTTCTCTATCTCCATTGGCTACATAAGTATCTATGGTAGTTTGCACTAACCATGGTTTTAGAGGTGCTAATATGGTCAGTACTAAGATGAGAAGTACGGCAGACCACAATAATTTCCTATACGGCATAGCCAGTTTTATTATCCTGACTATTAGCTTCATATCAAAAGCTGCTCCTGAATTCTTACTTTCTGTACTCATCCCAATTATATCCTATCTCCTCCAGATAGAGTCCTCTAGCAGCTACACTTTTACCGCTGCTACTTCTTTTTTTATCTTTTATTATTTGCTCTAGTTGGTCCAGAGATAGAGTACCGCAGCCTACATCTAATAATGTACCTACTAGTGCTCGTACCATATTTCGAAGGAATCTATTGGCCTTTACATGAAATTCAAAACCATATTCCACTTCTACCCATTCAGCTAACATCAAGTCACATATAGTTGTTTTACCATCTGCATTTCTTTTACAGAAAGAGGCAAAATCATCGTTTTGCACTAGTAATCTACACGCTTCATTCATTTTGTCTACAGATGGCATTTGAAATAAAAAGAGAGACCCACCCTCTTGAAAAGGATTTTTTCTGAAATGTGTCTTGTATATATACTTACGATAAGTCGCAGAAAACCTAGAGTGAAAATTTTCCGTCACCTCAAATGCTTCATACACAGCAATATCAGAAGGTAGCATCCTATTTAATCTAAACTTAAACCGATCGGGTAATTCATTATCATAATCAAAATGCAATATAAAATGAGACGCATGCACTCCAGCATCAGTTCTGCCACAGCCCATTATATTTATTTTAGCACCTAATATCTTTGCCAGTTGGAGCTCCAGTGCCTCTTGCACGGTAGTGCCATTCAGCTGGGATTGCCATCCATGATATTCTGTCCCATCATAGGCTATTTCCAATACGTACCTCACTTTGAGGGGCAAATATATTTTGATTAAAAGTCAATCGACAATTTATTCCATACGAATTCTATTTTTGCCCGCATATAAAGAATCCAGATGATCAAACAACTAATAGAGTGCGTCCCAAATTTTAGTGAAGGTAGAGACCTGAACATCATAAAGCAAATCACCAATGAGATAGAATCTGTAGATGGAATTAAACTTCTAGATGTAGATCCTGGAGCCGCTACTAACCGGACTGTGGTGACTTTCGTAGGTGAGCCAGCAGCAGTAATAGAAGCTGCATTCTTAGCTATAGTAAAAGCTGGAGAACTTATAGATATGAGTAAGCAGACGGGTGAGCATGCACGGATGGGAGCTACAGATGTATGTCCACTTGTGCCCATAGCTAATATCACTATGGAGGAAACCGCTGATTGGAGTAAGAAACTGGCAAAGCGAGTAGGCGAAACTACAGACATCCCTGTATATCTATATGGAGATGCACAGCCTGATACTAAAAGAAATGTGCTGAGTATCATCCGAGGTGGTGAGTATGAAGGTTTCTTTGAGAAAATAAAAAAACCGGAATGGCAACCAGACTTTGGACCTGCAGTATACAATGCACGAAAAGGAGCTACCACTATAGGTGCTCGAGATTTCCTGATTGCCTATAATATTAATCTAAACACCAAATCTACTCGCATAGCCAATAGAATAGCTTTTGACGTACGGGAAACCGGACGTGTCAAAAGAGAAGGTGACCCATACACCGGTAAAATAATCACAGGTGCCAATGGTGAAAGCCTCAGAGAACCTGGATCTTGTAAAGCAGTACAAGCAGTAGGATGGTTTATAGATGAGTACGATGTAGCTCAAGTAAGTGCGAATCTTACTAATTTCAGTATTACTCCTATTCATACTTTTTTTGATGAGGTACAGAAAAGTTGTATAGAAAGAGGAGTGCGTATCACCGGTAGTGAATTAGTAGGACTTATTCCGCTGCAGGCTATGTTAGATGCTGGGAAACACTACTTAAAAAAGCAAGGCCGATCCTTAGGTGTTTCAGATGCAGAGCTTATTCATATCGCTATTAAATCCTTTGGATTAGATGAACTAGCTCCATTTGACCCAGCTAAAAAAATAATAGAGTATTCACTTACATCTACGGATGAAGAAAGACTGGTAAGTCTTACAGCTAAGGAGTTAGCAGACGAAACAGCCTCTGAAAGTATGGCACCCGGCGGTGGTAGTATAGCCGCTTATTGCGGTGCTCTAGGTGTCTCACTCGCTACTATGGTGGCTAACTTGAGTGCTAACAAACCGGGATGGGAAGATCAGGTAGAAGTCTTTTCTGATTGGGCCGTAAAAGGTCAAGCCATAAAGAAAGAGTTACTATACTTAGTGGATGAAGACACTCGCTCATTTAATGGAATAATAAGTGCCATACGAATGCCAAAGGATACAGCAGCAGATAAAACAGCGAGAACAGAGGCCATAGAAAAAGCGAGCCAATATGCCGCAGAAGTACCCTTTAAAGTGATGCAAACGGCATACAACGCTAAAGACCTACTAAAAGCTATGCTAGACATAGGTAACAAGCCATCTGTGACAGACACAGGTGTGGGTGCATTATGCTGCTTGACAGCCATAGAAGGAGCTTATATGAATGTGCGAATCAACACAAAAGATCTTAGTGAAAAAGAATTTGCTGATAGGTTAAACACGGATGCTCTGACATTACTCACAGAAGCTCAAAAAGTGCTTGGAGCTATTACTACTGAAGTTCATAACAGAATAGTATAGGAAACGCAAATTCTTACCCAGGGCAAACGCATTAAACTTTCAAAAGGTTTAGTGCTTTGATGAGATAGTGGTTATCCCATCCAGCTTTGAGCCTCTTACTTTTTACACCAAGTTTATTGGTTTTTTCGTTTTTAAGGAGGTTCAA
>Ga0306865_1000437_pt1 | contig 16709 bp, 12 predicted proteins | sample AntRauTorckE5431_FD_190441 | JGI IMG/M metagenome (GOLD analysis project Ga0306865, IMG submission 190441) | Saline lake microbial communities from Rauer Islands, Antarctica - Metagenome Torckler E5 #431 (v2) (version 2) | ecosystem: Environmental > Aquatic > Non-marine Saline and Alkaline >... | reverse complement strand
AGGTTTTACCTAAGCCGGTTGCTAACACGACCAAACCTCTGCGGTAGCCTTCCACGCGGGTCAGTTCGAGCGCCTCTAACGCTTCATGTTGCACTCCATTGGGGGTTGGCACCTCCTGTTTTTCATCACTGCCCGGTTCTATTTGCTGTGTAGGCGGCTTCCTCCGTTTTTCGTATTCATCGATCCAGTCGTCGGTGAGCTCGACAACATTTGGGTGCTTTAACAGTTCATCGAACCGACTCGCAGCCTCGAGGTAGCCCGAGTCTGGCGGGAAATCCACTTGATAATTCCATTCCAATCCGTCTTGCAGAGCTTGCCGGCTTATATTGCTAGAACCAATAAACGCCCTGCCCCACATTTGCTGGTCATCAGCGTAACCGGCAAATAGATAGGCTTTTAAGTGAAAGCTGCTGCCCCGGCTCTGGTAGACACCTACTTGTGCTCCATGGTCATGCAACAGAACAAGCTTTCTTAGCGCCTCCGAATCGGTGATATCCAGATAATCACTTGTAAGAATGCGGATACGGGCCGGATCGGATTCTCGCTGCAGCGCGCTCACTAAATCCGGGAATAATAGGTTCAAGCCTGTGGTTTTCACAAAGGCTACGGCCATGTCTATTCGATCAGCAGCTTTAATTGCCTGGCACAACTTGGGCAGAAAATGATGTTCTTTACCGCCCGTCGTTAACTTATTCGGTGGAGACGGCGCCTTACTCAAAAGAACATTCAACCACTGCTCGTTTCTATCGGGTCTTTGATCATCAGTGCGCCACATTCGACAAGCTTCAAATCCTGGCAAATCCTGTATCCACTGCTCGGCAATCGACTCGTCAGCATCGGTAAAGTGCCGGCCTTTATCGCTACGTTCGCCCTTCCCGATTTTGAAACTCATGTAGAAAACGCCGTCCGGTTTCAGGGCCTTCCACAACAGGCCAATAGCTTCCGGTATCTCGGCAATGGGCAAATGCAGAAGACTGGCACAGGCCCAGATACCATCGTACGTGCTGGATTCGTGGATATCCGAGAAGTAGCGATGCTGAACCGATAAACCGGTTTTTTCGCTGGCTAGAGAGGCAATGGCGTCTGAACCATCAAAGGCAGAAATACGGTAACCGTTCCGATTAAAAAACAACGCGTCCCGACCAGAGCCACAGCCTGCATCCAGAATGTGTCCACCCACGGTAACTTGCGGCAGGAACTCCTTGTAAAGCTCTTCCATGCTGACTTGAAACGTTGATTCCACAAACGCATCGGCATTGTTGTTGTAATAGGCCAGCGTATCCTTCATTAAACGGTTCCCTTGCGACCAATGAGCGTGCAGTTGAGTCTGGTTAGGCTACCAGGCAGGGTTCTCACCGCCAACAGACTCGTGGGATACCTCAGAACTTCACTAATAAATAAAGAACTGTTTTTAATTGGCCGGACTCAGGCTAACACCGCAACAAACTCTCCTACGACTCTCAAGTCGTGAAGATCATCGTCTTCAATAACGATATTCCGATATCCGTGAGTGCTTGTAACGGGCGTCAAGACGACTTTTTGGTTCAAGAGCTCATCGCCGGACATCGTTTTTTCACTGCGATAAAGTTTAACGGTGAGGCAACTGCCGCTATCAGGATCCTCAATAGCCCGATGTTGTACCAAAACTATCTTTCCGTTTCGTGTTCCTCCAGGGTTCTCGTTGAAGAGGCACCATGCGCCGTTCGGTATACGCTTATTCATGGACTCACCAACCACCTGAGCAACAAATTGGCCGGGTCTGGTTGCAAAATGTTCGGGCAGCTTTACCCACTGAAATTCATCAACCGGTAACTGAAAGTCACTGAATTCGCCGGCCGCTGCATGCAGGTCGTATAGAGGAACAAATCCGTCGTATGGAAGCGCTGAATCGTAATCAACTACCTCATAGGGAAGTGGCAGGCCCGTAACGTTACCCATCTCTTCAGCGATCTGGGTTTCTGTAAAGCTAAGGAAGTGTTCTCTGGTTTCCGCATCTGCAGAGTAGACGTAACATCCTTTCATACCCCGGGTCATCAGCGTGCGATAGGTGTTCTTGATGATCATGTCAGCATCGGCGAGGGCACTCTCCCGATCCTCTTTGAGCCTCTTTTTGTAACCACGTACAGACCGATCAGACTTTGAGCGAGCGGAGGCGTTCGTGACCGCAATACCATCCCGAATTACAAAATCATCCCCGATAATCACGCCGACGTAGTCGAGCTCTAACCCCTGGCAGGTATGAATACAGCCAATCTCACTAACCGAATCCTCAGCGATTAACCATTTGGCGCCGTGCTTGTCCAGATTCCATCTTGCTCTGAAATCATGTTCGGGGAGCTCAATATCAAACCTGACTGGATCCTTCTTACTGATCCAATCCCAGCAATACCCAGCTACCAACCGCGCCTTATTGGTTCGGCGATTTTTCTGTTCGATAACATTTCGCAGCTCGTTTGGGTCGTCAAAGACTCGAAAATCATAGTCGATGCCATCGAGCGTTGTATTGGCGGTTTCTCTGACCTGCAGCACATGATCAATCCATGCCAGATAACCATCAGAGCCGTTACAGCGGAATTGTGAGCTCAACTCCAGAACAGTAACCTCAGAACCAGATTGCCTTGCGAAATGCTGGATCTCTTCTACTGTGCCGATGTCCGATAAAGTGACGCGTTGGTCTTCATCAATGAAAAAAACAGAGGTTCGGGCGCTATTGATCAGCTCTTTAATCTGGTTATCTCCCAGATTTCCATAAAGGCCAGACTTTTCATTTAACCTGTGGGCCTCGTCAACGACGAGCAAATCATAAAAGTTGTTTTCGGTATCGGTGTAACCACCAGACCCGCGAAACAGATTGTCGATATTTGTTTTGCGAAGGGTACCTGTCAGGCGGGCCTTGAAGACTTCCCGAGGCGCTGCATTCTTGCTGACAAACTGTGTCAGCATTTCCCGATTGGTTGCTTCAACGATCAGGTTTATTGCAACGACCGATTTCCCGGTGCCCGGGCCACCTTTCACAATGAACGTCCGTTTTGGGCTTTTACGTCCTTTTTCCGCCAGCTCCAGCGCTGTCTCGTAAACCAGCTTTTGCTCGTCGAGCAGAATGAACTCTCTATTGCCACAAAGCATGGAAGCCAGACTGTCAGCAAGTCCTTTTGACGGCTTAATCACACCATGTTCAATTCGATACATGATGTTGTCGCTGTCGCCATAGCGAATGCTCCGGCTGAGGAAATCCGACAACTTTTTAGCATCACTTGAAATAAAGACCGGAGCCCTGTCGGTATGCTCTTGATAACGGGAGTCGTTAATCGCGGATCCACTATCCATATTGTGCAGATAAGCGCAGGGTTGAAGACTAATATGTTCTTCCCGAACCGTTTCGTTGTAGTCCTCAATCAGGGCTGAGTAAGACCAGGCTTGATAGGAAGGGTGATTAACTTCGCGGATGGATCCATTCAGAAATGTTCGGACAATTGCGTCTTTGTCCGTAACCTCTGCTTCAGACCATTGTTTCAATTCAACGATGATTGCTGTGTCATTGCGCGACGCATCTTTGCCAGTGAGGATAAAGTCCACGCGGCGACTGGTCAGTGGAATCGTATATTCAATGGCAATACCTGCAGACGGCGGGATCCCCTGATCCAACAGCGCGTTAAACATGTACTGAAGTGAATTCTTCCAGGAAGCAATTTCGGATTTTGGAGTTCTTCGTTTGAGCCTTCTCCAGACCTCTTCCTCAATAACCTTCTCAATCTGATTGAATTTCACATGTTCAACAAATTCCGCCTTGGTAGCCGAATAGACGATCACAAATATCCCCTACAACTCATTATATTTATTGGACTTACCTTTGGCTTTATCAACAGGATATTTGACGGCATTTGCCTCTATTTTTCGGGCAGATTCTTCAGCAATATCAACACCCAGGGAATCCGACAGAAGGATAAGGTACAACTGGATATCCGCGATTTCGTCTTTAACGGCTGCCAATCGTTTTTCATTGAGGTTTTTCGAATCTTCTTCGCTGAGCCACTGGAACTGTTCCGACAACTCGCCGGCTTCACCACAAAGGGCCATGGTCAGGTTTTTCGGTGAGTGGAACTGGCGCCAATCGCGTTCTTCAGCAAATCGCTTCAGTTTCAGGCGCAACTCTTCCAACGAATCCATATAAATAAAACTCCCACGTCTTATGACACAAACATTTTTAAAATTGTTCGCACATTAACCAAACTCAAGCGCTCCGGTCCACATAATCCATAAACAACATGGCAGGCGAAGAGCAGACTCTGTTTCCGGCTGGCGAATGCCGCCAATGGTTGGGCAGCACTTTGTGTCCTTTCCGAAGGTCTCATGTATAGAAAACGCCAAAATCTATACATATTGAACACCACATACAAAGCAAACCCCGCTTCTCTTTGCATCTCTTGGGTTAGCTGCATAACAAACAGGGAAATCTATGCACTAAGCCGGGCTCAAGCTACACGCCGCATACTTAAACTCCGGAATCTTCCCAAACGGATCCAACGCCGGATTAGTCAGCAGGTTAGCCGCCGCCTCAGCAAACGCGAAAGGTATGAACACCATGCCTTCGGGCATGGTCTGGTCGGCCCGTGCGGTCAGGGTGATGCTGCCACGGCGGGTGGCGACCTGGATGGCATTACCGGGTTTAACGCCCAGGCGGTCCAGCTCTGCGGGGGCCAGGTAGGCCGCGGCTTCGGGTTCCCGCTCATCCAGTACTTTGCTGCGCCGGGTCATGGCGCCGGTGTGCCAGTGTTCCAGCAGTCGCCCGGTGGTCAGTACCGTGGGGTAGGCGTCGTCCACTGGTTCGTCTGGTGGCAGCGGTCGGGTGGGCGATAGCTTGGCGCGGCCCCCGGCGCGGGGGAAGGCATCGGAGAAGACCACGTCCTGCCCGGGTTCGTCGTCGGCCGGGCATGGGTAGGTCACCGAGCCCTCGCGCTCCAGGCGGGACCAGGCGATATGATCCAGTGAATGCATGCCCTGTTTCATTTCGGCAAACACTTGCTCGGGGCCGGCGTAGTCCCACGCCAGGCCGAAACGCCGGGCGATTTCCTGGATGATCCACCAGTCGGGCTTTGCCTGCCCGGGCGGCGCCAGTGCGGCGCGGCCCATTTGCACTTGCCGGTTGGTGTTGGTGACGGTGCCGGACTTTTCCGACCAGGCGGCGGCGGGCAGGATGACGTCGGCAAACTGGGCGGTTTCGGTGACGAACAGGTCCTGCACTACCAGGTGTTCCAGCGCGCCCAGCGCGGCCCGGGCGTGGGTCAGGTCCGGGTCGGACATCGCGGGGTTTTCGCCGAGGATGTACATGCCCTTGATGGTGCCTGCGGTGATGGCGTCCATAATCTCCACCACGGTGAGCCCGGGTTTCGGGTTCAGTTCGGTATTCCAGAGTTCTTCGAAGGCGGCGCGCAGCTGGGTGTCGCCCACCGGTTGGTAGTCGGGCAGCACCATGGGGATCAGGCCCGCGTCGGAGGCGCCCTGGACGTTGTTCTGGCCGCGCAACGGGTGCAAGCCAGTGCCGGGCCGGCCGGTGTGGCCGCAGGTCAGCGCCATGGAGATCAGGCAGCGGGCGTTGTCGGTGCCGTGTACGTGCTGGGAAACGCCCATGCCCCAGAAGATCATCGCGCTCTCGGCACCGGCGTAGGCCCGGGCCACTTCGCGGATGGTGTCTGGCTCAACGCCGCAGGCGGGGCTCATGGCTTCCGGGGTCATATCCGCAACACTGGCGGCCAGTGCTTCGAAGCCTTCGGTGTGGGCGTCAATGTAGGCCTGATCGTAGAGCCCTTCGCTGATGATCACATTGAGTATGGCGTTGAACAGCGACACGTCGCCGCCGGGCGAGAAACGCAGGCTGCGCCAGGCGTAAGCGTCCAGGGCCTGGCCACGGGGGTCGATGATGATCAGTTTGGTGCCGTTGCGGGCCGCCTGTTTGAAGTAGGTGGCGGCCACCGGGTGGTTCACCGCCGGATTGCAGCCGGTGAGGATCACTACATCCGACTGAAGCGCCTGCATGAAGGAGGCGGTCACGGCGCCTGAGCCCAGGCATTCCATCAGCGCCGCCACGGAGCTGGCGTGGCACAGCCGCGTGCAGTGGTCCACGTGGTTGGAGCCAAAACCGGTGCGTACCAGTTTCTGGAACAGCCAGGCTTCTTCGTTGGAGCATTTGGCGCTGCCGAACCCGGCGAGTGCGTTGGGGCCGTGTTGGCCTTTGAGCGCGGTCAGCCCGGTGGCGGCAAATGCGAGTGCCTCTTCCCAGCTCGCCTCGCGAAAATGCGTCAGGGGCTTGGCCGCGTCGAAGTCGGGGTCGACGCCTTTGGGCACGCCTTCCCGGCGAATCAGCGGTTTGGTCAGCCGTGCCGGGTGGGAGGGATAGTCGAAACCGAAGCGGCCTTTGACGCACAGCCGGTTCTGGTTCGAGGGGCCATCTTTGCCTTCCACAAATAGGATGCGGCCTGGCTCGTCTTTGACGTGATAGGTCAGCTGGCAACCCACGCCGCAATAGGGGCAGACGGAATCGACTTTGCGGTCGGCGATGGCGGAATCGCCACGGCCTTCGGCATCGATCAGGGTGGCGGGCATCAGCGCACCGGTCGGGCAGGCCTGCACGCATTCACCGCAGGCCACACAGGTGCTATCGCCCATGGGGTCGTCAAAGTCGAAGATCACTTTGGATTCGGCGCCCCGGTGCGCCAGACCGATCACGTCATTGCCCTGCACTTCCCGGCAAGCCCGCTCGCACAGGCCGCAGGTGATACAGGCGTCCAGGTTGACGTTCATGGCCGAATGGGTGGCGTCATGGCCCTGGGCGTGTGGCAGCGCATCGGACCTGGGTTCGACATGGTGAACCGTAGGCGCTTTTCGATCTGAGCGGGCCGGGATTCGCTGGCGCACGGCACTGGCATCGATGGCCAGTTGGTCGGCCGTCTCCCACAGATGGCTGGAGCGATCGGGGCTGTCTGCGCGCTCGGGCTGGTCCGCCAGCAGCAATTCCAGCACCGCTTTGCGGGCTGCCTGAACCCGGCCGGAGCCGGCGCTGCGCACTACCATGCCGGGTGTGGCCTCGCGAATGCAGCTGGCGGCGAGTACCCGTTCGCCTTCCACTTCCACCATGCAGGCGCGGCAATTGCCATCGGCGCGGTAACCGGGGGCGTCTTTGAAGCACAGATGCGGAATGGTCTCGCCGGCGCGTTTGGCCACCTGCCAGAGGGTTTCGCCGGGATGGGCCTGAACTTCCACGTCGTCCAGGGTCAGGGTGAAGCTTGTTTCAGTGTTTTTCATGGCAGCCTCCCTACCCTTTGGCGATCAGATTCTGGCTGGCCAATTCGCTGCGAAAATCCCGCAGCAGGCTCAGCACCGGATTGGGTGCGGCCTGGCCCAGGCCGCAGATGGAGGCATCGGCCATTACCGTGGCCAGCTGCTGGAGCGTGTCCTCATCCCAGGTATCACGTTCAAGCAACGTGAGCATTTTCTCGATGCCCACACGGCAGGGGGTGCACTGCCCGCAGGACTCATCCGCGAAGAAGCCCAGAAGGTTGGCGGCCGCGGCTTGCAGGTTGTCCTGATCCGACAGCACGATCACGGCAGCGGAGCCGATAAAGCAGCCGTGCTCGTGCAGGGTGTCGAAGTCCAGCGGGATGTCGGCTTTGCGGGCGGGCAGGATTCCGCCGGAAGCCCCGCCGGGCAGATAGGCCAGCAGGCGATGCCCTTCGGCCATGCCACCACAGTATTCCTCGATCAATTCGTTCAGGGTGATCCCCGCCGGCGCCACATGAACGCCGGGCCGGGCAACCCGCCCGGACACCGAAAAGCTGCGAAGCCCCTTGCGACCGTGCCGCCCCTGGCTGGCGAACCAGTCGGCGCCCTGGGCGTGGATGCGGGGGATCCAGTAAACCGTCTCGACGTTGTTGACCAGGGTGGGCTGGTCAAACAGCCCTTTCTGGGCAACGAAGGGCGGGCGATGGCGAGGTTTGCCGGGTTTGCCTTCCAGGGACTCGATCAGGGCGGATTCCTCACCGCAAATGTAGGCCCCGGCGCCACGGCGCAGGATGATGTAACCCGGCTCGACGATGCCGGCCGCTTCCAGCTCGGCCATGGCTTGCCTCAGCACTTTGTGCAGGCCGGGATACTCGTCCCGCAGATAGATGTACAGGGCCTTCGCTTCGACAGCCCAGGCGCCGATCAAGGCACCCTCCAGAAACACATGGGGTTCGCGTTCGAGATAATAGCGATCCTTGAAGGTGCCCGGTTCGCCTTCGTCGGCGTTAATGACGGCGTAACGTGGGCCCGGCTCGGCCCGCACCGCCTGCCATTTGCGGTAGGTGGGGAAGCCGGCACCGCCCAGTCCTCGCAGCCCGGCCTGTTCGAGCTCTTTGGCCAGCGATTCGACGCTCACCCGGCCTTCGCGGCAATCGCTCAGCAGGCCATAACCGCCGGTGGATCGGTAATCCGCCAGCCGTTGCCAATGAATCTCTGCCGGGTGGATCTGCCCGGCTTCCACCGCCGCACCCACAGTCTGAACGGTGGCATGGCAAACGTGATGGTGGCCGACTTCTACCACGGGCGCCGTATCGCACCGCCCCATGCAGGGAGCGCGTTTTACCCTCACCGTGGCGGGATCGGCCCCGGCGATCAGCGCATCGTGCAGCGCCTCGGCCCCGGCCAGCTGGCAGGAGAGCGAATCACACACGCGAAGGGTGAGCGCAGGCGGCGGTGCCTGTTCGTCGTGGACAACGTCAAAATGGGCGTAAAAGGTGGCGGTTTCGTAAACGGCGGCCATGGGCAGGTTCATGAACGCCGCCAGGGCCCGGAGCCGGGGCATGGCCAGATATCCGTAGGCGTCCTGCAGTGCGTGCAGGTGTTCGATCAGGCGATCACGATCGCGCAATGACGAATCGATACGTTCGTCACCGATCAGCTCGCGAAGCGCTGACAGCACAGCCGGTTCCAGCTGACGGCCACGAAAGGCAGATCGGCGGCGTTTAACCACTTCTTCGTCTGTGCTCATGGTTTTATCCAGGCCCCGAGGTACCTTAGCCAGCCTTGTTGGCTAGCCCAATCATTGTAAATCATTGAAGCATATCCGGCTGGGGTTGCACCAGACGATGAAAAGCGGGGTAAGCAGGAACCGTTTCTCCGATCGCCAAAACTTGCCATTTTACCGCGTTCACGCTATCAAGAAACATTGACCGACCAATGCGCCTTCCACGGAACCCAGCCTGCCAATGCCTGCATCCCCCGATCATTCGATCGATCTTCAGGAACTGATTGAACACGCGCGTCGCAGCGAGCGGATTGCGCGGGCGCTGTTCGACATTGAGGTTGAGGTCATGAACCTCAGCGACAGCACCAGTTTTCTGGACCGGTTGGCGGATCTGGTGCGCACGCGCTTTGGGCTGGAGCAGGTCTGGCTGGTTCTGACGGATATCGCGACTAATCACCAACTGTGTACAACGCTTTCACAGCGGGGTGCCACGGTGGCGGTGCACAGGGTGCCCACCGTCGATTTCATTCGCCTGGTCGGGAATACCCGCATGCCCGCGTTGATCGACCAGCCCAGGCGGTATACCCAGCTTATTCCGGCGGACATTCGTGCCAGCATCGGTTCTCTGGCGGTTTTGCCGCTGATCATGGATGACCGTGTGATTGGCGGCCTGATGCTTGGCAGCCATGATGCCGGGCGCTATCAGCCGGGTATGGAGGCGTTCTTTCTGGAACAGTTGGCGGTGAAGACGTCGATCGGGCTGACCAGTGTCTGGGCCCGTGAACAGTTACGGCGGCTGGCCACCCGAGACCCGCTGACAGGATTGCGCAATCGTCGGGATCTGGACGACACCATCAGCCAGGAGCTAAGCCGGTCACGACGCTACGGCCTGCCGTTGTCGATTCTGTTTATTGACTGCGATGATTTCAAGAAAGTGAACGACACCCACGGCCACGATTGCGGCGATGCCTACCTGTGCTTCGTTGCCGATCAGCTTCAGTCGTTGTTGCGGGAGGGGGATTCGGTGTTCCGCTTTGCCGGCGACGAATTTGTGGTGCTGCTGCCAAACCAGGATCTGGCGTCGGCCACCCGGATTGGCCTGCGTTTTACGGCGCACTTCCAGCAGGCCCGCTTTGATTGGCAGGGTCAGTCGTTGCAGGCGTGTTTCAGTTGGGGGGCCGCAAGCTCCGCAGAGGACGGCCTGGACGCACCGGCGCTGCTATTGCGAGCTGCGGATAAGCGGCTGTATGAACAGAAGCGGCAGCCCCGGTAAGAACCGTAAGCGGTTTCCGTCGTAACACTTCAGGTAGGCAACTCGCCGTCGTTCCCTTTTTACCTGCCATTGCCTTTTAACCGTGAGAGCTGCCAGATGAGCCTGATTTCCAAACCTTTTGATGACAGTGGTGTAGAAATGGGCGATGCCATTGCTCGTTACGGCATGTGCATCTCCCGGCGCATAGAACAGTTCCGGCAGAAATATCGCCCACAATCCCAGGGGGCGGAATCCTTCGGCGGTCTGGCCGTTGCCATGGTGCTTTGCGATACGATGAGTGAGATCATTGATAAAGCGTCTCACGAGCCCTACCGATCGGAATGTGCCCGTGCGGCAGACACCATGTTCTTTGCGCCGGTGAATCCGGACCAGTTACCGGCGCACCCACCGGCTGAACTGCAGACCCACTCCCGTGAGCTTGTTGACGCCATTAACGCCATTCTGGCGGATGATCAGCTATTACCGTCCGACGGCAGTGTGCCGCTTCAAACCGTTCTGTTGGCCATGGTCTGGTGTGCTCTGAGCTTTGCCATGGAGTCGTTACCACTGGACCAGGCACGGGCCAGAATCCGACAACGTATGCTTGGGTCACAGGCATCGTTTGCCCTTCATTGACGGGGATAATTTCAATGCGGACCTTACCCTATTCATAGCTGGCAGCCCAACTGGTCCGCCCAAGCTCTACCGCGTGGGCGACGTCGGTTTCCGGAATCGCCGACAGGTCTCCGAGCTCCCTTTTGTCGTAGTGGAAGACACACAAACGCGAAGCAAACTGGGCAAACGGCAGCGAGGCTTCGCCATGGCGTTCGCCGTTGCTCTGGGTCGAGCAGTTGATTCCCTGGCCCCAGTCCTGACCGCTGTCGTTGTTGGGATTAAAGAAATACAGACGCATCTCGCCATCGCGATCCAGGTTCACCCGCAGCACAGTAATCGCGTGGCGCCCGACAAGGCGACCGCCACTATCTGTCACGGCAATACCGGCCGGTTGAGGATGGATAACAGGGATGTTGCCGTTGTAATACGGATGATAAGACGCGTAGAAGTGGCGGATAAACGCCTCATATTCATGAATTTTACCAGTCTGCCGACTGATCACGCTGAGAAAGCCCAGGCCAACCCACCAGCCGTACATTTCCGGGTTTATCCATCGGTGCAGATCGTCGTCCCGCACGCCGCATAAACGCCCCATCTCGCCATAAAGCCGGTCAAGGTGCGGTATCAGAATCAACGAAACCGGGTCCACGTCGGTTGGGGGTTCTTTTGCAAGGCCCACTTCCAGATGTTGTGAGGTTATTTGCTGACCTTCAAAACGCAGGATGACGTCGTCATCCCGGGCGGCCCAGGCGATCAGCTGCAACAGGAAATCGGCGTCGTTGAAGGACCACATGGACAGGCCGATCACGGACTGACAGGTTGGATTATTTCCCTGGCCAACGCCCAGAGGCTGGCCAAGCAGGCTCAGCACGCCGGCCAGCAGATAAGTTCTGGGCGGATGGGCGTCCCCGAACACCGCACTGATTTTTTCGGACGCGTCCTTGCACAGCTTCAGCTCAAGTTGCCGCCAAAGGCCCGCGGCCAGCGGAGGTGTGAACAGAGAACCGCGCTCAAGGAACATAGCCAGGCCATAGACCGCCTGGCAGGTTTCCGGGTGTACAACCTCGTCGATCAGTGCCAGCACGATCTGGCGATAGCACTGAAGCACGTCATTGCCGGTAATGCTCAGGCCCAGGGCCAGCGGAATCAGGTGATCCCCTTGCCCCCGAAGATGTCGCAACAGCAAAGGATGGTAGGGGGATACCATGCCCGTTCCATGCATGGCCGACGCAAAGCTTTGTGCCTCTTCGGACAGCGCAGCCTCGTCCATTGAGGCCAGGCGCTCGCTGTAAACAGAAAGCCCCGGATCATCCCGGCAGCCTTTGGTTGGGCCAAACACAGCGCTGACCAGACGGGCGGCTTTATCCATGCCATCGGTTTCGATTTTCGGGTCAAACAGGCATTTTGCAATCTGGCTCACCATCTGCTTTATGCTGTCGGTCTGTATTGGCCGCTGGGCGAGCAACCGGCGTACTTCATTCACCAGGCTGTCAAGAATGCTCTCGTAGCCAAGCCTGTTCAGCAGATACTGGTACAGCGAATTGATAATCTGCCCCAGCCCCTGTGGCCGTTCCCTATCCGCTTCGCTCATCTGGCCTGATAGCAGGTCGAGGTTCAGCGCCGTCACCTGGGTCAGAAAATTCCTGGCCTGCTCTGCGGCGATCCCGGCGTGACGATAATCGCCCATGGCCACTGCCAGCAGGCGAAGCTCGCTCAGGGCTTCAATGGCCGCATAATCCGGCGCTCCCTGACGCAAGGTTCGCACCGCTAGCGCAGGCCGCAGTATGGCGGGCTGGTTCCAGTCACTGTTGGCGAACAGGCCATTGGCTTCCATAGCCGGTACCCGGGCGTACAACGCGTCCAGGCCTCCAGGAGCCTCCATTACCTTAAGCGCAGCTTCTAACACTTGTGTATTTCGCGCGATGGGGTCGCTTTGCCGGGCAAGCGCAAGCTGTTCCAGAGCCTTGTCAAACCCTGCGGCGCAATCCTCGGTCACTGAATCAGACATCTCAATCACGATAACCCGTTCCTTGTTTGAAATTTCACGCCTAAGTTAATGCACGATGCTCTTTGGTCCGCATGAAAGCAAAGTATTGGCGCATATTTGTCACATATACGCCACAGGGATTTTCTGCCGGCCGTAACGCAAAAAAGGCAGACCAGTTTTCACTGATCGGCCTTACTCTAATATGGTAGTGGGTGCTGGATTCGAACCAACGACGATCATTGAGTAGTTTTTCACCATCTTTGCCATTGCCGGAATGCTCTCTTTTTCAACCACCACATTGGCTCATGAGAGTACCGATCATTTTGAGGCCGAGCAGGCCCCGAGCCGGTTATCTTGAATCGGTTCTTTTCTTCGTATCAACTTTAACAACTTCATTACTTTGAATGTCTGTTCCGCGCAAAGTAGGACAGAACGGCATGTCCGTCGTATCGACGCTCAGAACTGATGCAGTTTGCACAGGCAATTTCCTGGATCAAATAGAGGCCTACAGTGAGCCATCCTTTAACGAACGACGCTGACCTCAACTTTCTCCAGCAGGCCATTCAACAAGCCCTGGCATCGGTGGACGATGGCGGAGCCCCGTTTGGCGCTTTGGTGGTTCATAACGGCAAAGTCATTGCGCATGCAGGTAACCGGGTGAAGCAAGATTGCGACGCTACCGCCCACGCTGAAGTAGCGGCGATACGCAAGGCCGGCCAGGCGCTGGGCGATGCCCAGATGCCGGAAGCAACCTTGTATTCAAGCTGCGAGCCCTGTCCCATGTGCCTGGCGGCCGCACACTGGGCTCGCATCCCACGAATTGTGTTTGCTGCCTCTCAAGAAACGGCGAATCAGGCCGGCTTTGCCGACGGCAACATTGCAGAGCAGCTCTATGGCCAAATTCATCCTGCTCGGGCCGAGCAACTGGGATTGATTCATATCGAGCTAGAGAACTCGGCTGCTCCTTTTCAGGCTTGGCTGAAAGGTTCTTAGAATAAAGTGTCCTCATTCAGCGTCGGCAGACATCAAGCACTGCAACCCTGCACTTGACCTAAGCCAACGCCTTCTCGGTTTGCCCAAAGAAGCCGCTCAGTCGTCATCTTCTGAGCCTGTCACCTGAACGTGCCACTTATCGCCTGGCTGTGCAGACAACAGTAGTTTGGCGGTTCCGCTCTTATCGATCTTTGTATGGTCCGTGGTGATTCGGATGCGGGTAAAGGGATTCGAGGGGTCCGGGTTGATCTCGGCGACAAATGGCTCGAGGTTTGGATTTTTTCGTTTGGGCTTAAAGCGAAGAGCCGTCGCATGTTCATGCTCCAGACACTGAATGTAAAAGATGAGGTCGAGCGCTGACTCGGTTCGCTTCTCCGTATCCATCACGGTCGCCACTTCCCAGTCGCTCATATCGGGTTCCAGCGCGATGCCAAAGGTTTCCGACAGCTTCTGCCACCAATGGCTGAACACGGCGGCGTCATTACGATGCAATTCGGTGGTCGGAACTCGCGGGTCCGCGCCCCGACGAAGCAGTTGCTGGGTCAGATGTTTACCAAAACCACAAAAGTCTGCGTACTGCCGGTTACCCAGAGCCAGCACCGCAAATTTTACCTGGTTCAGATTGATGCTCGACTGGTCAAGCGCCTGTGCGAAGGGACGTGCCTCGGCGGGCGCCTCTCCCTCACCAAATGTCGAGACAATAAAAATGTGGCGCCCGTAGTGCTCCAGCGTCTCGGGCTTAATCTCCGCCAGATTGACCAGATCACACATGGATGAGTTGTGTTCATAGATCCGTGTCGCAAGCGCTTTTGCGGTGTCAGTCTGGCTGGCAAAGGCGAGAAGAATACGCTCGCCATTGTGGAAGCAGCGTTTTTCTTTGTCGAATGGGTCTGTCATTACAACAAATATAGGGTGGAATCTCGCGCTCCGCCATATCCATTTGAACCCTTTAAACCGGTGCCCTTACTTAACAGACCATTGACGATCAACAGGGGTTGAGTATGCGTTTTCTCAAAACCAGCGTTTTGGTTTTGGCGGTGGAAATCATGAAACAGCCGCCCGGTAAGCCTGAATTTTCAAGCCTTCAGGTTTCCGGGGCTGTCTGCAATGACCCTGTCCCCAGTTTCGGTGTTGACAAAAGCGAACATTGGCAAGATATCTTTAAAGGTCTGCGTTCATTGGAAAGCGGTCCTTTTTACCGCGGCGAGATGAGCCAGTGAAGGGAGTTTAAACCAGGGTAGGTTCACTCATAAACAAAAGCGAACATTCGCTCCGTTCTCTAAGCGGACCTTTACCTCGACCGCGCCCCCCGTTACCTCCGCCTCCGCTTCAATGGAATACCTGACGCCACGGGAATATCTGGCGAAACACCAAAGGGAGGAAACCTCCAATCGGCAGTGCAACTAAAATGGAGATGTTTACAGTTCGAATCAGCAAAGGCTTTGATTGTCTAAGTTATCGCTTCATCAGAGAGGGATTGCAGCTTGCGACAAAGATGATAGTCAATGCGCTAGAGAAAGTTCATCAGCTTTAAGAGTAAAAGCAAACGGCCCGAGAAGGGCCGCTGCGCTTGATGACTATCTCCGTCGCTGGAGGCGTTGGACGACAGCAGGATTTAGAAGCTTAACTGATAGATTGACGTTTCCGACGATGGAGCGCTATGCCTGCGAGACCGAGGCCGAATAGGGCGAGGGCAGCCGGCTCGGGCACGGGCACGGGCACGGGCGCTACCTGCTCGCGGGGTGTAAAGTCGGCACTTCCCAGATTTGCTAGGCGTGTTCCGCCTGCGCCACTGTAGATAAGACTAACAGACGGGTCGCCTCCGCTTACGGAGTCGATCTTGACGTTGAAGGTATTACCGCTATCGTCGGTCCACCGCGCTAGGAAGAAACCAAAGAAGATAGCGTCGTTCAAAATAGTAAACCGGTTATCCTCGACGACCCAGGGTGACGGCACGTCCGTGGTACTTAACGGTGGGGGCGTGGCGAGAGGCGACCAAAAAGTACCAAGATCCAAATCTATGGTCACGTCGGCGCCATCTACGGGGCTTCTGCTCGTGAGTCCGGAAATAACGCCGGATACGGTTCCGAAGTTACCTCCACCGGAGACCGTGAAGTCGAAAATCAGCGACGCGGAAGCCGCATGGCTAGTTAAAACAAGCACGGTCGAAATGACAATAGACGCAATACGATTCATGTTGCCCAATCCTCAAAGATTTAAAAATGTAGTGATATTCGGACTACATGCATCAAACGTGCCATCTGAGGAAAGGCGCTGCCTCCAGCTAGTAAGTGACGCAATATGCTTCAAAGCTGTAAAAAAAGCTGACATCAATAGTGGGGGTCTAATGAAAAGCCCTCAAAAACGCCAAGAATTGTGCGGTTTAGTTTGCAAGGGGCTGCAAACTTTTCACGGAGCGCCTTTTTAGGTCGCTGATTTCCTTAGGGAATTTTTTGGGCTTCTGTATTTAACTTGCAAAAACGTGCAAGGATAAACCACGTGCACGCTTTTCACAGAACTGAAGGCGTGAAAACGGCCTGTTGATCGCTAGTAAGTGGCAAGCCTTCCACTTTTGTGGCACAGCCTAACGCAAGCCCCTGCTCTGCCATAGGTTTGCAAGATAAAGACCTTTAGTCATTGCCGTCCCCATTCATTTCCTCCCATTTCAACCAACCGAGAAGCGGCTCGTCGAAAGGAAAAGGCGAGATCATTGGCGGACGATAGTTGTGCCAGTGACACGCCAATTCGACCCGTCGCCGACCACTCATAATATTCTCCCTCTTTGGTGCGAATCATGGTGGTCGCAAAGGAACTTGAGTTTCCTCCCTTTTCATTGACAATCAATTCTTCATCTCCGTCGC
>Ga0306865_1000432_pt1 | contig 16884 bp, 10 predicted proteins | sample AntRauTorckE5431_FD_190441 | JGI IMG/M metagenome (GOLD analysis project Ga0306865, IMG submission 190441) | Saline lake microbial communities from Rauer Islands, Antarctica - Metagenome Torckler E5 #431 (v2) (version 2) | ecosystem: Environmental > Aquatic > Non-marine Saline and Alkaline >... | reverse complement strand
GCCAGTTACTGGCACATCATAAAAATCGCTATCGCCAATATATTCCGCTCTGTCCGAGTATGCCCGACGTTCCGCCTCGACAATCGCATGAATCGAACGGACATCATGAAATCCGTATTCATTAAGTGGCAACGGCTCAATCATGCCCAAAATACTCGCCAAACAAATTCCGCCAGAAGACGGTGGTGGCATAGACGAAATCGTATAATCGTCATATTCAAACGTAATTGGCTTTCGCCAAACGGCTTGGTACTTTTTCAAATCTTCGTGCGTAATAATGCCGCCTCCAGCTTTCATTTCTGCCACAATTAAGTCGGCAGTTTCGCCTTCATAAAACCCAGCTTTTCCATCTTTACGGATTCGTTTTAGCGTTTCCGCCAAATCTTTTTGTATCAATTTATCGCCTATTTTCCATGGTTCATTTTTGACTAAAATAGGCATTGTGGTATTATATTTTTTAATATCTTCTATTTTTTCGTTGAGGGTTTTCGCTTCTTTTTCCGTCATCAAAAAGCCGTTTTCTGCTAATTCAATTGCAGGAGAAATCAAATCTGCAAAGGGTAATTTGCCACCTTTTTGCTCATAAGCTTCCAACAAACCAGCCACCGTTCCCGGAACGCCAGCCGCCAAATGTCCATAAACACTCAACCCGTCAATCACATTTCCAGCCGAATCCAAGTACATATCTTTATGAGCCGCCAAAGGTGCTTTTTCACGATAATCCAAAGTCGTGACCTCGCCCTCCGCAGAGCGATGCACCATAAAACCACCGCCGCCAATATTCCCGGCACGTTGATAAACAACCGCCAAAGTCAGCTGCACCGCAATCGCTGCATCGGTTGCGTTTCCGCCTTTTTTTAAGATTTCTAAACCGACTTTTGTCGCTTCGGGATGTGCTGAAACGACGATGCCGTTTTTACCAGTTGCTGTTTTCGGAGTTTCGTAAGGTGCTGTAATATCAACACTTTCAGATGTTTGCCGACAAGCAGCAAAAACGATGATAAATGATAGAATAATGTATTTTTTCATAAGTTTGATTTTAGATACCACCGAGTTGTCGGGGTAAACTGAATTAGCTTGAATATTTAATTTAAGAGTTGGTAATATTAAGATTTTTTAAGGAGAAAGATGGGTTGATTTTTTGAAATCTTGGGGTTATCTAAATTCAAAAAAAGATATTACTTATAAAGTTAGGGAATCGGTGACTCGAAGTCTAATGTTCCCTTTTGTGTAAATTATCGAATAGTTAAATTAAGTAAGGGCAAACGCACCTAATTATTTTGTACAACAAATTTATTTAAAATATTACTTTGTGTTTATATTAAAACTTCATTGAAACAAGACAATATTTAGCGATTGAAAATTATTCTTCTTTTCCCCCGATATGAAATCGGGATTAACAACTTGATGAAAAGAAGCAAAAATCAAGGCTTAATTGATTTTTTAACGGTTGAAAATATTGAAAAAGCTAAACAGACTGAAACTCGCTGCGCTCAAACACCAGTCTGTTCTTAACGCTTTTTCAATACTTTCAACCTAAAATCAAAAATGCCAACCTAAAACACCAACCGAGAATCGTAAAACTATTTTGATGCGTTTGCCCTTAAATTAAGTAGTCAATGCAGGAATTATCAAAGAGCCGTTTTTTGTCAAAATTAGCTTTAAGTTGTACGCTAAAGTAAACCACTATATATTTTAACGCAACCACAAAGATACAAATAACCAAAAAGTCGTATTCAATTGATTGTTAGTGTGTTATCTTTGTTTACTTTGTGCCTTTGTGGTTCAAATTTTTATTTTGTATGGCAGTTATACGCTAAATTTTCAAAAGTGATTAAAATCATATTTTGATAATACAAAAAATGACCTTTATCAATTCCGTGTGAATTGGTGAGGGTTTTATTTTTTACACCATTTTAATCGTTTATTTTTATACTTTATAAAACTCAGGAACGCCGTAATTAATTTAAGATTCTGGTTTTTATTATTAATTACAAAATTTCAAATTTAATAAATATGGCAAATGCACATTCATTTCATATTCCTGTGATGGGAATTGGTTATACGATTGATACGCCTTTGAAAGTGGCTCAATACGGCATTGATTCCGTGATTTCATTAGTGGACGATATACTTTTGGAGAAGTTGCGAAAAATGTATTGCGAAAAATATGAACTCGCTTATGAAGAAATTACCGAAAAAATCGAAGATTTTCGAGCAAAACGCATTACGTCTTATCTTAATTTGATGAATGATTTGGCGAAACAAAAATTTGAGGAACTCAAAATGGCTACTTTTGAAAAAGGTCATGAATTCAAAAAATATTTGGAAATGTTGCCCGATACCTCTGCGATTAAACAGGAATTTTTGAATTTTGATAGCTCAAAATTTAGCTTTGAAGAGATTGGTAACTGGCTAAAAAATAGCTTGTCGATGGGCAGTATTGATGTCAATATCATGACGAAAGTCGATAAGGAAAACTATTGGAATAAGGAGAAATTACCCGCCGAATTTAATGATGCACATGCTGCCTTACGTGGTTTTGCGAATAGCGATTTGAATTCTTCTGTGATTCTTTCGGCAGGTATGAATCCCCGTTTATATAGTTATATTGAGAATTTTGATGATTTTTTTCCGAATGAAAATGGAGAAATCAATAAGAAAATTGTTTTGAAAGTAAGCGATTATCGTTCGGCTTTAATTCAAGGGAAATTCTTGGCAAAAAAAGGTTTGTGGGTTTCGGAATATCGAATTGAATCGGGCTTGAACTGTGGCGGTCACGCTTTCGCAACGGACGGTCATCTTTTAGGGCCTGTTTTGGCAGAGTTTAAAGAGAATCGAAATGACTTGATTCAGTCCGTTCAAAAAATGCTAATGGACGCACTTTCGACGAAAAATCGTAGGTTGCCAACGGTTGATTTGTCGTTGAAAATTACGGCTCAAGGTGGCGTCGGAACTTCGGAAGAGCATGAATTTTTATTGGATTATTATAATATTGATTCGGTTGGTTGGGGTTCGCCATTTTTGTTAGTTCCCGAAGCCACAACCGTTGATAATGCTACGTTAGGCAAATTAGCGAAAGCCAAAGAAAAGGATTTATATTTGAGTAATATTTCCCCTTTAGGCGTTCCGTTCAACACCTTGAAAGGGAGTACAAAAGATGAGGAAAAAGACGTATTAATCGAAAAAGGTCGCCCAGGAAGCTCGTGCCCGAAAAAGTACGTTCAGTTGAATAAGGATTTTGGCGATAAAGCACTTTGTACCGCTTCTCGTCAGTATCAATATCTGAAATTACAAGCGTTAAACTTGGAAGAATTATCAAAAGAAAAATATCAAGAAAGGTTTGATGAAATTACGGCAAAGTCTTGTATTTGTGTCGGTTTGGGAACGTCCGCTTTATTGAAATACGATTTGGATACGAAGACAGAGAAAGAAGGTGTTTCTGTTTGTCCTGGTCCGAATATCGCTTATTTTTCGGAAGTGACAAGCTTGAAAAGTATGATTAATCATATTTATGGTCGAGAAAATACGATTGCTCGTAACGATAGACCGAATATGTTTGTAAAAGAATTAAATATTTATTTGGATTATTTTAAAATAGAAATTTTTAAATCTGCGAATAAGTTAAACCGAAAACAAGAAAAATATTTGAAGCGTTTTGGCGATAATTTGAATACAGGAATTGACTATTATAATCAAGTTTTTGAAAATGCAGCGGATAAGTTTAGCGGCACGAAAGCGAGCATTTTAAAGGATTTAGAAAGTGGGAAAGCAGTTTTAAAAACATTGATTTCGGACGTTGAAAAACTGACGGAGAAGAAATAATTGGCAGTTTTTAGTTTTCAGTTGGCAGCATCGTACAAAACGAAATAAAATGTTGATTTTGTAGTTTTTGGCATTAGTGAGCGGTACAAATTTTGTTAAGACGAACGGTGTCGGTTCTCCGAACCTCAAAATCATTGATAATGTTACTTTTCTACAAACCCCGAGGTTTCGGGACAGGCAGATTCGGTTCTCTGAACCTTGTTACAGTCGAAAAAGGTTCAGAGAACCGAATCCGTTTGTAGAAAATGGAAATTTGAGTTATTTCGTGAGGTTCAGAGAACCGACACCGATTCGGACAAAAATCGTACTGCTCACTAATGAGTTTTTGACTACAAATCAGCACTTTTTGTTTTTAATAAAATATAAATTTTAAATATATTGTGACCACATAAATTCTAAATTTGAAAACTAACAACTTTAAAAAAATGAAAGTATTGGAATTGGGATATTGAAAAAATATTGCCAAATGTAGGGATTTTGACGGGGAGAGTATTTTCGTGAAAGTAAAAGTGAAAATTCAAGAAAGTGCGTCACTGAATCTTTGCTGTTTGGAGGTTTTCTTTAATTTTTATAGAATTTAGGATTTTAATAAAAAAGCGGTGACAAACTAAAATTAAGTTTGTTACCGCTTTTGCTTTTGAAATTGTATTTGTATTTAAACCTTACTTTTCTTCAACTCGTCCATCAGCATATTTCGCAAACCTGCGCTTTTTATTTCCGTGCGTTGGCCCTGAATTATCCCAACTCCAACCGCCAAATTGCGTTCGTTGATAATCTGCAAATGCTTCTTGAATTTCCGTTCTTGTGTTCATCACAAAAGGGCCATGTTGAGCGACAGGTTCGTTAATCGGTCGTCCTTGAAGTATTAATAAATATGCTGGAGCATTGTCGGATTTTATTTCAATATCCTCATCAGATTTTACGATAACACCATGATAATTTTTAACCAATTGATTATCAATCGTAATCGAATTACTATTATATAAGTACAATGTTCGGTTCAAATTCGCCAGCGCTTTTGGTAAAACCCAAGTAGCATTTGCTTCCATTTTAATCGTCCAAATTGCGACATCGTTTGTGGCTTCTGCCGCCCATGAATCGGGTGTTGGTTGTGGTGCTTTGGTATTATTCAAACTTCCCGCAATGATATCTATAGATGTTTTTTTGCCCGTTGCATCAGTTTCTACGACGGTTGGAATGTTTTCAGACCACAGCATTTTGAAATGTGGCTCAACGAATTTGCTCTTTTTGGGAAGATTCAGCCATATTTGGAATAATTCCATTCGATTACCTTCCTTTTGATTCAAAAGCGGAAACATTTCTGAATGTAAAATTCCCTTTCCTGCCGTCATCCATTGCACATCGCCATTACTAAAACGACCTGCTCCGCCCAATGAATCGGCATGATCAATATACCCTTCCTTCGCAATAGTAACCGTTTCAAATCCTCGGTGCGGATGATGTGGAAAACCAGGGACAGTTTCGCCGTGATACATTCGCCATCCATCTTTTACAATAAAGTCATTTCCAATGTTTCGACCTCGAAGTAGGCTCGAATCAGGTCCTAAGTCATCATTTCCTTGCGGATAAGTGTCATCGTGATGTACACAAAAAAGAAAAGGATCTTGAGTTGTCCATGGAAAACCCAAAGGTTGAATTCGTATTATCTTATCTGTTATCATATCTTTTAATGTTTGAACATTAATACAAATTGCTGTGTATTATTGTTTAATAATTAAGTTTATTTACTTGTGATGACTTAGGTGTAAAATTATACTACTGTACAAAATAAAAGGCTCTTTGACAATTTCTGCACGTAGCGGCTACTTTAGCTTCCGAAAAGTCTCAAAATCCTTGCGGCAGCTAAAGACAGCCGTTACGAAAATCTCAATTTATTCGAATTTTGCAGAAATTGTCAAAGAGCCAAATAAAAAATCGAACTACAAAGACAGTAAACAAAGATAAATCCTTACTAATCAGTTTGATACGACTTTGTGGCTCTTTGTTTCTTTGTGGTTCGATTAAAAATGTATGGCATATGGTGTAAAATATCATAAATACGCTTGTTCGAAGCTAAATAGGTGTTTTTATATTATAAAATTACGGAAGATATTTAGCATCTTTCAAAAATGATTAAAGGTAAGTTCACAAAATTAATTCGACCGCAGCTAAGTCATGGCTTATTCCAGGTTCTCAAAACTACCCTGATTTTTTTTGATCAAGATTAGCCAATTGTAATCAAAAGTTGCAAACTACTTTCATGGATTTTGAAAAGTGCCAGATATTTTGTGAATATAAACAATGGACTAAATTAAATCAAAAAACAACTTCTAAATAGATATGAATTTATCAAATGTTAATTTTTTTAATTTATATAGGTGTCACAACCAATACTATTTTATATTACTAAATAATTATAACATAATTGTAAATACCGTTTGATTATCTTGTATTTGACCCCGAAAAGTTATTATGTAAATAGAAAGTATTGATTATAAAAATAACAAACTATGTCACAATCAAGTGTAAAACTACCTTTGAATGTGCCTTAATTGTGTGACTTTTGAATTTCTGGTAACAATAAAACAATAAGATGTTTTTTATTCCTCAGTAGATTAAATAGCTTGATTGGCACTTTTTGTGTGACAACACTATAATCTATAGCCTCAATAATAAATAAATTACAAGGAATACGCAAAATAAACATATTACCACACAAAATATTCAAACACAAGGAACTTATCAGTTTACTACTTAAAATTTCTTTTATATGTACAAGTTCAACATTCTCGCATATTTACTTTTAGCATTACCCCTCCTAAGTACGGGACAAGATTGTATTTCTGGCGATTGTCAAAATGGTTACGGTACCTCTGTCTATGCTGATGGGAGTTACTATATTGGCGAGTTTGAAGACGGCAGACGTTTCGGGCAGGGTGTTTTGTTTCTGTCTAAGGACATAAAATACGTTGGTTCTTGGAAAAATGACTTGAAAGATGGTGAAGGTCGTATGTACCGCAAAGATATATTACTTCAATCTGGGGAGTGGTATCGAAATAATTTAAAAGAGGCTGTTACCGAAAAAAATCGGTGTGTCAGTGGTGATTGTAAAAACGGCTTCGGCGTTTATCTTTATATTGACGGTCGGAAAGTGGTTGGAAAGTTTGAAAATAATCAGATTGTAAATTATACGATTTGTTACTATCCAAATGGAGAAAAATACATTGGTCAGTGGAAATTCCAAACTCGTAATGGAAGTGGTATTTTACATGATACGAAAGGAGTACAAGACGGTGTCTGGTTAGATGGAGCTTTCATTGGTACAACTCGTGGAATTGGTGGTCAAGGTTGTATTGCTGGTAATTGTGAAGACGGTAATGGTACGTATATTTATCCTGATAAAACCTTATATGAAGGTTCTTTTAAGAATGGAATGGCAGAAGGTTACGGCATTTGTTACTATTCTGATGGTGATATTTATGCTGGTGATTGGAAAGGACATAAGTTTGAAGGTGAAGGAACGATGTATTATAGCAGCGGGCAAATCGTTAAAGGGTATTGGTCTGAAGGATATTATATCGGAGAGCAATTGGCGAAACCTGAACGGATGATGGATATGATGGAAGAAGATGAGCAGATTTTTACACAAGGTAAAGTTTACGCTGTATTAGTTGGTATCGCCCGTTATAACCATATGAGAAGTTTAAAATTCACGGATGATGATGCCTATCGACTACATGGATTTTTGAAAAGTCCGGAAGGCGGTGCATTAGCTGATGATCAAATTAGCGTGTTGATTGATGAAGATGCGACAAGAGAATCAATTTTGAATACTTTAACAACGGTTGCAGAAAAGGCAAATAAAAATGATGTTATTATTTTCTACTTTTCAGGTCATGGTTTACCAGGTTCATTTTTGCCACATGATTATGACGGAGAAGAATTGACGGTGCAACATAAAGACATTCGTGATATTCTTGAAAGTAGTGCTGCAAAAGGAAAAATCGTCATTGCCGATGCTTGTCACTCTGGAAGTTTTGAGGCCGCAAAAGGAGCGAGTTATGAAAAACTTATGGATACTTATTACGACGCATTTAATAAAAGTTCAGGCGGTTTCGTCTTAATGCTTTCTTCAAAAGCAGAAGAAACTTCAATAGAAAGTAATGGTTTACGTCAAGGTATTTTCAGTCATTTTCTAATTAGAGGATTGAAAGGAGCTGCGAATATTAATGCAGATGAATTAGTAACAGTGGATGAATTATTTGATTACGTTCATAACAATGTTCGATTTTACACCAATAAATTTCAAACGCCAATGATTTATGGTGATTACGATGGTATGATGCCTTTGGCGGTGATTCGAGGAGAATAATATTCGAAAATATCAATATTGAATTAAAAAAAAGACTTCTTGCAATTTTGCAGGAAGTCTTTTTTTTGATTTGAACGAAACGTTTTTAAGATATAAGCAGTTAGCTTTCTTTTCTGAACAATTTAAAAAAATCCAAACAATGAATCGAATAATAACAGAAACTACGCAAATGACTGAATTGAAAATTCGCCCAATGGTTTTGACGCTCGTTCATCGAAATAATGAGATTTTGGTTTCAAAAGGACAGTATCTTCAGCACGGACAGCCGTATTATCGTCCGCTCGGCGGCGGAATTGATTTTGGCGAATCAAGTCAAAAAACCGTTGCAAGAGAAATGGTCGAAGAAATTAATGTGCCTTTAAAAAATATTGAGTTTTTGGAAGTCATTGAGGTTTTTTTTGAAAGTCAAGGTGAAACGCCCCGACACCACATTATTTTTCTATATCGTGCGGAGTTTTTAAATGAATCGGATTATGAAGTTGATAAATTTGAGATTGAGGAAGACTACTTTACAGAAACCGTTTTTGCAGAATGGAAACCGGTCGAATTATTTATTAGTGGTGAAATGATTTTACATCCAAAACCGATGTTGAAGTGGTTGTAATTTATTATGCTATTGTTACATTGCTACACTGTTACACTATTATATTGTTAGAACGATGAAAATAGTATAACAATGTAGCAAGAAACCTAAAATTAATTTCTCAAACGCTTCGCCAAACGAACTGCCAACATTAATAAAACGGCAAAAGTTACCAATCCTAAAACGCCAAAAATCCAATTTAATGAATTTTTGAGAAGAGCTAAAAAGACGATTGAAACTAAAAATAAAGTAGCAACCTCATTCCACATTCTCAACTGACCAGAAGTCCATTTTACCACGTCTTTTTGTAATTCGTTCATCATTTTTCCACAATAAAAATGGTACGCAATCAAGCCAACTACGAAACCCAATTTTAAATGAAACCAACCTTGTAATAATAGATTTTGGTTTAAATAAATCATTACTAAAGCGGACAAAACCGTCAAAACCATCGCAGGCATCATAATGATTTTATATAATAAGACTTGAATACGCTTGTATTCTGTTGTTAAAATGGTGCGGTCAGGTTCAGGTTTTTCATAACTATCTACTTGATAAATAAACAGTCGAACGATATAAAATAACCCGACAAACCAGCTTACAACAAAAATTAGATGCACCGATTTTATGTATAAATAATATTCCATTTTTATAAAAGTTAAGTACTACCACTCTCCAGAGTGGTGCAAAAAAAAAACTCAAAATTAGGTAACTATTAATAAAAGTGTTTCAATATTTGGACGTAAAACCTAAATGTCAAAACATCTTTAAACCAAAATATTTATCTTCATAATCCAAAATCACAAGTAAATCCCCCACGAATCCAACGGCCAGGCATGGTTACCAAATTCGTTTCTCGATATTCGGCATCTAATAAATTCGTACCTTCCATGAATAAGGTGTAATTCTTACCTTTCCAAAATAATTTCGCATCTAAAACTGAATAATTTTCCATTGTCACCCTATCCACAAAACGAAGTTTTACCGAGTTATATAATTGCTTATAAATCCGATGTTCCAAACCGATGGACAGTTGATTATTCAAATGTTCTAAAGCATAGCGAGATGCAATTTCGTCGCTGATTTGTAAATTAGCATTCGTAAAGTGATAGCCAACGAAAACACGTTTGATAAAAAAGTCTTTACCTAAAATCTGGTCAAAACGGAAATCGACATTGGTTTCAAAACCATAAGAATTAATATTATTCAAATTCGTCGGTTGCCACGGCAAAGTATCGTTGGTTCGAGTCCAATCAATTACACTTTTTGCCATCTGATAATAGGCACTTCCTTGAAAGAAAATCCCTTTTCGATTATACTTATAACCTGCTTCGTATGTCCATGCTGATTCGGGTTGTAAGTCAGGATTACCAATGTTTGTACGACCAACGTAATACAAATCTGTATAGGTTGGAATACGGTAAGCATTACCGACATTTGCGAATATTTTGGAGTAAGAAGTTAGATTATAACTTGCATCAATACCTGGAAAAACATTCACACCATAATCCGAATAATAATTTATATAAACCCCAGGCGTAACTTTAAAGTTATCGGTTTCCCAACGATATTCCCCAAAAACACCAGCAATTGTTCTATTCCAATCACCTAAATTTGTACTCACAATATCTTCATTCCGAACCTCTGCACCAACGCCAATCGTACCAGCATTCTTCAAACTAATGACGCTATTGACCTCTAAACCTGCTGTATTCGTCGTATGAATATTATGAAAATAATCAGGATTTTGACGCAAAAAAACGTAATCATCGTTATTTCTTCGCCAATAAGCACGAGGTGTAATGATATAATTTCCGCCCGTCAAACGATAACTTGCACTGGCGTAACTTGTCGCTACTTCTTCGTACTGATCTTTGTAATCGGGACTGGAATAAAAGCCATTTGCACCGAATTTTCGCTGGACGTGACCAGCTTGCAAATCCAATGTGCCACGACCAATTTTAACTTCGGATTGATAGAAACCATTGATAATACTAAAGTCTGTATTATATTGATATCCTTGCGAACTGGTTTTTCCGAATGAAATAAATTGTTTATAACGACGAATTGGAATTGCTAAACCGATATGCATATTTAATAAATCATTCTCTCCAACCGTCGTACCGATCATCAAACGGCGACCTTCTGGCACTTTCGTAACAATATTTACCGCACCCGAAAAGGCATTTTGACCATAAATCCTCGCTGCTGGTCCTTTTACCACTTCGATTTGTGCAATATTCATCGTTGAAATCGGTAAGTACAAGGAATGATGACCAGTTTGTGGATCGCTCATCTTTACGCCATTCAACAAAACCAACGCTTGATCAAACGTTCCGCCACGAATTGATAAATCCGCTTGAACGCCCATTGGTCCTCGTTGACGAACATCTACGCCCGGCACATAGTTCAACGCTTCGATAAAACTTACAGAAGGAGTCGCTTGTAAATCCTTTTGAGTAACAATGGAAATATTCCGTGCAGATTGCGAAAACGGAATGACAATTCGATTTTCCTTAATGACAACGTCTTCCAAATTTCGTTGCCAAAGGGTATCTTTTTGTGTATTACCAATTGTTACAGCAATTATTAATATAATTGAAGTCAATAAAAGTTTCATAATTTTTTGCTTTTGTAATATCTAATTGATCACCATACTTTTTTTTAAAGTGCAAACTTAGGCATTGAAATGACAAAAAAAAAGTTTGGTTGACGACAACTTACTATTTGACGTTTTAATAATGAAAATTCAAGAAATAGATAAATTTAGGATAAATAAGAAATTTATTTCAGACAAATCTCTTTTTCAATTAACTTTGCCAAATAATAATTCGTTATCACTTTATCAACTTTAAAAGCATATTTACACCACTAATTATTTTAATAAAAATAGAATCTCTATGAGAATAAGACCGATGAAACCTACGGATTGGCAAAACGTTGAAGCAATTTATTTAGAAGCCATAGCAACTGGTTTCGCTACTTTTGAAACGGAAAGTCCAGGTTGGGAACACTGGAATGAGCGGCATTTGGAAAGCTCTCGATTAGTCGCTGATGAAGATGGCGAGGTAATTGGCTGGGCGGCATTATTGCCAGTTTCTTCTCGTACCGTTTATGAAGGTGTTGCGGAAGTTGCCATTTATGTAGGCAAAAAAGCAAGAGGAAAAGGGGTCGGTAAACAATTATTACAAACCTTAATTATTGCCTCAGAAGCGGAAGGGTTCTGGACGTTAGAATCTCAAATTTTTCCCGAAAATAGAGCCGCTTTGGCGTTACACCTCAAAAATGGTTTTTCTAAAGTCGGTCTTCGTGAAAAAATCGGACAACACGATGGTGTTTGGAAGGATAATATTTTATTGGAACGTAGGCGTAAAGGAAATTTTTAAGGGGCGAGGGGGTATCGTGTCAACGTCCCCTTAAAACTTCAAAATCTTAAAAAAAACCTCATTCTTTATTATTTCATTTACTAAAAAGTATGTTTTACGAATTGAAAATCAATATTCATTCGTTAAAATGATTGCCTTTAGAAAAAACTTGTCGAAATATTTTAAATTTGCACCATGAAAAAACTAATACTATTTTTAGCAGCGATATTCACATTGGTTGCTTGTTCTAATGAGTTTGATTTGACAGAAGATTGGAAAGACATTACCGTCGTTTATGGTTTATTGGACCAAAGTCAAGAAGTACAATATATTCGTATTGAAAAGGCGTTCCTTGATCCAAACACAAGTGCGATTACGATTGCTCAAACTGCAGATTCGCTTTATTATGAGAATATTACAGTGCAATTGCAGGCTTTTCGGACAAATGGAACGGGTGGAAATGCCTATACTTTGCAAAGGGTAAATGCTGAAGATGAGGGATTTACTCGTGAAGATGGCACTTTTGCGACTTCACCAAATTATCTGTATAAGTTCACAGAACCGATTGACCAAAGTTTTACGTACCGATTGGTAATTACGAAAAATGACGGGGAAGAAATAGAGGCAGAAACTGGAATTTGTGAAGATTTTGAGATTACTTCTCCTTTCGATACAACGCTTGCCTTACGCTTCAAAGCTGGTGCAGAAACCCTTTTTAGATGGAATTCAAAAACGAATATGAAGTTCTTTAACGCAAATTTGTTGATAGAAATCAAAGAGTCGGAGAATGGAAATCCGAATGATTTTACGATTAAGACTCTAAATTGGAGAATCAATGAAATGTTAAAACCAAATCAAAACGGTTTGGTGCGTGCGTCTATTATGGGAGAGAATTTTTATACTTTTTTAGCGTCGGAATTAGAACCCGGCTACAGTCGAGAATTACTTGGCATCAAACTACAAGTTGGTGCGGGTGCGCAAGATTTGTTGAATTATTTAGAAATCGGACAAGTGAATTCTGGTATTACGGGAGCGGATGTTATTCCGACTTATACCAATATCTCGGGTGACAGTCATGGTATCTTTTCTTCAAGATTTTATAAGACTTTTGGAACGTATCAAATTGACGCGCCTACTTTAGATTCCTTAAAGGGTAGTTATAAAACAGTTAATTTAGGCTTTTAGATTGTGCGTTTTTTGTACAGATTCGATTTAGCGAAATGAGGAATGAACTTGGTTTGTTCCTCATTTTTTTGGTTCTAAATAAGCGATTATAAACTTGAAAAGTCTTTAATATCAATCCAAACAACATTCAAAAAAACACCATTCAAATGGTCAAAATCTTTATCCGTTGTAATTAAAGTGAGTTCTAAAGCAGAAGCAGTTGCCGCAATCCACACATCGTTTTTCCCCATATTTCTTGCACTCGTTGGCAAATTCAAAGTCGGATGTTTGCCTTGACTGTATGCGTCAATTTCAGCGTAAGCCTTGATGATTTCTTCGGTTTTGATGGGAGCAATAACGGTCTCTTGCAGCAAAAATTGAACTTCTTGGAGTCTTTTATTTCCCCATTCTCTTTGCATAGCAAATGCTTTCAGTTCTCCTTCTACGACTACGGAAGTGAAAGAAACGTCATTCCGTTTTCGGTAAATACGGTTGAAATGAGAGCTAAAGTCATTATTTCTGACTAAACTTATAAAAATATTAGTGTCTAATACGTATCTCATTTTGTCAAGGTATTTAAAAGTTCTTCTAATGTTTCATCTTCAAAAAGACTGTGATTAATATTATCTAAAGCCTTCCCAAATGCTTCATTATCAAACCCTTGTTCCTCAATTAATTGCTCCGCAGAAATCCGTTTTGGAGTTGGTTGTTTTGCCAATTCAATGAGCTGTTCTACCTTATTTTTTGGTGTTTTTTGATAGCTTATAATTGGTTCTTCTATCTTTTGAAAGTCATTAATTGCTTGATGAATCAGCGTTTCAATCTTATTTAAAAGCTGACTATCTTCAATTTGAAAAAGCGTTTTCGCCAATTTGGCTTGTTTGAGTGTTATATTCATGGTGCAAGGTTTTAAGGTATTTTGGTGCAAGGTTTTTACCGAGTTCTCGGCACGAGAAATTTTTTACCATTTCGATGTTGCTAAAATACCGTAATTATTAATAAAAAAAATAAAACGATTTGAAAATAGATTCTGGTTCAATTAACGTCTAAATTTACGAAAATTATTTGTTTTATAAAAATCGAAATAACGGACAGATATCCATTTTTTGTTTTCACAAAATCCTATCCATTATTCTAAAACCATTTTTGTATTTTTGTCCGTTTTTGTGGATTAAACCGTGTCGGTTTTTAAAACCGACACGGTTTATGACCTCAAAACCTTAGTGATAATCAATTAAATTGTTTTTGTTTCTTAAACAAAATTGAAATAAGCTACTGGTTACCAATCACGAATCAACTAATCACTAATCACCAATAATGCGTTTACAAAATTTAGAAGTCAAGGGTTTTAAGAGTTTTGCGGATAAGACGGTCGTGAATTTTAATAAGGATATTATTGGAATTGTGGGCCCGAATGGCTGTGGTAAATCGAATATTGTAGATGCGATTCGCTGGGTTTTGGGGGAGCAGAAAAGTAGTCAATTACGGTCGGATAAGATGACGAACGTGATTTTCAACGGTACGAAAAACCGTAAACAGGGCAATATTGCAGAGGTTTCTTTGACTTTTGATAATGACAAAAATATCCTTCCAACGGAATATTCCACCGTCACGATTACTCGACAATTGTACAGAACTGGCGAAAGTGAATATCGTATTAATGGCGTTCCGTGCCGTTTGAAAGATATTAAAACGCTGTTTTTAGATACGGGAATTGGCTCTAATTCTTATGCGATTATCGCGTTGGGAATGGTTGATGATTTGTTGGCAGATAGAGAGAATTCTCGCCGAAGATTATTTGAGCAAGCGGCTGGAATTTCAAAATACAAAGCTCGAAAAAAGGAAACGTTGTTAAAATTGTCTGGAACAACGACTGATTTAGAACGTGTTGAGGATTTACTTTTTGAAATTGATGGGAATTTAAAACGGTTGGAACGTCAGGCAAAACGGGCGAAAAAGTATTTTGAAATAAAAGAAAGTTATAAAGAACAAAGTTTAGATTTGGCTCTTTTCCAAATTCAAGAACATAAATTAAATTATAAAACGGTTGAGGCAAAAATCAAGGTTGAGGAAGACAATTTGCTGAAAATTAATACGGAAAGTACGCAATTTGAAGCGAATTTAGAAAAAGCGAAAGCAGGAAATATTGAACAAGAACAGGCTTTAAACGATAAACAAAGAAAATTAAGTCAAACGGTTGGTAATATTAGTAATAAAGAAAATGATAAAAAAATGTTGGTGCAACGGATTCAGTTTATCCAACAAAATCAAACGACTTTAACGCAAGATATTGACCAAACGAAAAACCAAATTGAGCAAACCGAAATTGATATTGATTATTACAGAGGTGAGGTAAATACGGAAAAACGGATTGAGGAAACGTTGGAAAATCAATTGGAAAATGTAGAAGAACGCCTTGAAAATACTCGTAAAGAACACGGAAACCTTAAAATAGAATTAGACGATTTTATTACCAATCAACAGCAGTTAGAACGGGCGATTTTTAATATTGAAAAAGAAAAAGCAATACAAAATGCTCAAATCGGCAACTCAACTCGTGACATCGACAGCACGAATCGAGAAATAGAAGTGCGGCAGAAAGATGTGGCGAACTTAGAGGAAAGACGAAAAGCCCAATACGCACTACAAGCCGAAAAAGAAAGGCTTATCAATGCGTTGCAGCAGGTTGAAAATCAGCGACAAGAGCAATTAAGCGATACCGAAAATTTGATTGATAAGGTGCGTGAAGATTTGACGAAAGTCAATCGGCAAGTCGATTCCAAACGAAATGAATATAATTTAATAAAAAGTTTGGTGGACAATTTGGAAGGTTTTCCAGAGTCGATTAAGTTTTTAAATAAAAATAAAAACTGGGACAAACAAGCACCGCTTTTGTCGGATATTTTTTATTGTTCGCCCGAATATCGAGTGTCGATTGAAAATTATCTTGAGCCGTATTTGTCCTATTATGTTGTCAAAAATTTGGAGGAAGCCTTGTCGGCAATTCAATTATTGGATAAGTCGAAAAAAGGAAAAGCAAATTTCTTTTTATTAGATGCAATTAATACACAAGATATTGATATTCAAACAACTGAAAACACGACAAAAGCCTTAGATGTTGTTCAATTTGATGTAAAATATAAAGGTTTGGCAGATAATATTCTGGGCAACGTTTTAATCAACGATGCCGAAGATAATATCGAACCTTTGACGACTGAAAATGCGATTGTCTTATCAAAATCTGGAAAATATATTCAAAAACGTTATTCTATTTCTGGTGGTTCGGTCGGTGCGTTTGAAGGAAAAAGAATTGGAAGAAAGAAAAACTTAGAATTATTATCTAAAGAAATAGCAGACTTACAAATACAAAAAGATAAACTTTCGGTACAGTTTCAAGAATTGCAAACCCAACAAAAACGCTTGAAAGATGCCGATAAGCAGCGAGATATCAAACGAGAAACGGAATTGTTAAGCCGTTTGAAGCAAGAAACCGTTTCGATTCAAACTCGTTTGGAAAACTTTGAAACCTATCTAAAAGAAGCAAAAGACAAAAAAGAACAAGCCGAAAGAAGAAT
>Ga0306865_1000431_pt1 | contig 16895 bp, 15 predicted proteins | sample AntRauTorckE5431_FD_190441 | JGI IMG/M metagenome (GOLD analysis project Ga0306865, IMG submission 190441) | Saline lake microbial communities from Rauer Islands, Antarctica - Metagenome Torckler E5 #431 (v2) (version 2) | ecosystem: Environmental > Aquatic > Non-marine Saline and Alkaline >... | reverse complement strand
GGTTTTATACGTTGCGGCTCATCCCGATGACGAAAATACTCGATTAATTGCTTATTTGGCAAATCATAAATATGCGAATACCGCTTATTTATCAATGACAAGAGGCGATGGCGGACAGAATTTGATTGGGCCCGAAATTCGAGAATTATTAGGCGTTATTCGGACGCAAGAACTACTGGCGGCGAGAGGCGTAGATGGCGGACAGCAGTTTTTTACTCGTGCCAATGACTTCGGTTATTCCAAAGACCCGAACGAAACGTTTAAGATTTGGGACGAAAATCTGGTTAAACAAGACCTGGTTTACGCCGTTCGGAATTTCAAACCTGACGTGATTATTGCCCGATTTTCAACGACTCCAGGTACGACACATGGACATCATACCGCTTCCGCAATTTTGGCAAACGAAGCCTTCGATTTGGCGGCTGATGCTAAAGCATTTCCCGAGCAAGTCAAAGAATTAGGTACTTGGCAGGCGAATCGCCTTTTATTTAATACCTCATGGTGGTTTTACGGAAGCCAAGAAAAATTTGATAAAGCAGATAAAAATAATTTGTTTTCGGTTGATGTAGGTGTTTATTATCCAATAAAAGGGAAATCGAATACGGAAATGGCAGCAGAAAGCCGAAGTATGCACCGATGTCAAGGTTTTGGTTCGGAAGGCAGCCGTGGCGTTCAGTTGGAATATTTGGAATTTTTGAAAGGTGAAAAACCTGAAAATGGCGTTTTTGATGGGATTAATACGACTTGGACACGAGTTGAAAATGGCGGTGCAATCGGTGAATTAGTAACGAAAATTGATACCGAATTTCGCTACGATAATCCGTCTGCGAGTTTGGATAATTTATTGAAAGTCCGCCAAATGATTATGGCGCTGCCCGATACGGAACATTGGAAACACGTCAAATTAGCAGAAGTTGAAGAATTGATTTATTACTGTGCAGGTTTCTTTTTTGAAGCAACGGCAAATGATTTTTCAGCCGTTACTGGTGAAGAAGTTTCAATTAAAATCGAAGCGATTAACCGTTCAGATGCGAAAGTATTTTTGAAATCGGTTACATTTTTACCCGAAAACAGAACGTCTGAAATCAACGAAAATTTAGATAACAATAAGACTTTTGTCAATGCCGAAAATATCGTCATTTCGAAGGCAACCGGCTACGGTTCACCGTTTTGGTTACAAGGCAAAAATCCAACTTTGGGTATGTACGATGTGCCAAATTCAGCAATGGCAAATTTACCACAAAATCCAGTCGATTTTAAAGTTCAATTTAATTTAACTATTGGTAATCAAGACTTTGTAATTGAAAAACCAATTGTTAATAAAATAATTGACCCCGTAAAAGCGGAAGTTTATCGTCCGTTTGTGAAGTTGCCCGAAGCATTTGTCAGCATCAAAGATGACGTTTATGTTTTTGCGGATAACTCGCCAAAAATGGTAGAAGTTGTCGTGAAATCAGGGAAAGCAAACATCGGTGGAATGGTGCGTTTGGATGTGCCGAAAGATTGGAAATGCGAACCCAAAGAGTTACCGTTTGAATTAGAATTAAAAGGAGCGACGACGACGGTGCGTTTCACGGTTTATCCGTCCAAAAAGCAATCGGTCGAGAACATTACAGCCGTTGCCCGTTTTGAAGATGGAGCGACTTTTTCGCAAGAATTAATCGAAATTGCTTACGATCATATTCCCGTTCAAACGGTTTTGATGCCTGCAACAGCAAAATTTGTCCGTGTGGATTTGGTTAAAAAAGGCGAAAACGTCGGCTACATTATGGGTGCTGGGGACGAAATTCCTGCGAGTTTGGAGCAAATCGGTTATAAGGTTTCGATATTGGAAAACAAAGATATTACGGTTGAAAATTTAGCAAAATTCGATGCGATTATTTTAGGCATTCGAGCGTATAACACGGTTAATGATTTAAAATATCATCAAGCAAAACTGATGGAATACGTCAAAAATGGTGGAACAATTATCGTTCAATACAACACGTCAAGCCGTTTGGTTTTGGACGATTTAGCACCCTATCCACTGAAATTATCTCGTGATAGAGTGGCGGTCGAAAGTGCAGAAGTTCGCATTCTCGCACCAAAACATCCAGTGATGAATACGCCAAATAAAATCACGACAAACGATTTTGAAAATTGGGTACAAGAGCGAGGTTTGTATTTTCCTGACAAATGGGACGTGGCTTTTACGCCAATTCTTTCGGCAAATGACCCAGGCGAAACGCCAAAAGATGGTGGTTTGTTGGTCGCAGAATACGGCAAAGGTTATTACATTTATAGCGGCTATTCTTGGTTTAGAGAGTTGCCAGCAGGCGTTCCTGGAGCATTTCGGATTTTTACGAATTTGATTTCTATTGGGAAGTAAGAGGAACACGGATTTGACGGGTTTTGACGGATTGAGGCGGATTTTTTTTCGCACTTTCCGTCATTCCCAACTTATCAACGTTGAAAGGAAAATTTAAATAACGACTGAAAGTAGGTTTTACATTATGTGAAGCCTGTTTTTATTTTCACGCTGCTTCGTCAATCATATTAAAAGCATTTTCAATTTTCATAGCAGTTGCTTTTACAAATCACGCTTTAAACAAATCTTCCATCGTCAAAGCCACATCAACCAAACCCAAACTATGTTTATTTTGCTGTACGCCAAAAGTCGTGACGAGCGTTAAAAATACTTGCTTTCGGGTTTTTGAAAGCGTTTTGAAATTTGCTAATTTATTACGAAAATTCATCGCCATTGATTTATCAATCGTTAATTCTGCATTATAAAATTTCATTTCACAAACGTTGATAATATGGTCGTTTCTATCCAATAAAAGGTCAATTTGTATGCCTGCCGTTTCGTCCGTTCCCTTTCTAAAAAAAGCAGAAGCCGTAGTATAAACGCCTGAAATACCTAATGCTTTTTTGATTTGAGGAATATGTTTTAAACAAATACTTTCAAAAGCATAACCTGCCCAACTGGTATAAAATTGCGTTTGACTTAATTCTTGCCAAATTCCATCACCAATATTTCTATTGTTTTCAATAAATTGAAGATAAAATAAAGAATATTCATCCGTCAAACGATACAAGCAGTTTTTTTTCTTATTCCCAAAAGGATGATACATCGAAATAAAACCTGAATGAACCAACTCGCCTAAAACCGTTGTCAATCCGCCACCTTCAGCGACTTTACTTTGTTCTACAACCTCCGAACGAGTCAAACCTTTTTTCTTTTTGGCTAATGCACGAATGATTTTAATGTGATTTTCAGCATTTTCAAATAGTGAACTATACAGTTTTGAAAACTCGTCATAAAGCAACCCATTTTCTGCAAAACAGATTTGATTGATGTTTTGAGCCGCACTTTTTCCGCCTTCTATTTCGTCTAAATAATGCGGAACACCGCCCAAAGCCATATACAAATGCAAGATTTGATACTGTTCAAAATTAAAATTTTTAACCTTTAAAAATCGCTCTGTTTCCCCTAATGTGAATGGTTTTAGCGTAATCCGACGTGTAATTCGGTTGTGTAAGCCGCCTTTGTGATGCACGACTTTTTTAATCATCCATGAAGCTGCCGAACCACAAATCACCACCACGATATTTTGATTAACTGCCCAGCTGTTCCAAAAAAAACTAAAACCTTTCAAAAAGCCTGAACGGTGCGTAGAAAGCCATGGCAATTCATCTAAAAAAACAATTAGTTTTTCTGTTTTTTCTTTTTGTTTTAATTCCAAAAACTTTGCTAAAAAATGAAACGCCTCAATCCAATCTTTCGGTTCTGTTAATGGAAAAGTACCGTTTGAAAAGTCAGAAAGCCGAAGCATGAAGTTTCGGAGTTGCTCCTCTCGTGTCGCAAATTGTATTCCCGTCACTTCAAAATCCAATTGCGTTCCGTAAACAGATTTTACCAGAAATGTTTTGCCAACCCTTCGTCTTCCAATCACAGAAATCATCTCTGCTTTGGGTGAAATCAATGCTTTTTCTAATATTTGACGTTCTTCTTCTCTACCTGTTAATACTTCATTTTCTATCATAAAAAATCTATTAGTTGCTAAATCTACATAAATATAACAACTTTTCGCAACTAATAGCTTTTTATATGCTGCGAAATCTCTACCTTTCAACCCACTTTCCGCAACCAATAGCTTTTTCCGTCCTTCATCTATCGTCTTTCGTCAGCCGTCCACCGTTCAATTCCACCCTCCAAATTCCAAAGATTTTCAAATCCTTTTTCCTTTTCCAATAACGCAACCGCCTTCCGACTCCTCGCTCCAGATTGACAATGAATAACGACTTTTTTAGTTTTATCAATTTTATCCGATTGTTCTAAAATTTGAGATAACGGAATCAATTCGCCACCAATATTTTCAAGTTCATATTCGGGTAATTCTCGAACGTCAATTAACTGAAAATCAGTCTTTTGGGCAATCAGTTGTTTTAATTCTTGAACGGTTATGTTTTTAATATTTTCAGTATTTGGAGTCGCACAAAATTCCTCATATTCCGTTAATTTGGTAATTGAAATGGATGGATTTTTTTTAATTTTTATAATATGCGAGGTAAAATATTCGGCGTCAAAAATAAATATTCGGTTTACCAAAGGTTCGCCAATTCCAGTAATTACTTTAATCACTTCATTCGCTTGCATCGAGCCAATAATTCCAGGCAAAACACCCAAAACGCCACCTTCTGCACAATTCGGAACCAAACCAGCCGCAGGCGGTTCTGGAAATAAATCCCGATAATTCACGCCTCGACTCCCACCTTTTTGCAAGTAATTAAAGACCGAAACTTGACCTTCAAACCGAAAAATGGACGCAAAAACGTTGATTTTTTCCATCAAAACACAAGCGTCATTTACCAAATATCGAGTATTAAAATTATCCGTTCCGTCAGCAATTATATCGAAATCTTTAAAAATTTCAAAGACATTATTTTTATCCAAAAGCGTTTCAAAAGTTGTAATTTTAATCAACGGATTTAACTTTTCCAACTTCGATTTTGCTGCCAAAACCTTAGATTTTCCAATGTTTTCGACCGAATATAAAATCTGCCGCTGCAAATTACTTTCTTCTACTTTATCGAAATCCACAATCCCAATATACCCAACTCCAGCCGCTGCCAAATACTGTAAAACAGGGCAGCCCAAACCACCAGCGCCAACGACCAAAACCCGTGCGTTTTTGAGTTTCAATTGTCCTTCCATTCCGAAGTTAGGCAAAACCAAATGTCGTTGATAACGGTTTAATTCCGTAGTGTTGAGTATATTCATCGTTTTCATATTTTTGTCAAAATTAGGGAAATTTTAAATGGTTTTATGGCAGTTTTGAATTGTGAAACCAAGAATCCCAACGATAAAAACGATATTTACACCAACCGATAAAATATTTAAAAATTAATACTTAATATTTAAAGGAATGCTTTACGATAATCACGGACGAGTTATTAATTATATGCGATTGGCAGTTACTGACAGGTGTAATTTACGATGTTATTATTGTATGCCGGAAGATGGAATTGATTACGTAAAGCGTAGTGAATTAATGACTTATGAAGAAATGTATCGCATCGTTTCTGCTTTCGCAAAGCAAGGTATTTCAAAAATTAGAATTACTGGAGGCGAACCATTTTTGAGAAAAAATATGATGTCTTTTTTAGAAAAAATAGCGGCAATTCCTGAAATAAAAACCATAAATATTACGTCAAACGGAACGCTTTTAATTGATAAAATAGCGGATTTAAAACGTTTGGGAATTAATACGATAAATCTAAGTTTGGACACGTTAGATAGAGAACGATTTTTTAAAATTACCCGTCGTGACGATTTTCCAAAAGTGATGGAATGTCTGGAAGCTTTATTAATAAACGATTTCAACGTTAAAATAAATATGGTTGTTTTGGCAAAGCAAAACGTGGACGACATTATTCCGATGGTCGAATTGGCGAAAGCCAAAAACGTTTCTGTCCGATTTATCGAAGAAATGCCGTTTAACGGAACGGAAGGAAAAGGCAATGTGGAGTTTTGGTCGCACGTCAAAATCTTAGAAAAAATACAATCCGTTCATCCGAATATCGAAAAACTACAAGACGAAAAATATTCAACGTCCATGAATTACAAAATTGACGGATTTGCAGGTTCGTTCGGAATTATCGCTGCATTTTCTCGCACTTTTTGCGGCACTTGCAACCGTATTCGATTAACGCCACAAGGCGTAATCAAAACTTGTTTGTACGATAATGGCGTGTTTAATGTCCGAGATTTAATCCGCAGCGGCGCAACGGACGAACAACTAACCGAAACACTTCAAGCCGCATTAAGTCACCGAGCAAAAGACGGTTTTGAAGCGGAATTACGACGGTTTCAAATTCCAGTTTCGGAGTCAATGGCGACGATAGGTGGGTGATTTTTTTGTACCGTCGAATTTATTCGACAGGTAATATTGTATCGTAGAATAACATCAACCAGCGAATAAATTCGCCGCTACATTATCGCTCAAAATCGGTTTTTCCACCACTTTTTTGCATCAATTTCGTTTCCCGAATTACAATATCTTGCGAAAAACCTTTGCACATATCGTAAATCGTGAGGGCGGCAACGGTTGCACCAGTTAAGGCTTCCATTTCGACACCAGTTTGCCCTTTCGTTTTTGCCAAACATTGGATAACGACTTCCTTATTTTTATTAATAACAATCGTCAAATCGACTTTCGTCAATGGCAGCGGATGACAAAGCGGAATTAAATCGCTCGTCTTTTTCGCACCCATGATGCCTGCTAAAATTGCGGTTTGGAAAACTGCTCCTTTTTTGGTGTGAATATCGTTATTTTCCAAATTATTAATAATTTCTATCGGCAAAACGATGATAGTTTGAGCGATTGCAATACGTTCCGTTACCGCTTTCTCGCTGACATCAACCATCGTTGGGTTGCCGTTGTTGGTCAAGTGTGTGAATTTTTTATTCATCAGTTCTTTTTTAAGTTGTCGTAAAATTAGACGAAATTTACGGCATTCATAAACAAAGCATTTAGAATCGAGTGTCGTCCAAGCGAATAATAAATACCAAATATCGAAAAAATGATTTTAAAACTAACGGCTTTCGGCATTGCGAAAGATATTTTGGGCAAACGAGTTTTGGAAATTGAACTAAAAAATGATAGTAAAATTGCAGATTTAAAAGCTATTTTACTAAATCAATATCCAGATTTTTCAAAATTAGCAAACCTTACTTTTGCGGTCGATGAGGCATATCAAAACGATGACTTTTTGCTTTCCGCAAATCAAGAAATTGTAATCATTCCGCCTGTTGCGGGAGGTTGAAAACAGTCATTAGCCAATGACGAATGACAAATGACTAACTAACCATGAATATCAATATTAAAATATCCGACAAACCGCTAAACCCTTCTGATGCCAACAATTTCGTGACGAATGAAGCATGTGGCGGCATCGTGACGTTTATCGGAACGGCACGGAAATTTACGAAAGGAAAGGAGGTTTTGCGGTTGGAGTTTGAGGCTTATGAGCCGATGGCGATTAAGGAGATGACGAAGATTGCAGAGCAAATTATGGTGCGTTTTCCTGCCAAAAAAGTAGCGATTCATCATCGAATTGGTATTGTTGGTTTAAAGGAAATTGCAGTCGTGATTGCGGTCGCTTGTCCGCATAGAAAAGCGGCTTTTGAGGCTTGTGAATTTGCGATTGATACGCTGAAGCAAACGGTGCCGATTTGGAAAAAAGAGGTTTTTGAAGATGGCGAAATTTGGGTGGCGGCACATCCTTAGTTAACCTCAAATACAAATGCAAGTTCAAATTCAAAACTGGGAAAGGTTAAAGATTTTGCCGTTTGAATCATAGAATATTAGTATCTTTTTTTTGTATTTGAGTTTGCATCTGCGTTTGAACTTTAAAACCAACCATTGGATACGTTACTAATTTTAATTCCGATTTTTTTTGTGATTTCGCTGATTTATTCGGCTGCTGGTTTTGGCGGTGGCTCGAGTTATTTGGCGGTTTTGGCGTTGTTTCCTTTGGAATTTACGGAGGTTAGAATGTTAGCGTTGTTGTGTAATATTGTCGTGGTTTCTGGGTCGGTTTATGTGTTTTATAAAAATGGATTTTTGAATTTTCGCAAGGTCTTGCCGCTGATTTTGTGGAGTGTGCCGTTTGCTTATTTGGGCGGAAGCCTAAAAATTAGTAAAGAAATTTTCTTTATCGTTTTGGGTGTAACGTTGTTGATTGCTGGAATTTTGATGTTGGTAAACAACAATGAAAAAACGGTAAAATTACCGAATTATAGCAACGAAATTATTGGCGGCAGCATTGGTTTTTTGTCGGGTTTGGTTGGCATTGGTGGCGGAATATTCTTGTCGCCTTTACTATATTTATCTCGTTGGGCGGAAGCCAAAGTCATTGCTACAACTACGGCTTGCTTTATTTTGGTCAATTCTATCGCTGGATTAATCGGGCAAATTTCAACGAATAACCTTAACCTCGATTTTAAATTAATGACTTTTTTATTAATCACCGTTTTAATCGGCGGACAAATCGGTTCTCGCTTGGCAGCAACCAAAATAAATCCAAAAATCGTTCGGAAAATTACGGCGTTTTTGATTTTGTTTGTCGCTTTAAAAATATTGTTCTTATAGGACAGATTAACTTTACCTACCAGCTAACTTAAAAACTATGATAACCACACAAGAAGCAACGAAAATTGTATTAGAAAATAAGATTGAATTAGGGACGGAAATGGTCGAATTGCAAAATGCAATCGGGCGACAATTACGAGAGGATTTAGTGGCAGATAGAGATTTTCCGCCTTTTAATCGGGTGGCGATGGACGGAATTGCGGTGCGGTTTTCTGATTTTGAAAATGGGCAGCGTTCGTTTTTGATTGTTGGCGTTCAGGCGGCTGGTTCTCCGCAATTATCGGTTTTAGAAAGTGGCGTTTGTGTGGAAGTAATGACGGGGGCGATGTTGCCGCAAGGCATAGATTCGGTCATTCGTTATGAAGATATTTTGGTTGAAAATGGCGTTGCCACGATTGAAATTGAAGTAATTAAGAATGGACAAAACGTTCATTATCAAGGCTTTGACAGGAAATTGGGCGATTCATTAGTAGCCAAAAATAAAATTATTTCTTCGGCTGAAATTGGCGTTGCGGCAACGGTCGGTAAGTCGGTTTTGAAAGTGACGAAAATGCCAAAAGTAGCGATTATTTCGACTGGCGATGAATTGGTAAAGGTCAACGAAACGCCAAAATCACATCAAATTCGGACTTCAAATGTATTCACAATTGCAGCTTTATTAAAGCAAAATGGCGTTGAAACGGATTTGCATCACATTGTGGATAATCAAGAAAAAACGTTTGAACAATTGGCGATTTTGTTAAAAAAATATGATGTTCTGATTATGTCTGGCGGTGTTTCTAAAGGAAAATTCGATTACGTTCCCGAAGCGTTGGAACGGTTGAAAGTGGAAAAATTATTCCATCGAGTGCAGCAAAAACCAGGGAAACCGTTTTGGTTTGGGAAGAATTCGGAGCATAAAGTAGTTTTTGCTTTGCCCGGAAATCCTGCGTCTTCATTTATGTGTACGAATCGTTATTTTTTGCCGTGGCTTCGGGCTTCGATGAATTTGCAACCGTTCCATTATCAATACGTTGCATTATCGGAAGATTTCACCTTTAAGGCGAATTTACAATATTTTTTGCAAGTAAAATTGAATTATTTGCCAAACGGAACGGTTACGGCAACCCCTTTGGCGGGTCGAGGTTCGGGCGATTTGGCGAATTTGGTAGATGCTGACGGATTTTTGGAATTACCTGCGGAAAAAAAGGAATTTTTGAAAGGGGAAGTTTATGGATTTATTGGTTATCGGTCATTTTTTTGATAGGATTTATGAGATTTAATAAGATTGTTTTTTAATAAAAATACGATGAAAGCAAAATCAATTCGTGCCTTTATTGGTGCAAAAAACTTTGAATTATCACGAGTATTTTATTAAAAAAGTGTAACAAATCAAAATCTTTTGATAGTCAAAAGATTGGCAATTGTGGTAATTGGACGGGCGACTCAAAGTCGAATGTCCAATACTCAAGTCCAACATTAGAAAACACCAAAAAAAAATCATCAAGAACTTTTGAGCAGTTGCAATAGTTTTAAGAAAGTGGTTTTGGATAATCGGGTAAGTTATTTCAAAGTGAATGAAAACTTAGCGTTTTATTTACAAAATGCTAAGTTTAAGGATTGGGTCGATAATTCGATGATTTTTTTGGAAATTGACGATTTGGACGGCTTTCGAAAGGAATTATTAGCCGAAAAATACGAAATAGTGCGAACTTCGGAGATTAAAAACGAGGTTCGGAGAAGCGAATACTTTAGCTTTTTGGAATATTTAAGAATTAAAAACAAATGAAACACAAGAAACATACAAAATTAAATCACCCGAATTTGGGTGAATTTGGTCGCAATGAATGGGCGATTATCGGGACGGTTTGCAGCGATATTAAAACGATGGCTTTCCAAATAATTGAGCATTTGCAAGGGGAATACCGTTTGGCGTATGTTGATGCGGATCATAAATCGGCAGACGCAGAAGCGGAAAATGGGCGAGATGAGAAGAGTGCGATGGCTTTTGGTGCAACGTTGGAATACACGGATAAGATTAGTTTTCATCGGTTTGATGAGGAGCGAAAAATATCGAAATTTCAATTTCGGCAATATTTTAATGAGCAAGATGGGATTTTGGTGAATGGCAATCATTTTCAAGCGAAAAAGCAAATTGTGGTGATTGATGCTCGAAAAAAGGAATCTTTGGAGAAAAAATTGGACAGGTTGACGGACGTTGGTTTGTTTGTTTTGACGGACGGACAAACGGAAATTTATCCTTTTTTGAAAACGCATTTACCGAATTGGCAAACAATTCCGACGCTCGAAATTTCTAATATTGAAGGTTTAAGTACCTCTATTAAAACGGAATTGATTGCCAATAAAGCCTCTTTATATGGTTTGGTTTTGGCAGGCGGAAAAAGCCAACGCATGGGACGTGATAAGGGTTTGATTGATTATCACGGTAAGCCACAACGGGAATTTTTGCATGATTTATTGTCAGAAATTTGTGAAGAAACGTATTTTTCTTGCCGTACAGAACAGATTTCTGAATTGAAAAAATTCAAAACTATTCCCGATACATTTGATGATTTAGGTCCTTTTGGTGGTATTTTATCTGCCTTTCGGCAAAATCCAGATGCAGCGTGGCTGGTTGTTGCTTGTGATTTGCCATTGTTGGATAAGGAGGCGATTACAGAATTGGTCGAAAGACAAAATCATTCTAAAATTGCGACGAGTTTTTATAGCGAAGAAACGGATTTTCCAGAGCCGCTGATTGCGATTTGGCAACCTCGAAGTTATTCGGTTCTGTTGCAATTTCTGGCTCAAGGTTACGCTTGTCCTCGCAAGGTTTTGATTAATTCGGAGATTGAATTGGTTTATCCAAAACGCCCAGAAGTTTTGAAAAATGTGAATCATCCGAGAGAAGCGGACGATATGCAGGCGTTTTTGCATGGGAAAACGGGAGATTGAGAAAACTCAAATTACGAATTACGCAACAGTTCCCGCATCAAATCATTGAAGCTATTGGCTTCTTTATAATTTCTGTCATGGTAGCGTGTTGCACTAAATTGTAGGTTGCGAATTACGTCATTTCTAAAAAGTAATTCGACTTTAATATTGCCAAAACGTTGGTCGAAAGTGTTGTCTTCCAAGACTTTAAACCGAGGTTTTAAATAATGGCGTTCGATGGTTTCGACCCAATTTTTATCGTTTCGAGTTTGGTTATAGGTTCGAGTATCGGACATATATATTTTGTAGTCCATTTCCAAAACACGTTCTTTCAGGTAATCAAAAAGGTTAATAATATCTTTTCGATTGTGAAACTTGTCATTAAAATGAATGACAAAACCTTTGGAAGTTGGCGTATTTAGGAAGTCAATCGTTTTATCAATCTCACTTTCGCCACTTATTGTGAAAGTCGCATATTGAATATTTAACCAGTCCAAAAGCCGTTGTTTTGCCAAAGTTCGTTTCCATATTTCGTATGATTCTGTTTCGTCTTGCAATCGCTCTAAAGGCTCTTGTATAAACGGTTTCAGCGAACTACTCTCCTGTTCTGCTTTGAACAAATCCTTGACGTATTGCCACAAATCCATAATTGGTGAATTAAAATTAAAAACAAAATTGTTACCTTTTTACATTATTTTAAACACGAAGATAAGGTTTTGGTTTTGGTGGGAATGGATGGTTAAAACCTCTTTTCGTTAAAATCGTTACATTTACGCAAGTGTACGAAGCAAATTATGGATAAAAACAAAACTTACGGGCGACCAACTTTAGAGGAAGGTTTGGCGAAATTGCAAAGATATTGTGTGTATCAAGATCGTTGTCATAAGGAAGTGGAAGCGAAACTGCGGGCGTTAGGATTCTGGGGCGATGATATTGGGCAGATTTTGGCAGAATTGATTGAGGAGAAGTTCTTAGACGAAGAGCGTTTTGCTCGGTCGTTTGTGCGTGGAAAGCATCGTTTTAAGAAATGGGGTAGAATTAAAATTGAACAAGAACTAAAAAAGAAGGATATTACGGGTTATTGTTTGAAAATGGGATTCACGGAAATAGATGAGGAGGAGTATCGAGATACTTTATTGCAGATTCTGGAGAAAAAAAGGAAATTCGTGAGGGCTGAAAATGATTACCAGCTGAAAAATAAATTAGCCAGATATGCCATGACGAAAGGTTATGAATCGTATTTGATTTGGGAAATCATTAACGATTTAATTTAGACACATATATATAACAACAAATAAAACTAAAAAAGTATGTCAGAAAAGAATGGAGAATTAGTGCCTCAAAAATTAAGACATTGGGCAAAATTAAGCGGAGAAAACTCATGGACGATGTTTAAAGTCGTTGCAGAATTTGTGGAAGGATTCGAGCGTATGAATAAGATAGGTCCTTGTATTTCGATATTTGGTTCAGCACGGACAAAACCCGAAGAGAAATATTACAAAATGGCGGTGCAGTTGGCTTTCCGACTATCGAAAGAAGGCTTTGGCGTAATTACGGGCGGTGGGCCAGGGATTATGGAAGCAGGAAATCGAGGGGTAAGTATGGATGACGGACTTTCCGTTGGTTTGAATATCGAATTGCCGCATGAGCAAGGTAATAATCCTTATATTTCGCCAGATAAAGTGTTGAATTTCAACTACTTTTTCGTCCGTAAAGTTATGTTTGTGAAATATGCACAGGCTTTCATTGCGTTTCCAGGCGGTTTTGGTACGATGGACGAATTATTTGAAGTTTTGACGTTGATTCAAACAGGAAAGATAGAGCCAGTGCCAGTCATTTTATTTGGTTCGGATTTTTGGGGCGGCATGAGAGAATGGATTCAAACCTCACTTTCCGACGAATTCAAAACGATTAGTCCTAAAGATATGGACTTAATTCCTATAACGGATGACATTGACGAAGTCATTAGTATTATTAATGACTATTATTTGGACAAACAGCACTTGTTGCAGCCGAATTATAGCATGGTTTAGTAGTAAAACCTGACAGATTTTTAAAATCCGTCAGGTTTTTTACCTTAATATTTTAATAACAACGTCGGATCTGCCAAATACCATTGGGCATTATCCACTGAATAGCCAAAAGTCGCATGAGGCAAAATCTCATTTAGTTCTTCTGAAACCATTTTAATTTTTGACTTCGGTAACTTAATTTCAACAAAATCTCGATTTATTAATTTAAAATAAAGGGCACAATCGTATTGAAACTGAATACCAAACGGTAGTCGATTGGTCTCTAAATGATAAACCCAGACAACTTCTAACGGTTTGTATTTCAATAATTGTATCAACTCCATCTTTTCTAATTGCCAATTTTGAATTAATCGGACAATTATCAATAAACCTGCAACTAAAAAAGCTACGGTCAAAATTCCCAAAAACCATTCATTTGGTTTAAATGGAAAACGACCGGCCAAACCAACTCCTAAAATCAACGTAATGATACCGATTGCCAACTTCTGATGGCGTTCTTGCCGCAATGATTTTTCGATTAAAAAAAATGCTTGCGTTTGTTGAAAGTTATTAAAGTCCAAAATTTTGTATTTTTGTCGTTTAGTAATTATGTTTAAATCAAATTGTTTATAAAAATAGGTTTTTTAACCTGTTTTATGTATTTTTGGCAACTATTTGTTTTGAAATGGCTGTAATTATAGCCCGCTAAAGTGCGGGTTCACTGAATGTAGTAGTTATTTTAACTAATGAATAAATTTATTAAAAAAAGGTTTACGTTGGCAGCCTTCGTCAAGCGAAGCGCTCGTCCATCGTCAGTCGTCCACCGCAAATTATGGCACAAACAACATATACAGAAGATAATATTCGTTCCCTCGATTGGAAAGAACATATAAGAATGCGTGCAGGAATGTACATCGGCAAATTAGGCGACGGTACAGCTGCTGATGATGGTATTTATATCTTATTAAAAGAGGTGGTCGATAATTCGATTGATGAATTTGCGATGGGCAACGGTAAGGAGATTGATATCAAAATCGAAGAGGGTAGAGCTATTGTTCGAGATTATGGTAGAGGTATTCCGTTGGGAAAAGTCGCTGACGTCGTTTCTAAAATTAATACGGGTGGAAAATTCGATTCCAAAGCCTTCAAAAAATCGGTTGGCTTAAATGGTGTCGGTTTGAAAGCGGTAAACGCACTTTCTTCTTACTTTCATGTGCAGGCATATAGAGAAAAAGAAACCAAAGCCTTTGAGTTTTCTCGTGGAAATGTCACGGAAGATTTCAAACTAACCAAAACTAAAGAAGGAAACGGAACACTAATCGCTTTTGAACCCGATAGTACGGTTTTCAAACATTATAAATTTCGTAATGAATTCATAGAAAATCAGATTTGGAATTATGTTTATTTGAATGCAGGTTTGCGAATCAACTTCAATGATAAATCATTTTACTCTCGTTTTGGACTAAGGGACTTATTAAACCGTAAAACGAACCCTGAAAACCACCGTTATCCGATTATTCACTTTAAAGGTGAAGATATCGAAGTCGCAATGACGCACGGGACGCAATACGGCGAACAATATTACTCATTCGTCAACGGTCAACATACGACACAAGGCGGAACACATCAAAATGCTTTTCGTCAGGCCGTCGTTGATACCGTTCGGGATTTCTTCGGAAAAGGTTATGAGGCTACTGACGTTCGCACTGCAATTATTGCTGCTGTGAGTATCAGGGTAGAAGAGCCAATCTTTGAATCACAAACTAAAACTAAGTTAGGTTCTACACATATGGGACCTGAAGCAGAAACGGTGCGTAAATTCATCGGTGATTTTGTTAAAAAGAACTTAAATGACTTTTTGCATAAAAATCCTGAAACTGCGAAAGCACTTCAAAAACGGATTCAACAATCAGAAAGAGAGCGTAAAGAGATCGCTGGAATCAAAAAATTAGCGAATACAAGAGCGAAAAAAGCGAATGTTCATAATAAGAAGTTGAGAGATTGCCGTTTACACTTTAATAAACCATTTAAAACGGACGAAGATAACAGACATTTAGACTCGACTTTGTTCATTACAGAGGGAGATTCGGCAAGTGGTTCGATTACTAAAGCCAGAGATGTACAAACGCAAGCGGTATTTTCACTAAGGGGTAAACCTTTAAACTGCTTTAATCTGACCAAAAAGGTAGTCTATGAAAACGAAGAATTCAATTTACTGCAACACGCACTGAATATTGAAGACGGTTTAGATGAGTTACGCTACAACCGGGTGGTTATTGCAACCGATGCCGATGTAGATGGAATGCACATTCGTTTGTTATTGCTAACCTTCTTTTTGCAGTTTTTTCCTGATTTAGTCAGAAACGGACACCTATATATACTAGAAACGCCATTGTTCCGAGTGCGCAATAAGAAAGACACTATATATTGTTATAGTGAAACGGAAAAGCAAGCCGCTATCAACAAGTTGAAAAATAACCCAGAAGTTACTCGATTCAAAGGCTTGGGGGAGATTTCTCCAAAGGAATTCGGACAGTTTATTGGCGAAGACATTAGGTTAGAGCCTGTTATTTTGCAAGAAGAAACAGATGTTGATAATGTATTGTCTTATTATATGGGTAAAAATACACCGAAAAGGCAGATTTTCATTATTGATAATTTACGCGTAGAGAAGGATGAAGTAGAGTTTGCAGAGGTTTGATACGATTTTATTGAAAAATATCGAAAATATTAAAAATAACTAAAGTGGTTAAAAGCAAGCGATAGCAAGACTTTTAACCGATTTTTATTGTAAAACAGATACGGACTTTATATTTATTTATAATAAAAATGGAACTTTATTTTGAAATGTAAATAAAGAACGTACCTTTGCAGTCGCTTTTAAAGAAAGGCACATTATATAGAGAAAGTTGATTGTTAGTTGACTTACTATTATGTTGTAAGATTAAGAAGGTTTTAAAAACTTTTTAAATAAAACTTCAAAAATGTTTGGGGGTTAAATAAAAAGAATTACCTTTGCAATCGCTTTTAAAGAAAGGCACATTATATAGAGAAAGTTAATTGTTAATTGACTTATTAATATGGTGTAAGACAGGAAAGGCTTTAAAAACTTTTTAAATAAAACTTCAGAAATGTTTGGAGATTAAATAAAAAGAATTACTTTTGCAGTCGCTTTTGAAGAAAGGCATTAAGTTGTTAGCAACTGTTAAATCATAGCAGTTGAGTTGGGAATCAGAGACCAACAGAAAAAACAACAAGGACTCGAAATAACAATAAAGAAACTTCAAATAAGTTTTGGAATTACAAAAAGAGTTTGTATCTTTGCAGCCGCTTA
>Ga0306865_1000430_pt1 | contig 16933 bp, 14 predicted proteins | sample AntRauTorckE5431_FD_190441 | JGI IMG/M metagenome (GOLD analysis project Ga0306865, IMG submission 190441) | Saline lake microbial communities from Rauer Islands, Antarctica - Metagenome Torckler E5 #431 (v2) (version 2) | ecosystem: Environmental > Aquatic > Non-marine Saline and Alkaline >... | reverse complement strand
TGAATCTGTAATATCCTTTAACAGATTATCACGATCTAGAGTGGATAATAATAGTATTTCCTCTTTTAAATTATCTATGTTCATAATCTAAATATACATATAATAGCTGTATTAAACTAGAGCCTTCTTTTTCTATATACCTGCTTTGTCGCTTATGGGCAAACTCATTTTTATAGTTAATCCACTTATCACCTTTTAATTTACGCATAAGATTTTCGACCCCACGCATGATGGTAAGGTTATAAAGAGCTTTGCTTATATTTTTGGTTCCTCTAGGTAGGGTTCTCAAACTCATAGAAAATCCAGAAGTGAGATACGTCATGTTGTGCCAATATCCTCCTGGCATATACAGAGCCTCACCATGCTCCAAATAAGCCTCATAACCTTTGGCTAGAGTAAGCGCTGGGAATCTATCCAAATCTGGGTTATTAAAATCGATTTCATTGAGACTTATAAGAGCGTTTGGAACTTTATACAAGTATTTCGTTTGTGAGGGAGGGTAGATAATACAGCGTTTTTTGCCTTCAAAATGAACATGAAGAATGTTTGCAAGGTCTATATCGTAATGCATAAACACAGAAGTATTTTGGGCCCCAAAGAATAAAAAGGGGAGTTGGTCTAGAAATTTCAAGCCTAGATCTGGCATTGTAAAATGACGCTTAAGCTCTGGAACTTCTTTTATTAAATTGAAAAGAAAAACTCTAAAGTCTGTCGGCCCTTTTTGTAACAGATTTACATAATCTTTGAGTTTCATTTTAGCATGTGCCTCATTGAATTTATCTTTAGCAGAAGCAGGTCTTTTATCGTATAAAGGGACTTCTAGCTCTGGTGCTATATTACTTAGGTAGTTTAGTGACCACTTGTGGTAGGCTTCCCAGTCGTGAGTAAGTTGTTCTATAACTAATGGCTTTTGAGGTTTAACATAGTTCTCGACAAAGTCTTTTGGTGAAATTGTTTTAGTTCTTTCAACCTGTTCTAAGTTTAGATTTTTAATGGAGTCTTTCATATATATAAATAAGCTTCATTTTGGAATGTTACCAAAATGAAGCTTATGCTCTGTTATTTTATTAGAAAAAATGTAGTCCTTATGCCTTGGTTTTTGATTTAGCTTTGGCTTCTATGTTACGCTCTATGGTGTGTCCTGGACGAGACCACTTTGGCTTTTCACCTAAGTGTTTGTATTTAGACTCTTCGGCAGAAACAGATTGAGGTTGAGACTTTTTCTCGAAGGCTTTCTGCGGTTTTAAACCCAATAACTTGAACATCTCCATGTCGTCATCTACATTTGGATTGGGAGTAGTTAATAATTTATCTCCTGCAAAAATAGAATTAGCCCCTGCAAAAAAGCACATGGCTTGTCCTTCTCTACTCATGTCTGTTCGTCCAGCAGATAGTCTTACCTGAGTTTCTGGCATCACAATTCTTGTAGTAGCTATCATGCGCAGCATTTCCCAAATGGATATTTTCTGTTGTTCTTCCAGAGGAGTTCCTTCTACGGGTACTAAGGCATTGATAGGTGTGGACTCTGGTTGTGGATTTAACGTTGCTAGAGCTACTAGCATCCCCGCTCTGTCTTCAAGAGATTCTCCCATTCCTATAATTCCACCACTACATACCGTCACCTTGCTTTTACGAACATTGCTTATGGTGTCTAGTCTGTCTTGGTAACCGCGCGTAGAAATCACCTCTTTATAATATTCTTCAGATGAATCCAGGTTATGGTTATAGGCATAAAGCCCTGCTTCAGCTAAACGTTTGGCTTGGTTTTCTGTAACCATACCTAAAGTACAGCAAACTTCCATATCCAATTTATTGATGGTTCTTACCATTTCTAAAACAGTATCAAACTCTTTTCCATCTTTTACATTCCTCCATGCCGCTCCCATGCAAACTCTTGAGCTTCCTGAAGACTTTGCTCTTAAGGCTTGAGCTTTTACTTGAGAAACACTCATTAAATCGTTTCCCTCAATGTCGGTGTGGTATCTAGCTGCTTGAGGACAATATCCGCAATCTTCAGGACAACCTCCAGTTTTGATAGAAAGCAAAGTAGAAACTTGAACCTTGTTAGGATCGTGATGTATTCTGTGTACAGTTGCTGCCTCATAAAGCAACTCCATTAAAGGTTTATTGTAAATGGCTAATATTTCCTCTTTGGTCCAATCGTTTCTTGTCATGCTCATATGTTTAGTAGCTCAAAAATAGAAAAAACTCTGAGCATATTCTATTTTGAATGAAATTTGAATCAAATTTATTTGTGATGCTTAGGCTTTTCTAACAAAATGCTTACCGCATTGCCACCAAAACCAACAGCGTTTACCAAAACAGATTTAACAGGTCCAGAAGAGTTTTGCTGCTTATAAAACGGATTTTCATAGAATTTTCTTTGGTTAAGCATTTGTAGAGCCATTTCAATACTCAGCATACCAGAAGCACCAAACGTGTGACCTAGCTTCCATTTATTGGTTGTTAATAAAGGTGTTTTAGCAAAACTTTTTTTGATAGCAGCTAATTCTGCTTGGTCACCTTTTACAGTCCCTGGTGCATGAAGAACTATGGCGTCGACCTCTAAACGCTCTGCTTCATTTAAGGCCATTTTCATAGATTTCTGAAAGCATTGGGCATCAGAAGAAATAGAAATATTATGTCTAATCTGTTCAGTAGCATACCCAAATCCGGTGATCTCTGCAATGGCTTTTTCGCTGGATCGAGACATCACAGCGGACGCCGATCCTTCCCCGAGAACCAGAGAGTTTTGGGTTTTATCCATTTTTAAGCTTTCACAAGGCTTTGGCGTGTCCAGTCTGGAGTATAATTTTAAAGCTTGCATTTGGGCAATTGTAAACTCGGTAAGTGGAGCTTCTGCTCCTCCTACAATAAACAGGTCACTCATGCCTGCTTCCAGCCATGCTTTTGCGTTAAGCATCGCATGCAATGCTGTAGAACAGGTAATTGAGTGGCTTATATCTGGACCATCAACACCTAAATCCTGAGCTACCCATGAGGAAATGTTTCCTAAAGTAGTGGTAGGGGAAGACAACGGAGACAAGGGCTCACCTTGAAGAAATGCTTTGTGGTATTTTTCAAATAAGCTTGTTGCTCCTCTTGAAGAGCCAATATTAATTCCTGTAGATTCAGTTTTAAAATCAAGACCAGACAGGGCTTGCCTAGCTGTATATATCGCCATTAATACCGACTTGTCTAAGTCTCTATACTTTGGATTTTCTTGTGATAATTTGGTCAATTCTATAAGTGATTCTGAGGAAAGGCGAGCGGCCATTACCGAAGACGAATTCAATTTCAGTGTTGAAAAATGATTAGATCCATTTTCGTAATTTTTATTAATTGTATGCTGATCGTGGCCTAAAGCAGATATCGCGCCAAAACCATTAATGTATATGGGGTGTCTCAAGTCTATAGTTTTTTGCAAAGATCGAAAAAACTTGAGTTTGGTACTATCAAATCCAATATTATAACTCCAAAGAGTTAATGGAATACCTCTAGTAATTATTTGGTATATTTGTTTACAAATACGAAATTTTAATCTTCAGCGTTCTTACTTAAGAACGCTTCAATATATATAATTTATGGGATGTACCAGTTGCTCGACCGGAAAAGATGGTCAACCTAAAGGCTGCCAAAACAATGGAACCTGCGGAACAGATGGATGTAATAAACTCACCGTTTTCGATTGGTTATCGGACGTAGAACTTCCTAGAGGCCAAGAAGCCTTCGATTGCGCGGAAGTAAGATTTAAAAATAGCAGAAAAGAGTTTTTTAGAAACACTAAAAAACTAACGCTTTCTATAGGGGATATCGTAGCTACTGAATCTTCTCCAGGCCATGATATAGGTATCGTTACCCTTACAGGTGAACTCGTAAGAGTGCAGATGAAAAAGAAAAAAACAGACCCTGAGTCCGACGAAATCCCTAAAATTTATAGAAAAGCATCTCAAAAAGACATCGATGTTTGGCAAATTGCTAGAGAGCGTGAAGAAGCCATGAAGGTAAAAGCTAGGCAGATTGCAATTCGATTGAAGCTTAAAATGAAAATAAGTGATATCGAATTCCAAGGAGATGGCTCAAAAGCTGTCTTTTATTATACAGCAGAGGAACGCGTCGATTTCAGACAACTCATCAAGGAATTTGCTTATGAGTTCAAGACAAGAATAGAAATGCGGCAAATAGGCTTTAGACAAGAAGCTGCTAGGCTTGGAGGTATAGGTTCTTGCGGTCGTGAGTTATGTTGTTCAACTTGGCTAACAGATTTTAGAACTGTAAAGACTTCCGCAGCTAGATATCAACAACTTTCTCTTAATCCATTAAAGCTTGCAGGGCAATGTGGTAAGCTAAAATGTTGTCTTAACTACGAATTGGATACTTATCTCGAAGCCTTAAATGACTTTCCAAGACAAGATCAAAAATTAACTACTCAAAAGGGCGATGCTGTCTGTCAAAAAATTGACATTTTTAAAGGGAAACTTTGGTACGCCTATGAAAAAGAGTACAATAACTGGATAGAGCTAGACACTGATGCGATAAAAATTATTTTAAAAGCTCAACGCGATAAAAATCCGGTAGCTAGCCTAGAAGAATTCACCAGTGAAATTATTCTAGAAAAAACAGCATTTGAAAATACTGTAGGCCAAGATAGCTTAACTCGTTTTGATAAACCAAAACAAAAAAATCCTCACAATAAAAGAAAGTCTAGTAAACATAAGAAGTCCAAAAGAAATAATGCTAACTCGTAGTTTATCACTTGTTTTTATCCTTTGTTTTAGCTTTTTAAGTTGTGATAATCAGCTGGCGTTTTCAGACTATAGGAGTTTTTCTGATGGATGGAAAAACACGGATACTTTGGAATATTCATTTGAAGCGCCAGATACCGTTAATCCTTTCCATTTGTTTTTTAACACGAGGGTAAATCAAGACTATGAATTCGATAATCTATTCCTTATTACCAACATTCAATTTCCTAATGGAATGCAAATTGGTGACACGCTGGAATATAAAATGGCTTATCCAAACGGTGAATTAATGGGTGAGGGGTTTGGAAGTATCAAAGAAAGTAAATTATGGTATAAAGCGGGTGTTACTTTATCAGAGCAAGGAACTTATACTTTAAAGATCAACCAAGTCATGAGAAAATTTGGAAAGATTAAAGCTCTAGACACCCTGAAAGGAGTCATGGATTTTGGAGTCCATATTGAAACCATACCAAAACAGAAACAAGAAAATTAATTCTTTCAAAAGAATATGGGAGAGAACATATCATCAAAAATAAGTTTTAAAAAGTATATTTTAGGATTCTGGATCTTATTTTTATCTGGTGTCTTAGGAATTGCTTTAATTTTTTTATTAGCCAGTTGGGGAGCCTTAGGAACCATGCCCACCTTTGAAGAGTTGGAAAATCCAGAAACCAACTTAGCGACAGAGGTTATCTCCATAGATGGAGAAACTCTAGGAAAATATTTTAAGGAAAATAGGACGCCCATCAATTATGAGGATCTTCCAGATCACCTTATCAACGCTTTAGTCTCTACAGAAGACGAAAGATTCTACAGTCATTCAGGCATAGACGCTAGAGGAACGCTAAGAGCTGCTATTTATCTGGGCTCAAAAGGTGGGGCGAGTACCATTACCCAACAACTTTCCAAACTTTTGTTTACAGATCCTAATAAAAGAGGAACTTTCAATAGAATTATACAAAAGGTAAAGGAATGGGTTATCGCCGTAAGACTGGAAGAGCAGTATGCTAAAAACGAAATTATCACGATGTACCTTAATAAGTTTGATTTTTTATATCAAGCTGTGGGAATTCGTTCAGCTTCTAGAATTTATTTTTCTAAAGAACCAATAGAGTTGACGATTGAAGAGTCCGCTACATTGATAGCTATGCTGAAAAATCCGATTCTCTACAATCCAGTTAAAGATCAGTTTAAAAAGAATTCTATAGAACGGCGAAATCAAGTTCTAAAACAAATGGAGAAAAATGGATTTTTAACCACGATAGTTAAGGACTCTTTGCAAAAACTTCCATTGGGAACATACTTTTCTCCAGAACAGCACGATGACGGGATCGCTACTTATTTTAGGGCTTATGTCCAAGAGTTCATGAAAGACTGGATTGATGACAATCCAAAACCAGACGGAAGTTCTTACAGCATGTATAGAGATGGTCTGAAGATCTATACGACTTTGGATTTTAAAATGCAGGGTTATGCTGAAGGTGCTGTAGAAAAGCACCTTAAGAATCTTCAAAAAGAGTTTGATGCTCAAAATAAAGAGAACAAAACAGCTCCTTTTAGAAGTCTCAGTTCTTCAGAAATAGAGAGTATCCTTAATAAGGGAATCAAAAATTCTGATCGCTATAAAACCATGCGTCGACAAGGAATTGATAAAGACTCTATCACGGCTGCTTTTGATAGGAAACGAGAGATGCGTTTATTTTCATGGGAAGGCCCCATCGATACTATAATGACTCCCAGAGATTCCATAAGATATTATAAATCCTTTTTGAACACGGGTATGATGTCGATGACTCCTCAGACAGGAGAAATAAAAGCCTGGGTAGGAGGCGTCAACTATAAATTTTTTAAATATGAGCACGTTAAACAAGCGAAGCGTCAAGTAGGGTCTACCTTCAAACCTTTTGTCTATGCTACTGCCATAGACCAATTGCACTTATCACCCTGTGATGAATTTCCAAACACACCTTTTACAATACCAAAAGGACGACATGGTGTTACCGAAGATTGGACGCCAGACAACAGCGGTGGCGGGGAATACGGTGGGATGAAAACCCTTAAACAAGCTCTGGCGGAGTCTATAAATACCATTACGGCTCGTGTTATTAATAAAACAGGTCCTGAAAGTGTCATAAACCTCATCGATAAATTAGGTATCGATACCTCAAATATACTTCCTGTAGCAGCTATAGCTTTGGGCACCCCAGATATAAGTGTTTATGATATGGTCTCTGCCTACAGCACTTTTGCTAATAAAGGGGTTCATGTAAAACCTTATGCCATCCAACGTATAGAGGATAAAAATGGAACTATTCTATATCAACATCAGCCACAAAGTAGTGATGTCTTAAGCGAAGAATCTGCTTTTGTGACTATTAAACTTTTGGAAGGTGTCACTCGGTTTGGTTCTGGACGAAGGTTAAGAACCAATTCAGATTATGCCAAAGGAACCGAAGTTTATAAAAGAGCAGTTACTGGCTATCCCTATGCTCTAGAAAATGATATTGCTGGTAAAACAGGAACAACTCAGAATCAAAGCGATGGTTGGTTTATTGGTATGGTACCAAATCTAGCCACTGGAGTTTGGGTAGGAGGGGAAGATAGGAGTGTAAGGTTTCCAACAATTACCTATGGACAAGGGGCAACTCTAGCTTTACCTATCTGGGGAATGTACATGAAAGACATTTACAAAGATGGCACTTTGAACATCTCTAAAGACGAATTTGAAAGGCCTGACGATTTAAATATCCAGATCGATTGTAATGAAGCTTTCGATGAATTCGAGAACGAAGAGGGAGAAAATAAAGAGGCTATAGAATTTGAAATTGATTTCTAAACATTATCACTGGCAAACCATTCCGCAAATGCCGTCCCTGTCTCTCTAAGTTTTAAAGAGTGTAGTTTAATTTTAGGATCTAATTTACTTTGTATACTGTTAGCAAAATCTATCATCATATTTTCACTTGTAGGTTGATAGTCTACAAGTATAACATCGTGCCCAGAGGATTTTAAAGTTTGTGCTAGCTCTATATGCGGCGTTTCTTTATTAAGAATGATAGCATGATCCATTTTATCGACCACTTGAGATTTTACAATGTGTTTTAAATCTCCAAAGTCTATGACCATTCCGCATTTTACATTGTCCATATCTGTGATAGGTTCTCCAATAACGGTTACATCCAGTTTATAACTATGACCATGAATATTTCTGCATTTGCCATCATAGCCATATAAAGCATGTGCGGTTTCAAAAGTAAATTGCTTAGTAACTCTAATTTTTGCCATAGTTTAATAAATTACTGCAAATGTAATAGATTTAAGAAATCTATTAGTGGAATCGGCTTTAAAAATATAAACAACAAGTGATCTCGTTTTTTGCTAATTTTATATCCATAGATTAATACCAATTTAAACCTATAATGTCGCAATAAATCGTTTCTTATTCGCTTGCTTTTTATCAAAAATAATTACCATAACTAAGGCTATGCTAATTATTTTTAACTTCAATCAACCAAAAAATAATTCAATTTATTCATACGACATTATAAATTTATATAACTCCTTTTTAATGGCTCAAACACGTCTTATTGAAGATCTTTCTTCTAAAGAAAATCCTCTTTTTGAACAATTAATTTCTGATTTGTTACAGCAAAATTATTCCATATGTGATAATTTCTTTGAGCTTAAACTTATCGATAGCTTAAAAGATCGACTTAAAACTCTGCATAACCAAAGTGAACTAAAAAAAGCAGCTATTGGAAATAAAGTAAATGAATCTATCAGTAAAGCTATTCGAGGAGATTATATTCAATGGATCGATGAGCCAGAGGCCAATCCTGTAGAGCGTCTTTTTTTTGAAGCCATCAATACCTTCAAGGACTATTTAAATAGGACCTGTTTTATGGGGATCTTGCACCAAGAGTTTCATTATGCGGTATACTCTGAAGGCACTTTTTATAAAAGGCATTTGGATACATTTCAAAACGATGATAGACGAAAACTATCTATGGTTTGTTACCTCAATGATGACTCATGGAATAAGACCAACGGTGGAGAGCTTGTCATTTATCCAGAGAATTCTAATGAGGTGATTATTCATGCTCTACCAGGGCGAGTGGTTATTTTTGAAAGTCAACTTTTAGAGCATGAAGTAAGACCCGTATTGAAGGATCACCGCTTAAGTATTACTGGATGGTTTAAAACAAGATAATATCACATTAATATCCTAGTAAAGGATTCTCATTTTAATGGTGTTGTCTATTCTTTTAAATTCTTTTAAGGTGTCCAGAGAGTTGTTTTTGGAAATATCAAGAACCACATAGCCAACTTCAAGATTAGTGCTTAAATACTGTCCTAAAATGTTGACATCTAGTTTAGAAATAATAGAGTTTATTTCCGAAAGAACACCAGAGACATTTTTATGAATATGCAAAATCCTATGTGTATCTTCTATTTTTGGTAATGATAATTCTGGGATAGACTTGCTACCAAGACTTGCTCCACTTTCAATATACTTTATCAATTTGGATGAAACGTCTAAGCCAATATTCCATTGCGCTTCTTCTGTAGATCCACCAATATGGGGCGTTAAAATGACATTAGAGACATTCTGTAAGGGGGAAGTGAATTCTTCACTTTTATTCTTAGGTTCTTTAGGAAACACGTCTACTGCTGCACCGCCAATGCGTTTTTCCTCCAAAGCTTCTTTAAAAGCTGAAATGTCAACAACATCGCCGCGACTCATGTTGACTAATAATTGCCCTTTTTGAAACCAATTGAGTACCTGCTTATCAAATAAATTTTTAGTCTGTTTTGTTCCAGGAACATGGAGAGTGATGATATCGCAATGTTCTATTAGAGACTTCAAGTCGCTTATTTCTTCAGCATTTCCAAGTGGCAACTTGTTTTCAACATCATAATAAAATACGCGTAATCCCATAGCTTCTGCCAAAATAGAAACCTGAGATCCAATATGGCCATAGCCCACAACCCCCAAGCGTTTTCCTCTAATTTCATGCGCATTGGTAGAATCTTTGTCCCATTCTCCTGCATGAGCGGCCCTGTTTTTATCTGGAATCCTTCTAATAAGCATAATAGCAGATGCAATTACCAATTCTGCTACAGAGCGTGTATTACTAAACGGGGCATTAAAGACACACACCCCAGCTTTATTGGCTGCTTCAAGATCCACTTGGTTAGTGCCTATACAAAAACAACCTATTGCCACGAGTTTTTCAGCTTTTGTAATCACCTCTTCGGTCAATTGAGTTTTGGATCTCACACAAACTACTTTAGCATCTTTTAAAACAGTGTCTAGTTCTTCTCCAGATAAAGCGCCTCTATGCTGTTCTATTTGAGTATAACCTGCTTTTTTAAAACTGTCTACAGCAGACTGACTGATATTTTCTAAAAGGACTATTTTCATTTTGCCCTTTGGAAACGATGTTTTGAGTGGTGACATATTCTGGCTTTAAAAAAATTAAGCTCCAAAAGTATGAAAATTACACTGAAGAGGGGTGAAAATGTATTTGATTTATCTGTTGTAATTAAAGTCGATCATCCTTAAATCAATTCAATTCCATCTGCAACTGAATCAGTTTACGGTAGAGCCCGTTTTCGTTTTCAATCAAATCCAAATGTGCTCCTTTTTCAATGATTTCTCCGTTTTCTAACACCAAGATTTGATCAGCATTTTTGATGGTAGAAAGTCGATGGGCGATAACAAACGAGGTCCTACCCACCATAAGTTTTTCTAAAGCATCTTGTACTAGTCTTTCTGACTCAGAATCCAAAGAACTCGTCGCCTCGTCTAAAATCAAAATGACAGGGTTTTTAAGGACTGCTCTAGCTATAGCGACCCGTTGACGCTGTCCGCCCGAAAGCTGAACACCTCTTTCTCCAACAATAGTTTCATACTGTTCGGGAAAAGACATTATAAAATCATGTGCATTTGCTTTTTTGGCAGCTTCCATAATTTCTTCGTGAGTAGCCTTTGGCTTTCCGTAAGCTATATTTTCCTTTATACTTCCTCCAAATAGTAAAATATCTTGTGGAACAATTGCCATTTGACTTCGTAAATCGTGCAGTGTAAAGTTGGAAGCTGGAATACCGTCTAATAGCATTTGACCTTCTTGGGGTTCGTAGAATCTCAAAATAAGAGAAGCAATAGTTGATTTTCCTGCACCACTAGGCCCCACAATAGCAATGGACTCTCCCTGTTGGGCTTTAAAATTGATGCCTTTTAAAACTGTTATTTTTTGACGTGTAGGGTAGGAGAACTTAAGATTTTCAAAACTCAATTCACCTTTAATCAGCATTGGTGATTGGTCTTCTTCAATTACTTCTGGTTCTTCATCTATAATATCAAATACGCGTTCTGTAGCGCCAATTGCTTTTTGGATTTGAGCATACTGTATAGGTAAACCCCCTATAGATGCTCCCACAAAAATAGTATAAAGTATAAAAGTGATCAATTCGGATTGGGTGAGCTCTCCAATGTTTTGAAGCTTGACGGCATACCAGACCAAAAGAACGATAGCTCCAAAAATGCAAAAAATAATAAACGAGGAGAATGCTCCGCGAGCAAGACCTCCTTTTATAGCGATTTTCTTGATATCGTTGACAGCAAATTTATACCTCAACATCTCAAAAGCTTCGTTAGTAAATGCTTTCACATTCGCAATTCCTTGTAAGCTTTCTCCAACAATAGTATTGGAGTCTGCTACTTTATCTTGCGCTTCCTTAGATAGCTTTTTTATAAATTTTCCAAAAATCACAGCTACGATTGCGAAAATAGGAATGGTAGCTAACATTAATAAAGAGAGTTTTACAGAGGTGAAAAACAAGGCTGAAATGCCCCCAATCACAATAATCATTTGCCTTAAAAATTCTGCGATTCCTGTAGTAAACGTGTCTTGTATTTGGGAAATATCTGCAGCTACTCGGCTATTGAGCTCGCTAACACGTCTGGAAGAAAAAAACTGCATCGGCATTTTGACTAAGGTGTTGTAGGTATCTTGGCGTATGGCAGAAAGCATATTCTCGGTCACATCTACAAAAAGAACAACACGGAAGAAAGAAAAAATAGCCTGAGCGGTAAACAGCCCTAAGAGTATTAGCCCCATTCTATTGATATCTTCTGAAGTGAAATCTGCAGTCTCAATCAAATCTCCCATCAACTTAGGAAATAGCAATGCCGTAACCCCAGTAAAACCTAAAAAAATTATTCCTATAATCAACTTCCACTTGTGTGGACCGACGTAAGAGAATAAACGGAGAGATTTTTTTAGATTTTGTTTATTGAGTTTTACCTTAGGAAGGTCAGATTCTTTTTTTCTTTTCGCCATTCGTTTTTATTCTTCTTTTCGATATGCAGCAAAGTTAACTTTAAGCCTCAACTTAACCTCTTAACTTAACTTAAAAATCATAAAACTTGTCTTAAAACAAAAAATGGGGCAGATACAAATCCAATAGAAAACACACAGGGCAAACTAAAAAACAAGATTATTGAAAGTTGAGTCCTTCTTGACAAACTTTCTTACCTTACATTTTTTAGAAAATTAAAATTATGAAAAAGCTATTATTGTCTGCTTTTGTTGTGTGTATTCAGCTCACAGCTTGGGCACAAATTGAAAGTGCTCCAGAAAGAACAGAGGGCGAAGGACCCTGGTCGCAATTGATTATTCGAGGAGTCACCTTAATCAATGGAAATGGGGCGCCTCCATTAGGGCCCGTAGATATTGTTGTGGAGGAGAACAAAATTGTGGAAATTAAAACAGTCGGATATCCTGGTGTAGAGATACAGGATAGCAATAGACCAAAGCTTAAACCTGGCGGAAAGGAATTGGAGGCCTTTGGAATGTATCTCATGCCTGGCTTTATAGATATGCACGGGCATATTGGAGGAGAAGCTCAGGGCGTTACTGCAGAATATGTTTTCAAATTATGGATGGGCCATGGGGTGACGACTATAAGAGATCCTTCCGCTGGTAACGGGTTGGACTGGGTATTGGAACACAAAGCAAAATCTGCTAAAAATAAAATTACAGCTCCAAGAATTTTGGCATATACCGCTTTTGGTCAAGGCCGTAAATCAAAAATAAGTTCTGTAGATGAAGCTAAGAAATGGGTTCAGGAGAATGCTAAAAAGGGTGCAGATGGCATTAAATTTTTTGGAGCGAAGCCAGAAATTATGCAGGCCGCTTTAGAGGAAAATAAAAACTTGGGCTTGCGTTCTGCTATGCATCATGCTCAAATGGACGTCGCCAGATGGAATGTAATAAGTTCTGCCAGAGCAGGGTTAACAAGTATGGAACATTGGTACGGACTGCCAGAAGCCCTATTTACGGATAGAACCGTTCAGCATTACAAGTTAGACTACAATTATAACAATGAGCAGGATCGATTTTCTGAAGCTGGAAAATTATGGGAACAGGCAGCACCACCTTATTCTGAGAGGTGGAATGAAGTGATGAACGAATTGATTGAGCTTGATTTTACAATAGATCCTACCTTCAATATTTATGAAGCGAGTCGTGATCTAATGCGAACTAGACGGGCAGAATGGCACGAAGACTATACCATGCCATCGCTTTGGGAATTTTACCAACCTAGTAAAATATCGCATGGGTCTTACTGGCATTCTTGGGGAACAGAACAAGAAACAAACTGGAGAAAAAACTATCAATTATGGATGACTTTTGTGAATGAATATAAAAACAGGGGAGGAAGAGTGACCGCTGGATCCGATTCTGGGTTTATTTTCCAACTTTATGGATTCGCTTATATCCGCGAATTGGAATTACTTAGAGAAGCTGGTTTTCATCCACTGGAAATCATGATGTCTGCTACACTAAACGGGGCTGAAGCCTTGGGTATTGAAGATAAGATTGGATCTGTTGAAATTGGTAAACTAGCCGATTTTGTCATTGTAGAAGAAAACCCGTTGGAAAATTTGAAGGTCCTCTATGGAACTGGTGCCATCAAATTGACTGAAAATAACGAAGTGACCAGAGTGGGAGGTGTAAAATACACCATTAAGGATGGAATCATTTATGATGCCCAACAATTGCTTGAAGATGTCAAGAAAATGGTGAAACAAAACAAGGACAAAACAGGTTATGAAATTAAACAACCCGGTATGAAATAATATTTTCACTTGAAAGTCTTAGAAAACGCCTGCATAATTGAAGCCAGTAAGTTAAATTCATAATAAAAACAGTATTTATTTAACAGGATGTTATTTTTTAACCTTTTAAATTGCTGTATTATCATGTTTATGAGTAATTTAATTTTAAATTATATATTATGGGCATTAAAAATTTTCAAGGCCAGCAAGTTGGAGAGGCCAATATACAAGCAGAAAAAATAACGGTTAGAGACTGTATGTCAAAAAACATGATTCTTTTTAACAAAGCTCAAAGCGTTATTGAAGTGGTAGAAATACTCATAAAGTTTAGAATTTCTGGTGGACCCGTCGTTGATGAACAAAAGCGCGTCATAGGAATTATCTCTGAAGGAGATTGCATTAAGCAAATTTCTGAAAGTCGATATTACAATATGCCTATGGAAGATGTGAGTGTCGAAAAATACATGTCTAAAGATGTGAATACCATTTCTCCAGATGTCAATCTGTTTGATGCTGCACACCTCTTCTTAAAATCTAAGATACGCCGTTTCCCTGTGGTAGAAAATGATAGAATTATAGGTATTGTAAGTCAGAAAGACATCTTAAGAACCGCTTTGATGCTGAAAGGCTTTAGTTGGAAGCATAATAAGTGACTTTGTTTTTGATATTTATTATGCTTAACGAGCCTACTTCTTTTTGATTCCAATCAGGAATCTGAGCATTTTAAAAGGATAAATTAGATGTTGACATATTAAAATTAGGATACCGAATAAAATCAATACCAAAAAAAGTACTTCGGCAAAATATAGGTATTAGGTTTTATATTACAATAGGCTAAAACAACTATTACCATTAGGTGTATCTCATAAATTCAGATAAAGAGACTCGTTGACTTTTTTAAATAGTTTCGTCCTTTTCAATAGTTAAATAGTGAAGAGCTATTTCACCAAGTAAGTTGTAAAACAGAGACAACAGTGATTTTGAAATTGAATATCCTTAAGCATCTTGAAAGGCTTCCAAAACGCAGATACCGTATTAAATAGAATTCCAAATGTAAAAATATCCATAATATAATGACGATGAAAAATTAGTAATATCCTTGGAATCATAAGGGTATAATACTAAAGAACATCCATAGAAAATGCAAAAATAGTATCAGGTCACTTTCAATAGTAGACTTTTTTTTGCTCTTTTTTTCACATTATTATTTTCTTCAATTTTTTAACCAATTCAAAATTAGCTGTCCCAAAACAGTTGCATTTAGAGTCTGATTTTAAATGCTTTTAAAAACGATCCAATACTACCAAAAAGAGCCTCGATTTCCAAGGCTCTTTTGATTGACCACACTGATTTAATTTTTTATTCATCAATGTTTCTAATTTTATCACTCCACCGAATGTCTGTTTTTATACATTATTTATCTTAAGTTCTTTGACAGCATTATTTAAAGTTTCACTACCATCTTACCTTTATTTTTCCCTTCGAAAAGATCTAAAAAGGCTTGTGGTATACTTTCAAATCCTTCTTGAACCGTTTCGACATACTTGAGCTTACCATCTTGCAACCACTCCGCTAATTGTTTTATTCCAGCGGGATGTTTATCTGCATAATCGAAGATGATAAAGCCTTGCATCAGAGAGCTATTTTTAATTAGAAAAGGTTGAACACTTGTGCTTTTGGGCAACTCTGTGTTATTGTAGACAGAAATGGCTCCACAATTAACTGTTCTTGAAAATTTATTAATATTGAAGAGGACTGCCTCCGAAATCTCACCTCCAACGTTATCAAAATATACATCTACACCTTCAGGACAAGCTTCTGCAATGGCTTGAGTCATGTTTTCGGTGGTATTGTAGTTGATGCCTTTATCAAAGCCGAAGTCAGATTTAATGATATTTACCTTTTCATCACTCCCAGCAATTCCTACGACGTGTAAGCCGATAATTTTTCCGATTTGTCCTACAATGCTTCCAACTGCTCCTGCAGCTCCAGATACGACTAGAGTCTCCCCTTCTTTGGGTTTTCCTATCTCGGTAAGTCCAAGGTAAGCCGTCAGTCCAGTCATTCCCAAAATACCTAAATAAGCAGAAAGTGGAGCTTTGCTAGGATCTACTTTTTTCAAACTATCCTCCTTGGCGACTTGTGTTTCTTTCCACTCTAGAACTCCAGAGACAAAATCACCGATGTTAAAATTATCACTCTTGGAGTCTATAACTTCAGCAATAATTCCAGAGACGATGGGCTTATTAAGCTCAAAAGGTTCAACATAAGACTTAGCATCGCTCATTCTCCCTCTTAAATAAGGATCTACAGAAACATAGGTTGTGCGAAGTAACACCTCTCCTTTCTGGAGTTCTTTTACTTCTGAAATAGCAAAATCGAAATCTGATAATATAGGGGTTCCTTTGGGTCTACTTTTCAGAGTAATCGTTCTAGTCGTATTCATTGTGTTTTAATTTTATAGTTAATCCAAGCTTAGAATATCTTGGCTTGCACATAAAGTTTATGTGCAAGATTTATGGAATGCTCTAAAGTTCAAATTTAGCAAATACATACGGAATGGACTTCCACAGCCTAAATAAATGCATCTGTTTATGCTATCGCCAGTCAATTGATTTAGTTCACGTCTGCTTTTAAAGTGTATCATTCTTCCAATTGGTTGTAAGTATATTGTTACATTTTTTAACTGAAAAGCCTAAGCAGAACTAAAGCTCATCGCTAAAGCTGCAATCATACCGAAAAGCAGAATTTCAAAGACTAAAAATAAAACTCCTGTGTTAATGGGTATGACTATCATGTCATAGGCGAAAAAACAGATTTTGTTTGATGTTTTTGATAACAGATTTACTAATTTTTCAAGCTTTTAGGGTTCCATGTAAATTTCATTTTACCAAAGTGATTACCACACTTTCAATAGCCACACCTGTTTTTGTACTTATCACAATACTAACAACACTTTTGGTATCGGCATAACTTATAACCATACTCATTATGGATTAAATTTATTACTAACGATATCTAAAGTGTTTTTTATTTGATAGTCAAGCTTTTAAAAACAATA
>Ga0306865_1000429_pt1 | contig 17022 bp, 10 predicted proteins | sample AntRauTorckE5431_FD_190441 | JGI IMG/M metagenome (GOLD analysis project Ga0306865, IMG submission 190441) | Saline lake microbial communities from Rauer Islands, Antarctica - Metagenome Torckler E5 #431 (v2) (version 2) | ecosystem: Environmental > Aquatic > Non-marine Saline and Alkaline >... | reverse complement strand
CAGGTATTGCCACTTTTAGTATATCTCAGTTAGACTTAAGCACTGATCTAGATGCAAAGCTGCCTAGCAATGTAAGACTAGGTCACCTGGCAGAGAAAGTAGTCTCTGAGTTGATCAAATCATCTACTAACTACACGCTACTGTATGAGAATATTCAGATCCTAGAAGGTAAGAAAACCATAGGTGAAATTGATTTCATCCTACAAGAAGTACATACTCGTAAAATAACCCACGTAGAGTTAGCCTACAAGTTTTATCTGTATGACCCAGCACACTTATCAGATCCTATATATAACTGGATAGGTCCGAATAGGAATGATTCTCTGCAAGAGAAGTTAGACAAACTCGAACAGAAGCAGTTTCCTCTGCTCTATCACCATTGTGCTGAATCTACGTTTGAGGATTTGGACTTGACTGAGGTCTCTCAAGCTCTATGCTTACTGGTGTCCCTATATATCCCGTACGAGTACAAAAAAAGTTTCACCCCTGATTATAAAAAAGGAATCAAAGGCTACTATTTAGATTTTGAGACATTTAATGCCTTAGAACAGTCTGCTACATTCTACTATATCCCGACTAAAAAGGAATGGGGAATCAATCCATCTGAAAACGAAGTCTGGACAGAACTTTCTAGTATCCAACAACAGATTAAAGCCTTTATGCTCGAAAAACAAGCTCCACTTGTGTGGCAAAAAAAAGGAAATACTTATACTCAGTTTTTCATTGTTTGGTGGTAGAGTCCCTATCTTTTACCGGGTCTAAGTATAAAAAGTGGCATTGATATATTAATCTATATTCTCTTCAAAACCTTTTCGACCATCTTCAGGTTATACGCATTCACCTTCTGATGTGTGGGCATCCAACCAAACAAAAATCGCATAAAATCTGCACAAGCCACAGGATACATCTGCCTCCACTCCTCTTCTAATTCGCAGAAAGTACTAGAAGATAAATCACAAGCCTTTTCTAACTCTGCAAAGTAATAATCTAACAACTCCTTATCATAAGCTTCACAGGCATCACTACTGACACAACTTCCCAGCAAATAGGCGACATCCCTCATACCGCAACCACCTCCTACGTATTGAAAATCTACTACTGCTATCTCTTCGCCATTTTCTGAGAAACAAAAATTAGCCACTTTCGCATCACCATGTACTATCGTCTTATAGCTACATCGGTTCAATAATGAATCAATAGCGTGAGCCTTAGCTTTCAATGCAGGATACTCCATCTTCTCGTATTCGTCTGTCCGTGTGCCCAGATGCCAATACGTACCCTCCTGCCACAAACCAGTAGGATTACATCCCAAAAAAGTACCATGAAAATTAGCTAGCCATCTCTAACAGTTTTTAACCTCAGGAATATCTAACTTCTGCTTTCGTACGGAGAAATTATCATCTAAATCCTCTAGAACAATCCACTTATCCTCTCCTAAACTAAATGAACCTATAAAACATGGTACTCTAGATTGAATAGTACAGCGGTCATTCCACTGCTCATACCAGTGTGTCTCCACTTCATATGATTTCACCTTTCGTATGTGCGACTTCTCCGTATCCCATCCTCTGGGATGCTCACCTGATGAGCACTGTGATATATACTTTACCACCACCGTACGGTGAGGTGAGCCTATCAACTCATACCGCGAAATCTTCCCATACCCACTCCAGAGAGATTGGATGATTTCTACCTCTTCACAAGCGACAGATTGAGTGTTTTCTAAAAGATATTCCTTAAATTTTGGATTCATAAGCACACTATACGTAGCACAAAAATACTATAGGTTGTCACTTACTACATGTAATGTATTATAGCAAACTGAGAAATAGAAAAACCTTATAGCTTAGCTCCTTAGCCGCTATAACAATATCTTACTCTGAAACGACTAATCTAACTCCTAGCTCAGTATTACTTACAAAGGGCTTTGGAACCTATCATTGATCGATTAAAACTTATTTATGGCCATCTGAATCCAGCAAAATAAAACTTGTCTAAAAACGCACAAGAGTCATCCGATTTTCTGTTTTTTACTAATTTTACAACATTATAAAAACGACAGGCTGTTCTTATACAGAATGCAGTTAGAGGTAATGCAAGAGCACTCCAAAACAATTGAAAATATAAACAATGACCGAAAGAATTTTAATTAAGAATACCACTATAGTAAATGAGGGGAAATCCAGTGTGGTGGACGTACTTTTAGCAAATGGACTTATAGAGCAGATAGGAACTATTGCCATTGAGCCAGATCATAGAGTAATTGACGGAACAGATAAACACCTATTCCCAGGAATCATAGACGGACAAGTCCATTTTAGAGATCCAGGACTTACACACAAAGGAGATTTATATACAGAAAGTAAAGCAGCGATTGCAGGCGGAGTAACTTCATTCATTGATATGCCTAATACAGTTCCTAATATTTTAACCGTTGAAGGCCTAAAAGAAAAATACGAAATTGCTTCAAAGAAATCATTAGCTAACTATTCATTTTTTTTGGGTGTAAATGGAGATAATATTGATGAGGTAGTAAAAACTGATACACGCCAATTTATTGGTGTTTCTGACGACGGATTATATTTCACTAAAAAAGGAAACCTACTTGCTGATAATCCAGAAACAATGGAAAAGCTCTTTGCCAATTGCAAATCCATTATTGCCATTCATTCTGAAAAAGAAGAGATAGTTGAAAAAATGAACAAGCATTTAAGGAAAAGTATGGTGATGATATTCCTGCAAAATTCCATCCAATTATCAGAAGTACAGAAGGCTGTTATGAAGCTACGAAACGTGCAATAGCAATAGCTGAAAAACATAACGCTCGATTACATATTTTACACTTAACCACTGAAGCAGAAACGCACTTATTTCGAAATGATATCCCACTGAAAGAGAAGAATATAACTACCGAAGTATCTGTCCATCACCTCTGGTTCTCAGACCAAGACTATGAACGATTAGGAATGCTTATTAAATGGAATCCCGCCATAAAAACAGAGCATGACAAAGAAGGCTTATTAAAGGCCTTACTTGATGACAGAATAGATATTATAACCACAGACCACGCACCTCATACTTTAGAGGAAAAAGAACAATCTTACTTTCAATCTATGTCTGGAGCACCAATGGTTCAGCATTCGCTCAATTGTATGCTAGAATTTTACAAAAGAGGTCTTATTTCATTGGAAAAAATAGTTGAAAAAATGTGTCACAATCCTGCTATTCTATATAAAATGACAAATAGAGGCTTTATTCGAGAGGGATATTGTGCTGATTTAACCCTGGTAGACTTGAATAGTAAATGGACCGTAGCTAAAGATAACCTATTGTATAAATGTGGTTGGTCGCCATTGGAAGGAACACTATTTCAGACAGAAATCAAACAAACATTCGTAAACGGTAATTTAGTCTATGATAATGGCCTCTGGAATGAAGAGAATAAAGGAGTAGCAATAGATTTTGCTACGGAATAAGAAAAAAAAAATGCTGATTGTTTATGTTCAAAAAGAAGAGCACTGCTCACTATCTCGGCACAGACTTAAACGAAGAAAGCGGGAAAGTGTTTAAGAAGAAGGCAACGACAGAATAAGACAGTAAGGAATAACTACTGCTAACAGCAACTACAAGAAATTAACACTTTACGTAATGTAATTACGAAGACAATGATAACATTTATCCCAGCCACTTTCTTTTAAAACTGCACAACTAACTCATCGAAAATCTGAATTGGTGAAATTCCAGACTTGAAAATATAATCTTTCGAGGATAATGATAATACAATTCTATCCTTCGTAAAGGAGAATGAATTCATAAAAGCGGTAAAAACTCACTAACTGAAGAACTAACAATAGAATAAAAGCGTACAACAAGACCTATTTACAATTGTACCCTTCGGAATGCTACTACTCATTGCCTGCAGTTACCACATAATTTAACCTTGCCCAACCTACCAATACCAATTAACATTTAGGTATTTTTGCAGGATGCAATTTTGGTGGCTTTTTTTATTGTTTTTCTTTCCGTTCATAGGCGGAGTTATTGGTCTCTTAATCCAATCCGAAAAGACACGACAACTTAAGCTCTTCCTAGCGTTTAGTGGTGCATTCCTTATCTCCATTACCATACTAAACCTCATACCAGAAGTATATGAGAAAGTAGGTCATAGAGCAGGATACTACATCCTAGCGGGTTTCTTTTTACAGATAGTATTGGATTTTTTTACCAAAGGGATAGAGCATGGACATCTTCACTTTCACGAGTTTAAAAAAGGATTCCCCTACTCCGTATTCATCGCACTAAGTCTGCACGCATTCATAGAAGGTCTGGGTCTGGGTGGTGGAGCATTCTCAGAATCTATACAAAACAATATGGTATTTGCTATAGGGCTCCATGAGCTACCAGCTGCATTTGCCCTAGCTGTAGTTCTAAAGAGTGTCTTCAGTAAAAGTAATACAAACTATCTATGGATAGCCATATACGCTGCTATGGTGCCGCTAGGTATGCTCGTAGGTTCTTCACTTACTGCATATCAAGACATTCTCACAGCACTTATAGGTCTAGTCATTGGTGTATTTTTACATATCAGTACTACTATACTCTTTGAAAATAATGAAAGTCATACGTATGGTAGGTATAAGCTTGTGGCTATAGTACTGGGTCTAGGAGTGGCTCTGCTAGCAGTTAATTTCGGTCACGTACACTAGTTGACCTGATTATCTCCAAAAAGCTACTTTTGCCATAGATAATGTCCATTTCTATTGAACAGTAATTTTATAATACGCGTACTGCTGTACATCGCCATGCTGGTGATGGCCCTGTATTTTGTATATGTATTGATTCCTAAAAAACAAAAGCCGGCTCCTCCCAAAACACATATACCCATACAAGTGGAGTATATCAATACTGACCGACACGCAGATGAGGCTCTAGCCTACTGTAATAGTCTGGGTTACCGCACAGACTTTGCAGTGCTCATTAACCTAGCACCGCACTCAGGTAAGCATCGCTTCTTTGGATTTAATCTGGAAACTAAAGATACACTCATAAAAGGTCTTGTGGCTCACGGCCATTGCCAAACTACCGAAAGTAGGTTTGCTCAGTTTAGCAATGATATAGGTAGTAACTGCTCATCTGTAGGCCACTATAAAGTAGGTGAGAAGTACAAGGGCTCCTTTGGCACTTCATATAAGCTATACGGACAAGACAGTACCAATAGCAATGCAATGAATAGGTATGTAGTACTCCACTCCCACTCTTGTATACCAGATGAGGAATGGGAAGATGATATCTGTCAGAGTGAGGGATGCCCTACCGTGTCACCTAGAGTCTTAGAGGAACTAATGCCCTACCTGGATGCTACTAAGAAACCTATATTGCTCTGGATATATGACTGATATACTTATTAAACGCACTCGATTAAGATTCATAGAAATGACAGATCTAGAGGCTATTCACTAGGGCAAATAAACGTCCAGCTATATCTTATGGAGAGCTATGCAAAAAGGTTACCTGGCCTAAAAATAAGCGAACATCTCTCAACATATTCTTACAAATTTTAATCACTTGATCTGTAGAAAGCTAATTCACTTTAAACTTATACCAAGCCACTTTACTCCTAAACTGGGCAGGAGCAAGTATCGTATTCTCATCTATTACTTTCTTATAAAAAAAGGTCTTTTTACGCAGACCAGGTACGCGTACACTCCTGTCATACGCTTTGAGCTTATGATCTACTACTTGCTCTAGTTCTGCATCTACACGTACTACTTCTCCAGGGGTCATAATAGTAATTTCACCATCTTGCTCCACTACATTGAGGCTCACGTCTAATGCAGCATTTACCAACGTATAACTTTTCTTGTACGAGTTCTGTACCACATCATCATCAAAAAACTTAAGTATGAATAAATCATCATAATGGTAGTAGTATGTAGTAGTTGTGGTAGTTCCTCCATTGGCATTTGTTGAAGTGTTAGTCACTACTTGTACGTAGTACTCTTCTAATACTACCGAGGCATTCCCATACTCATCTAATCCACTATATGCAATCTTGTTAACATTGATTGCTGCTCGCTTAGATATCTCTTTGTACGCTTTTTGCTCATCACTGAGCTTCTCTTCTTTCCGCTTTACACGCTTCTTTCTGCGATCACTCAGGCTATTTTGAACTACAAGTACATTATTTACATTTTCCAATACTTCTTCTGTAAAATTAGTAGTCTGCTCACTGATAACATTTAAGTCCTCTGCCGTAAGTATCAGCCTATTCACTCCAGTAGCTGCTAGTTTATAAAACACCTGTTCACCTACTAACCCGATCAGATTTATATTCCCCTCCTTATCAAAAAGAATATCCATATCCAAGTAAAGTAATTCCTCTGGAGTCACATGCTGTTCACTACTTCCGTCTGGATTTATTTTCTCTAGTACAAATGCACTTTGCTTTATATCTAACCAAGATCGTCTTTTGGCATCTTTTCTCTCTCTTCTGGTAAGCTGGTCAGTTATTGCATTTTTACCCAAAATATAGATAGACCCCTTATCATCTACTTCAAAATCCTGCACATAGAACTCATTGGTACTGTTTTCTAATTTTAGCACATAATCTTTTTCGTGCATTACCTCTTTCATATTACTATCAAATAGCCAAAAAGTAAATTTAAATTTATACGTGCCTACGTCATCGTCATCTGTTGTTCTATTTCTACCAAAAAGCGATCGTTTAGCCACTTTTTGTGAATTTTTACTGAAGACTACTAAAAACTCTTTATTTTCTGAAATAGATATTTTAAAACTGGGATAGGTATATCCATTTTGTGGTATATACTCTGCTGACACTACTGCAGTATAATCACCTGTCACCTGACCACTTTCTACATCTAATTCCGCATAGTATAAATCTAGTTTTCCCCTTTGCTCATCTGCTTTTGTGGTAAACATATAAAACCTACCCCCAAACTGAACAAAATCATAAAATGTAAACTTTTCGCCCTTTGATTCTAGATTCAACATTATTTCACGTTGAAAATTCATATCATCATCAAACTGCTGAATATAGTACTTGGCCTTGAGCGGAATAATCAAGAGTACTCGCCTGGTAGGAACATAACTTACAGAAAAATACCCTCCTTTAGGACTTTCAAAAACATCGAGATAGTTTACAGATTTAGGTCTAAAAACCTCTCCGTGATTTTCTTTCACCTTTAGTTTCTGCCCAAAAACAGACGATACCAAAAGAAGTAAACTTAATGCTAATATTGATTTTATAATTTTCATAAATTTAGAATGATTTGTAATAAATTATAACAAATATAGAAAGTAGAATCAATAGTCAACTACTAAATTGGAGTTATATGGCTAACCGTAGAGCTCATTTAAAACCCCAGCCAAACGAACACCAGCCTGCTCTAGGCGAAGCTCTACGGTACTCATGTGTCTATAGATATAATCATATTTCAGATTTGTCCACGTCCCAAAGTCATAGCACTTACCTCTCCACTTCATACTCTCAGTAGCCCAGCCTGTCACTGTATTACTCTGCCATGCGAGTACCTGTAGCTTATCTACTCCTCTATTTATATGATCTCCCCACTCCGTGTAGCTCAGCCCCTGATGGTCTATAAGCTCACTATCCCAGACTCGATGCAGATTACTCTGCTCACCAAAAAACTCTACTTTCACGTTATTACCACCTCTATCTTCTGCTAATCCTACGTGCAATGGCTGATGTATATCTCCTATGAGGTGCACCAATGCCATAATAGCAAACTGCTCATTGGGTACTATTTTAAACTCCTTAGTCTTTAATTCATCTATTATTGTCTCTATGGCCCAGATTACATCTCCTTTTGGATTTTTGGTAATATCTGCATACGTTTTGCCATCTGGTATACTCACATAATGCCATGAGCCCATATGGCGGTAGTTCGTATCCGCCTTTATGAAATCCATAAAATTTCCACTCATTTCTAACGAATACTCTTTCAATATTTTATTGATGTTTTTATTCGTCTTCTTAGTTACATGCTGTTGTGCCACGTATCCTACTACTCTATGTCCCGTTTTGCCCCAAGCAAAAGCACTAGTAGTTAGTATTATAGTCATTAGGATGATTCCAAATCTTTTCATTGGTACAAGTATACGCTTGAGAGAGTGAACCCTTGTGTGATGTGCAGAACTGGGTGATTTCTGTTATATTTGAGCATTGAAATTACTTCAGATTGTTGTGTTGAAATTTTTCTTATTTCAACACAACAAAGAAATAGCTTAATTTCCCTGAACTCTTACTTGATTTTTAAGAGGATATCAGGCATTTTATGACGACCAGAACAAACGTGGCAATTACAAGCAAGTACCCATAACAAACCACATGAAAAACTTTATATACTCTTTACTCGCAACAGCATTGCTCTATGGATGTGGAAATACTCAAATAGACATACCTCTCAATGCAGATGTGCACTTCAAGCCTTACCTGTCTTCGTACACTTCAGGCGTGATTTCCAAGTCTGATCATATCCATATTGTTTTCAAGGAGAACCTAAATGACAGCCTATTAGAAGATACGAGTAATCTATATGCGGCTATCAACCTAGAGCCTAAAATAGACTACAGAATAAAAAGCATGAGCAAGAAGCATATTGTCATCATGCCTAGCATACCTCTCAAAAGTGGAACACGATATAGGGCCAATGTGAATGTAGCTAAGCTCATTAATAAAGAGTTAGAACATTCTATTTTTCCCTTAGTTTTTGAGACTAAAATCCAAGATTACGCCATTCAAGACCTTAAATCTGAAATCAAAGACATCTATAAACCAAATGAAATAGTAATAAGTGGATTTATAGTAACTACAGATAATGCAGCACTAGAGAATACAAAAAATATACTTGCGTCTGTGGGCGGCTTGGATGTAGAAGATGTGCAGTGGATAACGTATTCAGATAGAAGGTTCCAGTTCACTTTACCTAGCATTACAAAGCAATTGACAGCTACTTCCATTGCTCTAGAGTTTAATGGAAACCCATTTAACCTAGATCACAACGAGAATACTACCATAGATATAGCAGCCATCTCTGATTTTAAAATGAATAAATGGGAATATACTTCTTATCCTGATCAGGTATTGACCTTAGAGTTTTCAGAGCCGCTAAAGCCTAATCAGAATCTTGAAGGATTAATACAGCTAGATGCTATAAAAAACTTTACTTACGAAACGAATAAGAATACCGTAAAGCTCTTTCTTAAAAACAGTTTTACAGGAACCACTCGCCTAGTCTTAAACCAGGGAATCAGAGCATTCTCAGGCAATAAAATGAAAACTAGTCAGGAAGCAGAAGTAACTATCAAAAGACCGATGGCCACAGTAGAAATGATAGGAGAAGGAAACATCTTACCAAATTCTCAAGGTCTCATAGTACCTTTCAAAACCATCGGCTTAAAAAAGATAGACGTTGACATTTTCAAAATTCACGAAAAGAATATTCTTCAGTTTCTTCAAGTGAATGAGATCAGTGAAAATAGCCAAATGAGAAGAGTAGCAGAAAAGGTAAAGACTCACACCATTAATTTAGCTTCTACTAATGCTAGAAAATTAAAACAATGGACCACTCACGGAGTAAACCTAAGGGATATCATAAACCCTGAACCGGGAGCTATCTATAGAGTACGATTCTCATTCAAACAAGAATATACCTTCTGTGAATGTGATGATAACATAAATAACAGCACGTACTCAGACTATCACGACTACTACGAAAACAGCAATTATACTAACAGAGAACACTATGACGAATGTGACGAATACTTTTACTACTATTCTACTAAAAGTAAGAATCTACTCGCCTCGGACCTTGGACTGATTGTAAAGAGTGGAAAGGACAAGAAGTACGATATCTCTAGCACTAATCTGATCAATGGAAATGCCGAAGCTTACACATCAATAAAATTCTATAATTACTCTCAAAGCCTTATCTCATCTGTGTCTACTGATGATAGGGGATTTGCTTCAGTAAGTCTAAAGGAAAATCCTTTTGCTGTAATAGCGAGTAACGGGCCACATAAAGCATACTTAAAACTAGGAAGAAATCAGAGCAACTCACTAAGTAAGTTTGAAACCCAAGGAGTAATGAGAAGTGCAGGAATAGATGCATTTTTCTACGGAGAGCGTGGTGTTTGGAGACCTGGAGATGATATCCATCTCTCCTGTGTGATAAGAGATGAATTTAGTAAAATGAGAGATGGACAGCCCCTGAAACTTAGTTTCTCTAATCCCAATGGGCAGATAGTCTCTACCACGACTCTCAAACTCACTACCTCCGGAATCCACTCTGTGCTACTCAAAACAGACGCTAGTGCTCCTACAGGAAACTATCAAGTAAAACTGCAAGCCGGTAGCCATACATTCTACAAAACACTAAAAATAGAAACCATACGACCAAACAGACTTAAAATCATACTAAAGACTGAGAATGAGGAGATTCTTAGTTCTGAGGAAGAACTAAAACTGAATAGTGCTTGGCTACACGGTGCCAAAGCCGGCGGATTAAAAGCCAGTGTAGTCATGAAACTCTCTCCGATGACTACCCGCTTTGACAAACATAAGTCCTATGATTTTCAAGACGTAGCAAAGAGATTTAGCACAAGTGAGAAAGTCATTTTTGATAGTAAACTGGATAGTGATGGTAATGCCGATATAAAACTACCAGATGTAAAAGTGAAAAGCTCTGGAAAACTAAAAGCTAGTTTTATCACTAAGGTATTTGAAAAAGGTGGCGGTTTTTCTATTGACCAATTTTCTACTACCTACCATCCGTACAAAAGCTATGTGGGTATGGATCTCCCGATAAGCAACTATGGCTACCTCCGCACGAATACTAGCAATGGAATAGACTTAGTGCATGTAAATACAGCCGGAAGTCTGATCACATCACCCTCTCAGCTGAAAGTAAAAGTATATAAAATAGAGTGGCGATGGTGGTGGCAACATAATGAAGAAGACTTAGCCAGCTATATCAATAACAACAGCTATGATTTACTGGAAGAAAAAACAATAAAAACTGTGAATGGCAGAGCTTCCTACAAACTAAATATTCCTGAACACAAATGGGGTCAGTACTATATTCAAGTGACAGATATTAATTCTGGACACAGCTCCGGCACATCATTTTTTGCTGACTACTATGGAAGTAATAGGAATCAAAAGCAACAAAATAACGCTCTCCTACTCAAAATGAAAATGGACAAGGAAAAATATGAAGTAGGAGAATCTGCAGATCTTACATTTCCTAGTAATGAAGGAGGTAGGGCACTCGTGAGTATAGAAAACGACATCGAAGTTTTACAGAAATTTTGGGTGTCGACTACGAGTAAACAGACTACTGTATCACTAGCACTGGATAACTCTATGAGTCCGAATTGCTATGCTCATGTCACCGTGCTCCAACCGCACATACATAATAAAAATGATAAACCCATTCGCATGTATGGAGTAGTTCCTATTACTGTTTTTGATAAAAACTCTGTACTAGAACCGCTTATAGCTATGAAATCTGAGATAAGACCGGAGCAGAATAATACACTCACCGTCTCTGAAAAATCAGGAAAAGGCATGCACTATACCGTCGCTATAGTAGACGACGGATTACTAGACCTTACCCGTTTTCAAACTCCAGATATCTGGAAAAACTTCAATAAGAAAAGAGCTCTAGGAATCAATACCTGGGATGTATATGATGATGTAATAAATGCCTTCTCCGGGAAGTTTGATAATGTATACAGCATAGGTGGAGATGCTGCTGGTGTGGAAGGAAACATAGCCAAGGCAAATAGATTCCAGCCCGTAGTAAAATACCTAGGTCCATTTTACCTAGAACCGGGTGAGTCCACTCGTCATACTTTCAAAATAGAAAACTATGTAGGATCTGTAAGAGCTATGGTAGTATGCCGAGATGGCAATTCATTTGGCAAAGCAGAATATACAGCTAAGGTGAAAAAACCACTGATGATACAAGCCAATGCTCCACGTGTGCTGACTCCCGGAGACGAACTCTCTATTCCTGTGACCATTTTTGCCAGTGAAAAAGCTCGTATGCCTATTACGCTTACTATACAAGGTGACGACCACGTTACGATCGATCAAAATAGTCTAAAAATAAGCAAAGTGTCTAATGGGGAATCACTTCAATTTATCAAGGTAAAAATCAATGAAAAACTAGGAAATACTACCATAAAAATCAGTGCTAAGTGTGCCAATGATCAGCATACGCAGACCCTACAGATTCCTATACGAAAACCAGGGTTTGAGATTCATAAAGTCCTAGACAAAACATTGAAAGCAGGAGAATCACATTCTTTTTCTTTTGACAGAATAGGCTGGAATGGCACCAACAGTGCAGTGGTGGAAGTAAGCCAATATCCCAGTATAAATCTGGATAAACGACTGGACTACCTCATACGATATCCGCACGGATGTATAGAGCAGACCACTTCTTCTGTTTTCCCTCAACTATTTCTAAGTCAAATCACAGAATTGACCGATAAGAAAGAAAAAAACATAGAAACCAATATCAAAAATGGAATCACACGTATAGGTAAATTCACCACATTAGAAGGTGGTTTTTCTTATTGGCCTGGCAATGCTACAGCTACAGAATGGGGAAGTAACTATGCTGGCCATTTTTTACTAGAGGCTAAAGCTCAAGGCTATTATGTCAATAAGCAAATGCTAGCAAACTGGCACAGTTACCAGTCTAAAAAAGCCAATGAGTATCGTAACTCTAGCACGTCTAAGTACCATAGCAATGAACTCACCCAAGCTTACAGACTATACACTATGGCTCTGTATGGTAAAGCTGATATAGGTGCTATGAATAGAATGAAAGAGTACGGCATCACGAGTAATACCGCAAAGTGGAGACTAGCGAGTGCGTATGCCATAGCTGGTCAGAAGCAAGTAGCTAAATCTATAGTAACTTCTGTAAGTTATGATGTGGTAGATTATCGAGATCATTACTACACCTATGGATCTTCCTTTAGAGATCAGAGTATCATTTTAGAATGCATGCACCTAATAGGTGAGTCAGACAGACAGATCACCCTAATGAAAAAGCTGGCCAAAAGACTGGGTTCTGAGAGCTGGATGAGTACTCAAGAGACGGCATATGGATTGATAGCTTTCGCAAAAATCATTAAAGATGCCACGGGTAAAAAGGCTTCTTACACTATGAGTGTAAATGGCAAAACTAAGTCTGCTACTTTTGACGATGCTCTGAGTCAGCAGGATTATGGAACAGTAAAATCTTCTAATAAGTGCTCTGTAAAAAATACAGGAGGGCAAACGCTATTTGTACGAGTAATTAATAAAGGGACTCCGCCTAGCACCACATTAAAAGACGAAGAAAACAAGTTAAAACTTACCGTTAATTACACAGATTTGGATGGCAAATCTGTAGATATAAAAGAGCTCACTTTTGGAAAAGACTACAAAGTCAATATCAATGTGAAAAGTCTTATCCCTTCAGACAAAATAGATAATATATCGCTCTCGACCTACTTCCCCTCGGGATGTGAAATCATCAATGAGCGAATGGATGGAAGTGCAAGCAGCAATACTTCTGCTGATTATGAAGATGTACGAGATGACGTCATTCACACGTATTTCAGTCTCAGACCACTACAGTCTATGGACTTCTCCTACACGTTCACCAGTAGTTTTAAAGGTAAATATCTGCATCCAGGCATCTATACCGAAGCTATGTATGATGCAAGTATCAATGCACGAAAAGGAGGCGTAATGATAGCAATAGAATAATCCAACCTCTCTTACTACGTATCATCTGAGCAAGGCAAGAAGCATATCACTAACTAAGAAAATCACATTCGTGCTTTTTGTGACATATGTGCTGTACTTCATTTTTTGTCTCCCATCTGTACTATTCAAAACGCCTTTCAGCAAGCTGCTAGTAGACAAAGATGGGTACCTATTAGAAGCACGGATAGCCAAAGATGAGCAGTGGCGATTTCCTATCATAGACGCTGTACCTGTTAAGTTTGAAAAGTGTATCACAGGATATGAAGATCAACACTTCAGATATCATCCAGGTGTAAATCCCATTGCGTTGGTACGAGCCGCATACCTAAATATTAAAAACGGCAAAATAGTAAGTGGTGCTAGTACTATCACTATGCAAACCATTCGTCTCAGCAGACAAAACAAGAATAGGTCCTTATTAGAAAAAGCCATTGAGATGACCTGGGCCGTGCGACTGGAACTCACTCACTCTAAAGATGAAATACTCCAACTCTATGTTACTCAGGCTCCTTTTGGAGGAAATGTAGTGGGCGTGGAAACCGCTTCTTGGCGATATTTCAATAGAGCCCCATCAGAACTCAGCTGGGCAGAGAATGCTATGCTTGCCGTCTTACCCAATGCCCCAGGGCTTATACATTTGAGTAGAAATAGAACAGTATTAAAAACCAAAAGAGACCGCTTACTCCTGCACCTTTGGGAAGGTGAAGATTTAACTAAAGAAGAATATGACATAGCCATCTCTGAACCGCTGCCTGATCCTGTCAATTCTCTTCCACACCATGCCTTTCATTTGATTGACAGATTTGCAGAATCTGGCAAGATTCAATCTACTCTAGACTTTCAGATACAAACTCAATTCACCAGTGCAGCTCAGAGCTATTGGAATCAGCTAAAGCAGCAAAACATCCATAATTTATCAGCGGTGCTCATAGAAGTATCTACTGGCAATGTGATCTCATATGTAGGTAATATTCAGCGAAAGAATGATGAACACGCAGGCAAAGTAGATATGCTCAGATCTGTGCGAAGCAGTGGCAGTATACTCAAACCCTTTTTGTACATAGGAGCTACAGATGATGGTATCATCACTCCGCAGCAGCTATTACCAGACTACCCTATGAATTTTTATGGATATAGACCTGCTAATTATAATCCAGATTTTGATGGTCTAGTACCTGCGGATGAAGCACTTTATAGATCACTAAATATTCCGTCTGCATGGCTTCTGAGTTCATTTGGTATTACTAAATTTAAAAGTCAACTCAACAGACTGGGGATGTCTTGTGTAAATAGACCGGCACATGAGTATGGCTTATCTATGATACTCGGAGGTGCAGAGGTGAACTTATTAGAGCTTTCATCGGCCTATGCTTCATTTGCTCACCATTTACAATCCTATACAAAGGAGACAACCTACTGTACACATTTAACCAATAAAAAAAAGTCTAACAGTCTTACTTCACAAGTGATATATGATAAAGGAAGCATTTATTCTGTATTCACAGCCCTTACCAATACCTACCGTCCAGAGACAGAGTCTCATTGGAAAAACTTCTCTTCTGGGAGAAAAATAGCTTGGAAAACAGGAACTAGTTTTGGAAACAGAGATGCGTGGGCAGTAGGTATCACTCCTGAGTATGTCATAGGCGTATGGGTAGGAAATAGCAGCGGTGAAGGTGTATCAGGAATGACTGGGCTAAATCATGCAGCACCATTTCTTTTTAGGTTGACTAATCTGCTTCCACAAACTTCTTGGTTTGATGAGCCGTACAATATGCAGATGGAGGATATCTGTATAGCTAGCGGAATGAAATCAACTAAATATTGTCCGAAAACTAAAGAGTCTTTTCTTCCACAAACTTCATCTAAGGCAAAAGGCTGTCCCTATCACCAGCCTGTATTACTGAATGATAAACTACAAAGAGTGTACAAAAATTGTGCATCGAGCAACACTCAGATAGATACATTCTTTGTGCTCCCTCCTATCGTGTCTCACTACTATGCCTTAAAAAACCCAAACTACAAAGATCTGCCTGAGTGGCAAAAAGAATGCATCAATGAAGATAGCCGAATCAACATTCTGTACCCTATAGATGGCGGCAAAATATCCATACCAAAAGATAGTGATGGCGGCATTACTGCTAAGATATTTTATGGCAGTCAGAGTAAGACTCTATTTTGGGACTTGAATGGTGAATACATTGGCACTACTTCTTCCTTACATGAAGCTGTAATTTATCCCATTAAGGGCAAGAACAAACTCACGATATCAGATGAAAATGGAAATGTCTTTGCGTCCTCATTTACTGTGAACTAGGTGAGCTAAATCCTACCCTATGCTAGTTATACGGTTACTAATTCTAGCAGGTAAGCCATTCACAGAATACACCAGACGTGGGCCAATGGAGATCAGGATAACCTATACGTGAGAGAGCAAAATGGCGTCATATACCAAGGAATACCAAAAACAAGCAAAGACTGCTACTATTCTTTTAAGATGCAGATATTAATAAAACCTCGGAGGCGAGAAGTTTTAGAGTTATGTTCCGCCTTTGACTTAGACCCATGACGTATCCTGATTATACAATTTACAGCTACTCTCCTAGTTATGCCTATATGAAAAATAGACGCATGTTTTGTGGTGAGTTGCGTCTATACTAATGTTAGGTACAACCTAAAGAAAGAAAAGTAGGATAGCTAAATCTGCCAAAAAACAGTACCTTAGCAAACCGAACCATTCGCTTGTAAACGAATGTGGCTCTGGACAAAAGGTTAAAACCAGCATTGAAAAACTGCTAGAGCTTAATCAACTCTCGCAGAAATTTTAATGTTCCGAAGAAAACGAAACGGTTTAAACGAATAAGACAAAATGAAAAAAACAATTTTAACAAAAATGGTAATGCTAGCGGGGCTAGTATTGCTAGGATTTACAGGTTATGGACAAGACGAGCAAGATACGAGTTGGAATCATTGGTATCCAGATTCTACGTATGTTCCCGAACCCCAACCCGTCATCGTAGAAAACACTTTGAATGCTGTCGTCCGACTAGAAACAAAAGCTATGGTTAGACTACAATTCACTAAATTGAAAGATGAAGTGAATATTGCTATTTATGATAACGAAAGTTTCACCTACCATGAAGATTTTCAACGCAGCGGTGAATACATTCAATTCGCTTCTATTCCATTAGATAAATCATATTCAGTAG
>Ga0306865_1000426_pt1 | contig 17078 bp, 18 predicted proteins | sample AntRauTorckE5431_FD_190441 | JGI IMG/M metagenome (GOLD analysis project Ga0306865, IMG submission 190441) | Saline lake microbial communities from Rauer Islands, Antarctica - Metagenome Torckler E5 #431 (v2) (version 2) | ecosystem: Environmental > Aquatic > Non-marine Saline and Alkaline >... | reverse complement strand
GGGTGTGGTTGCAGTTGAAACTAAAGAAGCGGATTTCCCCGAAGAATTCAGAGATACGTATATGAAGTCTGCAAATATCATTACGGCACAATCCCCAAAGCAGTATTATAGCCCTGACTATAAAAACGAAGATTTAGACCGCATTCCCGACTATAGATATCAGCTCTGGTGGAATCCTTATGTGGATATCGACAGTAACAAGTCACTCAATTTTTTCACTTCCGATTTAAGCGGTGAATTTGAAATTGAACTGGAAGGATTCACTAAAGATGGAAAGCCAGTTTCAATTCGTAAAGTTTTTAGTGTAGACTAATTTTTGCAGTTTACATATTAGGTCAAGTCTTCTGCTGTAAGATTATACTTTAATTTTTTGAACAAGAGCGCACATAATTCAATCAAGATATAAGTCAATATAATTCAATAATATTGGGTTTATCTAATGAGATTTAGTGAGGGTTTAAACTAGTTCATTAATAATATTCTTATGGAATAAAATTCGAAATAGACATGTCTATTAAATAAATAGTAAGTTGGTGTTTTGTTGCTATCGGGTTTGTTATCCTAATATTTTTTCTTCTAAAACTGGACAATGCATTTTCAGAAACAAAATCTCCAGATCAAGTTTGACTAGCTTTGAGAAGCTACCACATAAGTATATGGATAGGTTGGGCCATAGTTACCTCATCTGCTACTTATTACCAGTGGACCCAAAAGAATTACATTATTTTCATATTGGATTACTTGTTTGCTATTTTAGCTGTTATATTTTTTAGACATTACCTCAGCCTTGGCGAAGAAGAGGAGTTTTGGTCGTTAGGAAGTTCATTTAAGACAGGAGCTAATTTTACGTCAATATGCAATGCTTTAGTATTGATTTTCATGACCGTGTTTGTACAGGCTGCTATTAAGTTTTTCTCTAGCAAATGGCATCTAAAATGAGTTTTCTTATTCAATTGTGATTTTAGTAACTTTTGCGTATCAAATAATTTTTTAAATTTTTTAAGACTTTTTTCTGAATTGAGCAGAGCAGGCTTAATGCATTTCGACATCAAGCTTTGAGTTTTAGATGTATTGATGTAGCGCCTAAAGATGAGATAATCTCTGAAGCCTTTGATGAACATAAATTACTTAAAAACTAAACCCTTAATATTAACTAGAAAAACAGTTTGAAATAAAAACAGTTTGAAATCATGCTTTTTGTTTAGCTTGCTTAAAAATCAAAGCCAATAACATGAAATTTACGTCTTCAATAACCATGCTTATTTTATCATTTGCATTTTGTAGTGCACAAGAATTAACTGATAAATTTAAACATAAAGCCACTTACGAGATGACTTGGCAGATCGATTCTACAGATACAGAATCAGTCCAAAGTGAAACCATGATATTTTTTTCTGGAGCGGGATATTCTAGATTTTCCAGCCAAGGGCAGCATATAGGAGATTCAATACAAAGGGTTTATAAAGAACGCGAACGAACTCCACAAAGCTTTAGTGAGATGAGATCCAAAATTCCTGAAACAAAATTCAAATATTACATAAATAAAAAATTAGCTGATAGAGAAATAAATTTTCAGGAAGAAATAGTAAAAGATTATTATGAATATTCTGAGGATCTATCGAGCATAAAATGGAATATTTTGCCCGAAACAAAAGACATATCTGGTTTTGCGGTACAAAAAGCAAAAACAAGCTATGCAGGTAGGAATTATACGGCCTGGTTTACTTCGGAAATCCCAATTCCCGACGGCCCCTACAAATTTAACGGCCTGCCGGGATTAATTATAAAAATAGCTGATGAAAAAGAATATTATGTATTCAAGTTAACCGGATTTAAAAGTTTAAAAGATCCTATTTTTGATACTGAAAGCGGCGAAGACTACCTAGAAGTCGATAAAAACAAGTTTAGGGAAATCAAAGAAGAATATAATGCTGATCCCATTGCAGCACTGGGACGATCAGGAATAACCATAGGCTTTAAACCTGGGTTGGGACAAAAAGAGAAGATGATGAAAGAACACCGTAAGGAGTTAAAAAAACAAAACAACCCCATAGAATTAAAATAAAATTCGGACCAATGAAAAAGCTTATTATTTTATTAGTACTCAGTTTTGCAAATTTCCAAGCTGAGGGACAAAATGTAAAAAACACTTATGAAGTCATCTACAGGCTAGAGCACAGCTCAGATTCTACAAATATTAAGGACAAATCTGTTGAAGATTTTCATTTGTTTATAGGAGATAATAAATCAAAATTTATAAGCAAGAATCAACGAATTAGAGATTCTATAGTAACTAAAATGGAAGAAAATTTTAATGGTTCCATAAACTTTGCAAATAAAAATATGCCTAAGACTAAGTTTAATGAAATTATTTTTAAAGATTATAAAAATAATAAACTTAAGATTGTGGATCGAATAGGTAGTGATGAATTCTTATATTCTGAAGTTATTCAACCTTACACTTGGGAGATAAAACAAGATAAAAAAGTCATTAATGATTTTAAAGTACAGAAAGCAGTTACCAAATTTGGAGGTCGAGAATTTATAGCTTGGTTTACAGAAGAGATAGCTATACCACAGGGCCCTTATAAATTTGAAGGTTTACCTGGCTTGATTGTTCAAATAAGTGATACCGAAAACCATTATAACTATCAATTGATTTCTTTTAAGGAAGTTAATGGCGATAAACAAATTGAAGATTTAGATATAAACATAAACTATATTAAAACATCAAAACAAGAGTTTTATAAGGCCAAACGTGATTATTATGCTAATTATTTCGTAAGATTAAATGAAAAAGGTATATCCTTAGGTTTGAGTCCTCAAAAAAAACGAAAAATTCAGGAAAAGTTTGATAACCGAAACAACCCCATAGAATTAGAATAAAATTCAAACCAATGAAAAAGCTTATTATTTTATTAGTACTCAGTTTTGCAAATTTCCAAGCAGAGAGTCAAAACAACAACACTTTTACAGCCAATTATGAAGTCACCTACAGGCTAGAGTATAGCCCCGATTCTACAGATATCAATAATAAATCTACTGAACATTTTTATCTGTTTATAGGAGATGAGAAATCAAAATTTATAAGTGTCAATAAATGGGTTAGAGACTCCATGATAGTAAAAATGGCAAAAAATTTTAATGGTTCGCATATAAATATGTCAAAGATAAAAACTCCAAAGACTAAATTCTATGAAATTATTTTTAAAGATTATGAGAACAATCAAATCAAGGTTTCAGACAGGATAGGTGGTGATGTATTTTTATATTCTGAAAATATTTCACCATATATTTGGCAGGTTAATAAAGATAAAAAAGTTATAAATGATTTTAAAGTCCAAAAAGCAGTTACTGAATTTGCAGGACGTAAATATGTGGCTTGGTTTACCGAAGAAATACCTATTCCACAAGGGCCTTACAAATTTGAAGGTTTGCCAGGTTTAATTGTACAAATAAGTGACTTGGAAAATCATTATAACTTTCAATTGATTTCTTTTATGGAATTAAAAGGAGAGAAAGAAATTATTAATTTTGACAATAACAAAAATTATATAAAAACTACAAAGAAACAATTACACCAAACTAAACAGGATTTTTTTGATGATCCTATATCGCGCATACCATTCGACTTAACTCCTCAAGATAAACGAAGAATAAAAGAGAAATATAAAAAACAAAACAACCCCATAGAATTAGATCAAAAATAAAATCGACATTTTATTAGCAATAATAATGAACTAATAACACTATAAACAAAAGTTAAACTTAAATTTTTAACATCTTACACTCTACTGTTGCGTTTTTTTTTTAAGTTAGTTTTGTAATTTAATAATCCTTCCAATTTTGATTTATTAATGACATAGACTTGCAACTCTAGCAGTACTGTTTTGGATACGTATAAAACAAATTGGATTTGTACGTATTCATTTTTAAAACAAATGTTTAATCGAACTCTAGGTTGAGTTCAAAAAATTTAAAATTATGAAATTATTAAAAAATTCCTTTTTAGGAACTGTATTTTTATTGGCTTTAGGTTCTGTATCTATAGTTACTGCAAATAATGAAAACAAAGACTTAGAAGTTGAAAACGTGCCTGTGTTCGTACAACTTTTTCTTTTGGAGTAACAGCTTTAACTTGTGGAGATACTACTGAAGAAATCATTGCAAAAATTATAGAAGCTGACGAAGAAATTTGTCCATAAATTAATTAAAATTAACCTGCCTGAAGAGGCAGGTTTTTAACTTCATAGAATTTTAAAAATTATGATTCAAAAATTTATTTTAGTATTTGTACTAATAATTTCAATTAATATTGAAGCTCAGACAAAGTATGAATTAAACCATAAGTTTACCTATTTACTTACATATCAATCAGATTCTACAATTACATATAATAAGCAAAGCGAAGAAATGTATTTGTTAACAAATGAGAATGTCTCTATTTTTCAGAGTAAAAATGGATATTTAAAAGATTCATTGTTACTCGCAATTGAAAATGATCCGACTGACGAATTAAGTATGGCGGATATCTCAAGATTTCCCAAAACACAATTTCATTCTAAAATATTAAAGAAAAACTCCAAAGACAGCATTATAGTATACGATAAAATTATAACAGATAATTTTAAATACCTTGAAGATAAAGGGAATATTAAATGGAAAATAACTTCCGATACTCAGACTATAAATGGTTTAAAATGCCAAAAAGCAACTACCTCTTATGGAGGTAGAGATTATGAAGCTTGGTTCTCCAATGAAATACCTATTTCTGACGGCCCCTATAAATTTAGCGGCCTTCCTGGTCTTATAATTAAAATTTCAGATTCAAAAAATCATTATGTTTTTGAACTCATAGCTAAATCAAAAATTGATCTAACCTACTCAAAACTTGAGCCTAAAAAAAATCTATTTTTTACAACTAAAGCAGTTTTTTTTGATAAGCGTGAAGATTTTAAAAATAATGTCATAGAAAGAATCGCTCAATCAGGTTTTATCATTGATGATAAATATAAAGCTAAAGTAAGACAGAAATTTAGAAAAAGGAATAACCCTATAGAACTAGAATAATTTGAGTAAAGTCTGTCTTTATGCGTTAGCTTTAGTTGCCTTTTCAGGCTATGCCCAATCCCATCTTACAGGAAAAGTGCTTGATGAAAATGATCAAGTTCTAAGTGGGGCAACGGTGATGGTCAGTAAAGATTCTACAGGAACTATTTTGGCTTATAGCATTAGTAGTGGTAGTGGTGAGTTTAAAGTCCAACTGGATTCAGAGTTAGATTCCCTTTTTCTGAAGGTGTCGTATATAAGTTATACAACCTGGCAGCAACACATTCAGAATAAAGACCAACAGCTCGATATCCAGCTGTCGCCATCTTCAGAAGAACTCAAGGAAGTCCTGGTAAAGTCTAAAGAAATAGAACAAAGAGGCGACACCCTCAATTATTCGGTCTCAGCATTTTCAGACCAGAAAGACAGAGTTATTGCCGATGTGCTCAAGAAAATGCCAGGCATAGAAGTCATGCCAGGCGGCCAGATTAAGTATCAAGGTGAGCCGATTGAAAAATACTATATAGAAGGTTTGGATTTATTGGAAGGCCGCTACAATTTGGCCAATAATAATATTGCTGCCAAAGATGTGTCGCAAGTCCAAATTCTGGAAAATCACCAACCCATCAAAATGTTGGACAGTCTGGAATTTTCTGAGCGCGCTTCGCTCAATATCAAACTTAAAAAGGAAGTGACTGTAAGCGGCAATGCCGAACTCGGTTCTGGATTTTCGCCTTTGCTGTGGAAAGCTAAAATCACACCTATGCTGTTTACCAAAAAGAACCAGGCCATTGTGACTTACCAAGCTAATAACACTGGGAGCGATGTGTCCAGAGAAATAAGAGATTTTTCTATAGAAGATTTTGGTCGTGAAGAATACAACACTTCCAAAACTGACTGGCTCTCCGTCAGGCAACTGGCAGAGCCGCATTTTTCCCAAGAACGCTGGCTGGACAATAATGTACATTTGGGCTCGGCCAATTATTTAATCCGGCTAAAAAAAGATGTAGATCTCAAAACCAACATCTCTTACCTTAATGACGCCCAGCAACAAATCGGAAATACTCAAACTCGCTTTTTTACTCCTACCGATACTATAGATTTGACGGAAAATACCATAAACGATTTGTTTTTGAGTACACTGCAATCTAAATTTATTTTGGAACGAAACACAAACGATAATTATATAAAAAATGAATTAGAGATCAATGGATTTTGGGATTCTCAACGCGGAGCGATCAACACGGGAAATGGTCAATTACAGCAACAGTTATCTAATCCGTTTTCTGTGATTCGCAACAAATTACGATTTTTGCACCCTGTAGGAAATCAGGTAATCACTTTCAGGTCCAACACGGGTTATACCGAAGCCAACCAAAGTCTGAACGTTACTCCCGGTCAATTTGAGCTTTTATTTAATGACGGCGAAGCTTACCAGGAAATGCAACAAACCGTAGAAACCAATACTTTTTTTAGTGATAATACGGCGGGATTTACAAAGCGAATCCAAGGCGTAACGGTATCTCCTGAGTTGGGAGTTTCGGTTAAGAATCAGTCGCTAGGGAGTCAAATAACGATTATTGATACAGATAGAACAGAAACTTTAGGAGGTGATTTTCAAAATAATCTTGATTTTTTAAGCACTCACTTTTATGCCACCAGCAAATTTGTTTACAAAAAAGGAGATTGGAATGTGAGGTTGACCACGCCCATTAATCTAAGAAGTTTTGATATTCAGGATACTTCATTACAAGAAAATCAAAACCTCAGTCGCGTCACGTTTGAACCCAATTTGTACGTGAGAAACAAAATTTCAGCCTTTTGGGAAACCAGTATTTCTGCCAATCTCAGCAATGATTTTGGCGACATGCAACAATTGTATTTTGGATTTATTTTTAACAATTATCGAAATCTTCAGCGTTATAATTCGCCTTTACCAGAAAACTTCAGTCAGAATTACTTCTGGCGACTTCGGTTTAGGAATCCATTAAAATCCATTTTTGCGAATCTTTCCTATTCTTTTAATCAGACAAAGCGCAATTTGCTGTACAGCAATCAAATCGGACTCAATGCCGCCACGATTTTTGAAGCCATAGAGCAGGACAATTTTTCAAATTCTCATAGAATCAATGCTAAAGGCAGTAAATACTTTAGAGATTTGAAAACCACTTTAAGTCTTGGGAGCAATTTTACAATTTCGAATCGTGAGCAAATCCTTAATGGAAATCTAGCTGATGTAGAAAATCAAAATCTGGGGTTTGATCTTGATCTGGAATCTGAAGTGACCGACTGGTTGAGTACAAGTTATTCCGGGAATTATAGTGTTTTACAAACGCGTTTTGAAGCGCGGAATTTTGATGAAATACAAACCCAGCAGCATCAGTTGGATCTCTTTTTCTATCTGGCAGATAACCAATATTTTAGTGTCAATTCAGAATACTATTACAATAACATTTCAGATGACAACCAAAACAATTATTTTTTGAATTTCAATTATCAATATACTTTTGAAGACCTAGGAATTGACTTGAATGCCAGTTGGAATAATGCGCTGAATACCAATGAATTTGTACGCGTCTCCAACACCGACTTTTCCTACGTACAAAGCACTTACCGATTGCGTCCTTCACAATTTCTGTTGAGTCTTAAGTTTTTGTTTTAAAATCCGTTGAAGGTTAAATGTTTTCCTTCAAGATTTAAGGATCATACTTTAAGGTTTGATACCTTCCATAGTTACAAGAACCATATTACTCATAAACTTTCCTTTAGCATAACTAAACGGAAATGAGTATTATTGAAAAAACGAATCCAAAGACATGCAGCCGATTATTTTTAACGATTCCAACCCCAGGCGATGAAGATTAAACTAGATCCTTTTGTAGTCTCCATTATTGTGGTTATAGTTCTGGCTTATTTTTTCCCAGAGCTTGGAAGAGAGGGGAATGTTATTCCGTTAGACACTATTGTGAGTGTAGGGATTTCTTTAATTTTCTTTTCTTATGGACTCAAATTGAGCAAACACCAGCTCACTTCGGGTTTAAAAAACTGGCGCTTACATGCTTTAGTCCAATCCTCAACATTCATTTTATTTCCAGCTATTGTCATCAGTTTCTATCCATTTATCGAGCAAGGCGCTGAGGAAACGATTTGGCTGGCTTTTCTGTTTCTGGCCGCTTTGCCATCCACCGTTTCTTCCTCGGTGGTGATGGTGTCCATGGCCAAAGGAAATATTCCCGCAGCTATATTCAATGCTAGCATATCAGGCTTGATAGGAATTGTATTAACTCCGTTGTGGATCGGTCTATTCCTTCAGGAATCGGGGGTAGACTACAACCTGGGAGGCATATATTTAAAGTTACTTCTTGAAATTTTGCTCCCCGTCGTTTTGGGACTCATACTTCAGCAATATTTGGGTAAATTTGTTCAGAAGTACGCTAGGCAGCTTTCTCTTTTTGACAAGTCCATCATCCTGTTGATTATCTACAAAAGCTTTGTAGAGTCGTTTGATGAAGGGGTATTCACTAGTGTAAAAATCAGGGATTTAATTTTTATCGGTATCGCCACTATCCTCTTATTTTATGTGGTGTACTTTATCACCGGTTACCTTTCCCGGGTTTTAAAATTCAATAAGGAAGACCAAATTACCGCCCAGTTTTGCGGCACTAAGAAATCACTGGTTCACGGTACTGTTTTTTCGAAAGTTCTTTTTCCAGAATCCATGTCATTAGGCTTAGTTCTTCTCCCACTTATGATTTTTCACGCCTTCCAAATTCTGTTTATAAGCTTTGTTGCTTCACGACTATCCAATAGAATTAGGGAGTAATTTTTTCTGATTTTGATACTACAAACTTTAATGTTTTACGACATAAAGCTTAAAGTTATATTCAAATTAATGCAGCGTCTGGAGTGAGATGATTTCTGAAGAATTCAGATTCAATTTTTTAACAAAAAAATTAAATTTTCTCTGTAGTATAAAACTCCTTAATAATTTGTGGCACTCTATCCATTTCAAATTTTAGACTATAGGTTACCGTTGAATCGCTTTGTCTTTGAATCATTAGTTTACCTTGTTTTACTGGGTAGTAGCCGCTTTCACCTTTACAAAAACACAAGCGGCCAAAGTAAACTTTAGCCAAATTTAGTTTTTCATTCTTTAGTTGAAGATTACCTTGCTTAGTATTGATTTCTGCATAAATCACTTCTTTGTAGCCATCATCGGCAAGCTTGGGATCTTGAATTTTTTTGTATTCAAATTTTAAAACCGTCTTATCACCATTCTTTACAACGGGATAAAAATCACCAATACCATCACTCTTCATTTCGAGGGATTTTTGAGTAAGTATTTCAAAAGTACAAGTACCATCCTCTGGACAATAGTCGGCCAACTTATAAGATGGTGGAGAGGATTCGGCTACTTGTTTTTTGGTTTGACAAGACGAAATTAGAAGAGAACATACAAAAACAATAAGTAAATGTTTTGATATCATGGTGTTAGATTTACAATACATAATTTAAATCTTGGATAAAAAACGGAATGCTGAAATTGGCATTTATATATTCCGTTTAAAACAATTAAACAATATCAATATATGATGTTGTTATAATGAATCATCTTTTTATCCATTTACTTACAAATTGTTTTTTATTATGGTTGAGTTTCACAAAATACACCCCTGAAGCTAAGTTTGAAGCATCAACTTGAATAATTCCATTAGAATTGACTCTTGGCCTTTGATTTAAAACCTGCTTCCCTATTATATCATAAATTTGAAGACTCACTTTTTGGTTTTTTAAGTGGTCAACTTCAATATTTAATTGTCCATAGCTAGATGGATTAGGGTAGATATAGAATGAGTTGGATTCAAAATCACTAACATTAAGGAAATCGTCAAAATTCGCTACTAAATTTCGATTATTTTCTACAGTAAATGTAAAAATAGCATCGATTGAGACTTCTGTTCCACCTTCGGTCCAATTGACAAAACTGTAACCTGTATTAGCAGTTGCAATTACCGTTGCCGACTCTCCAAAATCTATGTTTCCTCCGCCTGCAGTACTTCCACCTACCGTAGGATTTGCTGATGTAGAGACGTTGAAGGTAGAGGTGATTTGAACAGAATAATCTTCAACCTCACCGTATGTAGAATTACCACAAGGTGTTGTATTTGAAGTCCCAAAATTTGCATTATTCATACGTATTCGCATAGTTGTTTTACCAAGTTTGGCATCATTAGGAATATTAATATTTCCTCCAAATGGATAAATACTAAAATCTTCACTAAAAATAGCTGTCTCAATTACTTTTTCTCCAGAATCTGTAAAGACACTATTTTTATTAAAATCAATCCATACAATAACTTGATCGCCTTCATAAACTGAGTTATTTTTTTCTCTTACTTGTACTGGATAAGTATCTCCAGTATATAGGTTGGTGGAAATATTGGTAAAATCTGCATATCCAGTATTATCGGTTGGGGAGGTATTATCAATCGAATTCAATACTACGCGTTCAATATTGGAGAATCCAAAATCAGAAGCACCCGCCTCACAATAAACAGGAGTGAATTCAACGCCAATACTAAAGGCCTGTGAATTTATATCAAAAAACACATTGTTAGAAGCTCTTATCATCAGCCTTGAATTCTCCGAGACAACATCTGGTACTATTATATCTTCACTTCCATCATTAGGGGTATTAGCCAACAATACAGTGTTAAAAGATAAACCACCATCTGTAGAGAGTAATATGTCAACATTCTGTGTATTTACGCCCGCAGCATTGTCAGTATTGGCGACATCCCAAGTTACTGTTTTGGTAGAGTTGGCAACCCAAATATTTTCAAGTGTGTTTTGAGAGGTCACTCTAAAAGGCCCAGCAGAATCATCAACAGTTAAGGTTGTGCTTTCTTGAGCTACTTGTCCACCAAGTGCATTGTTATCTCTTACGATAACACCAAAATTTAAAGTTCGAGCCACAGTTGGTAAAACCTCCCACGTATTCGAGTATTGGTTATCGAGAAGGGTTGGCATATTAGGAAAATAGCGAGTTGGACTCAAGGTAGGCAAAAACGTTCTAAAACTTGGCCCTGATGTAGAGGTCGATTCTGGTGGCATTGGGACATTGGGCACAACATCATTATCTATTTGATCCCAACTATAACTTAGAACATCAGTATTTGCATCGGTTGCAACGGCTTCTAATTTAAAAGGGGTATTTTTTGGAATGTTATAATTTGGGACGGCTTGAATGACAGGTGCTTCGTTAGCAATGCTAACAGTTTCTGCACAACTACCAGTGGTTGTGATAAATCTATTACTAACTTCAGAAATACTAATGTAGTGAAACATAGCATCACTTGGGAATTGAACATTTGGAGGTGCTACACCTGCATAACTCATAATCGTGCTCCCTGAACCAGGTTCCACGGCTGTTTCAAAATTTTCATTTACATCACTACTTTGGGTGTGGTTAGCGCCAAATTGATGTCCGAGTTCATGAGATAGTAAGCCAATATTAAAATACTCTCCAACAGGAGTGTTTAAGCCAGTAACACCTCTAGCTTTTCCTGAAAGACAAACAGCAGGTGTTTGTGCCAAGCCTCCGCCTTCGGTACACAAAACATGTCCAACATCATAATTTTCAAAACCAATTTTAGTATCAATTTGGATTTTATTTTCATTTATTAATTCAGATAAATCATCGTTAGTGTAACCATCATTATTTGTATCACCTAGAGAAATCAATTGATCATTATTGTCAATTAACTGTAGTGTGACCCCAAAATCTCTTTCAAAAATCTGATTCACCCGATTAATACTCACTACAATGGCCGCTTGAACAGTAGCTTTGGCTGTTGTGCTTGAGCTTCCTGAAGTAATGCCCGCTTGATTGAGATGATAATCAGAATATTCCACAGTTGAGGCAACTGCAAGTCGGTAGCGTCTTAAAACCCCGTCTTCTATAAATTTAGGTTGAATAGAAAATTCTTCTGCGTCATTGTCGTTTGTAAGTTCATCAACATAACACTCAAAGGAATTTCCCTCTTTTAGGCTTGCATCTTTTTTACTAAAAACAATATAGGTATCAGCATTCTTATCATAAGGATTAATAAGCGTCTGCCCATATTCAGAGCCTAAAGTCATACCGTAAAAACCCTGAGGTGTTATAGTAATACTTAAGGTATGGGCTTTGTTTTTAATATTATAACCAACAAGACTTTTGATATTAAGGTATTTATCAGCCAAGCCTTCTGCCATGATTGGTGTGGAATAAATTTGAAAGGTGTCCATTTCTCCACCCGGATTAGGTATGTCTATACGCAGAGATGATTTTGAAACTTTAAATCGGTCGGGTGCTTTGTCTAGATAAGTTGTAAGCATTTTTTTATCTAGATTAAAATAAACAGGATTTTCAGCTTTAGAAGCATAATCAATAACATTCTTTTTAGATATGGAATTTATAGTCGTTTTCCCCCAAAAATTCTTTCCTTGTCCGAATAATAGAATCGGGGATATTATTACAACTAAGAGAAGAAAATTTTTATTCATAATTGATAGTTTATGTAAATAGTAGCTTTTAAATTAAAATCTGAAGTTGAAATGTCTAGATACCTAACATTGTACTCTTTAAAATTATTAATAAACTTCTTTATATTAGTTTTATTTCAAAATTATCATTCTTCACCATTATTGCTAATTATTAAATCTTTATTGAAATTCTATAATTATTGCTAAAAAGTACGGTTCAACCGTAATTGTGTTACGGGAAAACCGTAAATCTTGGCGATATTTTAAAATTTAACAGTCTAATTTTATACGATATTGTTTTTTTTTTAAGTTCGAAGCAAATAATATAAACTATGAAAGTGTTCTTCTAACTAGAAAAAAAGGAAGCGCTTTTCGGGATGAAAAGCGCTTTGTAGATTTAAGACATGAAAATTCATATCTCGCATGCAAAGCAATAATACGGATTTTTCATGATGATGTGAACAGCTATAGGCTGGGAGTCGATTTGTAGCATTATTATTTTTAAACGACTTATTAAAAACAAATATCATGAAAAAGTTTTTTTCAATTATCGCTTTAGGAGCGATGACCTTAAGTTTAAGTAGTTTTAATACATCTGACAACTCTGAAATAAGAGATTGTGCAGCTCAAGCATGGGAAGCTGGATCAGAAGCTGAAAATATGGGTGCACCACCAAGTGATGTTTACGCTCTAACAGATTTTGTTTATACAGCCTGTGAATCGGGTACCGACTATATGTTTTTACTCATGAACTTTTAATTTTATGAGATTTATTTTATTAATTTTAATTTCATTTCAATGCTTTTCACAGAAAGGCATTGAGGTGATTTACAAATACGAGTCTAATTTTAAAAAAGAAATTCCTGAACAAATTCTTTATGGTAAATTTTTAAAAGCTGCGAAGAAAATTCTTCCGAATTATGATTTTAAGCTATTAGCAGATATGAATGAATCTATCTATTATTTAAAAAAAGAATTAGATAATGATGCATACCCACAAGAATTTAAAGAAATGATTCTTAGAACAGCAAATTCTAATGGTATTTTTTATTCGGATGTATCTAATAATAAGTTTATTGAACAAAAGAATGCGTTTGGTAAACTTTATAAAATAATAAGTGATTTTGAAACTTTTGACTGGAAAATAATTAACGAATACAAGAAAATTTCAGGTTTTAAGTGTAAAAAAGCAACTTTTAATTATAATGTTGGGAACAAAAAAAATAATAATCAAAATAGAGAAATTGTAGCTTGGTTTACTCCTGAAATCAACTATCCGTTTGGGCCTATTGGCTTTAGAGGTTTACCAGGTTTAATCTTGGAACTGAATGTAAATTGGGATTATTCTTATAAATTCGAAATGTCTAAGATAGAATTTGTAGATAATTTAGAAATTAATGCGCCAGTGGAAGGTGAAACTATTAAACTTCAAGATTATGAAAAATTAAATAGAAGCGCAGTATTTCAAAAATGAAAGTGTTCTTCTAGTTTGTAAAAAAAAGGAAGCGCTTTTCGGGATGAAAAGCGCTCCACAGATTTAAGACATGAAAATTCATATCTCGCATGCGAAGCAATGATACGGATTTTTCATGAAGATATTTACAGCCATAGAGCTGAGACTCGATGTAAACCATCGAAATTTTACAACATTAAAATATATTATCATGAAAAAAGTATTTTCAATTATCGCCTTAAGTGCGATGACCTTAAGTTTAAGTAGTTTTACAAATCAAGATTTATTAATATTTGAAGCTCCAACTTGTTTTGAAGGTGCAAGAGCATTAGTAATAATGACAGATGGTGAAATAAATCTTAGTAATCATAGAAGGGTATTAGCATATACTCGTGCATGTGAGGCAGGAGAACTAACCTTCAACTAATGTTTTATAAAGTAAAAACAATATTTACTTTTTGTGTGTTTTACGTGTGTTTGTGCTTTTGTGCAAATGCACAAAATACACATAAAGTAACTTATAAAATTCAGCCCATTAATATTATGGAGCCTTTGGAGGGACAGAGAAAGAGTTATCAAGATATAATGAGAAAGAGCATTGAATATGCTGAGAATTTAGAGTACATTCTTTTATTTAATCAGAAAAAATCACACTTTTCTCAAAAAAAGGTTTTACAATTTGATAATTCTTATATGAAAGATGTACACGAATCTACCGTAAAATCTTTTACAAATTTTTACGATGAAATTTTTTTACTTATTGAGGAAGACAGTTTAATATTTAAACGCAATTTTTTCAATATTAATTATCAGGTTAAAAGAGATAATTACGATTTTGATTGGGAAATTGAGAACGATACTAAAACAATTTTAAATTTAAAAGCTTATATGGCAAATGGCAAATATCATGATCTAATCACTGATAAAAGTATTGATATTGAGGCATGGTTTATTCCTTCAATTCCTATTAAAACTGGACCAGATATATTTTCAGGATTACCAGGTTTAATTGTTGAAGTTCATCTGCCAAAAGTAATAATAAAAGCTATTAAAATTGATGAGGTAACAAACGACAGTATTAAATTACCTGATCAAGAGGTACTAATGAATTATTCTGAGTATAAAAGTTTAATTATGAGATTAAATAAAAAAGTAAAAGAATTCTAGTGCTATTAAAAACAAATATCATGAAAAAGTTTTTTTCAATTATCGCTTTAGGACCGATGACCTTAAGTATTAGTGGTTTTAGTAGCGCTAAAATTAGCTCACAATCAGATCGTTGTATGAATTTGCAACATGATGCATTCGCCTTTCATTATATGAATAATGGTGGTGATATAGATGCTGCATGGACTGAAAGCATTCAAGTTTACGAGAGATGTGAAAGAATGCGAGGGAATTACTAATTAACAATCCAATGATTCCGATTTTTAAATTGGAATCATTGTTTAAATCTAGATACATGTTTAAAATTAATTTAATTTTTTTCTACTTTTTTTTGTTTATAAGTAATATTTTTTTTTCACAAAATGATAGTGGAGAAATTTTATATGGGCAAAGCCTAGAAAAAATGTACGGCGATACAACTTCAATTGAAAACTCAGATCTTAAAAAAATATTAATTGAGCGATTTAAAGAAAAGCAAAATGCTTTATCACCAGATAAAAGTTTTTACAGTTTAAAGTTTAAAGACAATAAATCTATTTTTGAAAGGTTTAATTTGATGAATAATGATGGGAGCAGTAAAATTACTAAGGAATTAGCAAAAGGAACTTATTTTATTAATGTAACTGATAAGTCTATTTATCATGAGGGAAATTTTTTGGGTAATAATCTAATTATATATCACCAAAAACCATCCTATGACGAATGGCAAATTAAGAATGAGCGAAAAATGATTCGTGGATATAATTGCATAAAAGCAGAAACTATAAGACGAAATGAAATAGGAGTAGAGTCAAAAGTTACAGCTTGGTTTTCAACCGATATCAATTTGAATTTTGGTCCAAAAAATTACTTTGGTCTACCTGGTTTAATTATAGAGTTACATGAATTTGGTAACATATATTATGTAAGAAAAATAAATTTCAAAAATGTAAAACTTGAAGAAGTTGACCCAGAAGATAAAAGAATAATTTCGTATGAAGAATATAAAAATAAAGCAAATGCTAGCATTAAATTTTAAATATTTTTTTTTCTTAAATCTGGGTTCAAATCATCCATTCAAAACTAATTTATTCGACACTTACTCATTTTTATGCCAAAACTTTTTCCTTCATTACTCATCTTTATACTATTCATAGGTGTAACATCTGCCCAATCCATCCAACTCGACGGCTTTATTACCGATAGTCTTCAAAATCCCCTAGTCAATACCAACGTGATTGCTACGGCATTACAAGAATCTAATGCACAAATTAAGTTCAGCATCAGTAGTTCCAAGGGAGAATATAGGCTTAAGCTGGAAAGCAATCTGCCCTATCTTATAAAAGTGAGGTACTTAAGGATGCGAAAAAAAGAAATCCAGTGAACATTTCAATTAAGTTCATTATTATTGCCTTTTATGGAATTATGAATAAAACTTCATAAATAGTGCGATTCGTTACGGTTAAACCGTAAATGTTGCCATAAATTAAAATTTTAGCAACTGTATTTGTGTAGAACCGTTTTTTTTTTTTAGGTTTATAGCAAATAATAAAAACTATGAAAGTGTTCTTCTAGTTTGTAAAAAAAAAGGAAACGCTTTTAGGGATCAAAAGCGATTTGTAGATTTAAGACAGGAAAATTCATATCTCGCATGCAAAGCAATAATACGGATTTTTCATGATGATGTGAACAGCTTTTATGCTGAGAGTCGATTTTTGACAATCGAAATTTTACAACATTAAAATATATTATCATGAAAAAAGTATTTTCAATTATCGCCTTAAGTGCGATGACTTTAAGTTTAAGTAGTTTTACGAATTCCGATGAGCAAATTGAAGTTGATCTAAAAATGGATTGCATGAATAGAGGTCAGTAGTTAGTTACTTATTAATTCTGATTGATA
>Ga0306865_1000421_pt1 | contig 17242 bp, 18 predicted proteins | sample AntRauTorckE5431_FD_190441 | JGI IMG/M metagenome (GOLD analysis project Ga0306865, IMG submission 190441) | Saline lake microbial communities from Rauer Islands, Antarctica - Metagenome Torckler E5 #431 (v2) (version 2) | ecosystem: Environmental > Aquatic > Non-marine Saline and Alkaline >... | reverse complement strand
TTTCAAGATTTTAGGGTATGGGGGGTTCAAAATTGAAAAAGTAGATTTTTAATATTTTAGGGTATGGGGGGTTCGGTGGATTGTTCCAACGGTGGTTCGTATGGATCTTGGTTTATGCCAACGGCGGAGGTTTGGTTCGGGTGGATTGTTCCAATGGTGGTTCGTATGGATCTTGGTTTATGCCAACGGTGGTGTTTTGGTTCGGGTGGATTGTTCCAATGGTGGTTCGTATGGATTTTGGTTTATGCCAACGGCGGAGGTTTGGTTCGGGTGGATTGTTCCAATGGTGGTTCGTATGGATCTTGGTTTATGCCAACGGCGGAGGTTTGGTTCGGGTGGATTGTTCCAATGGTGGTTCGTATGGATCTTGGTTTATGCCAACGGCGGTTCGGGTGGATTGTTCCAATGGTGGTTTTGCTCCAGTATTTTGTCACTTTTCCATCTACGGAATAAAAAAAACGAAGCAGGTTTTCTGCTCCGTTCCTTAATCATTTTTATAATTTTATCCTTTGATTATAATTTTTTTGATGTTCTAATATTGCCAATTCTAATTTTTTCAATTCGCCTAAAATCGCAATATTACGCTCTATCTCAGGATTATTAATTTGCCGTAAATCGAAAGTTACGTTCTTATTTACTTGGCTTATTTGCTCCGCTTTTAGCCTAATAAACGTTAAAAGTGGAATGTTATCAATTGAATTTTGGAACTGAACATTATCACTTTTTAATAAATTTATTTCCTTAAAGTGTAATTGATTCATTTTATTATTGTTGAATTGTTGAACCTTTGAACCTTAAAAAGTATAAAGTATTGATAATCAAATAGTTATACTTGTTTTTTGGGTTCATTTCGAGTTCATTTGCAGTTCATTAAAGGTTCAAAAAAATAATTTGAACCCCTTTTGAACACCTTTTGAACTCTTTTTGAACCCTTTTTTAAGTTGTAAAGCATTGATTATCAATTAGTTACACTTCAAGGGGTTCAAAGGTTCAAAAAGTTATATTAAAGAGTAGATACCTGTTTTGCTTTTTGCGTGAAAAATGCCTTCATAATTTTTCAAATATCTCTTTACAGATGACTTACTAATTTCTTTAATCTTACAATATTCGACTGCCTCAGTAAATGAATAGTTATTAAAACCACTTTCATGCAAAACAGTGTAACACCCTTTATTTTTTCCCTTTAATCCTTCTTCAGGGTTTTCAAGTGACTTCAAAACCTTTGCCGCCATTGCTTTAAAATACAAGGTTAATTTTATAGCTTTTTCCATTGAATCCTCAGTTACTTCTTGAAGTTCTGGCAAGTCTTTTTCGAGTGTAAATAACACTTGAATAATTAGTGAAAACCTTAGACAGTATTGTTCTAATTTGCCCAAATACTCAGACCATAACGGATTATCGTCTTGGTTGTCTCGCATATTAGGACGTAATATATTATTACAAAACTCTTTAAAAAGACTGTTTGCATCTTTGGATAATTGTACGGTTTGCGGCGTTTCAATCCAACTTTTACAATTATAAATTCCATGTATGATATTAGAATAGTTTTCATAATGACATTCATTCATTCTATTGTCGTCCCTGTCTAAAATTTGGCTCTCAGGATATGAAAATAATATTCGATGGAAAACATTATCCGTAGCATGGTTCTTTGTAAAAGCTTCCAATCGTTTTGGCTGTGTACCTCCGACAATAGTTAAAAACGGATTTTCACAGTAAAGACTTTTGGTAACTCGTTCCTGACTTACCACATCACCATAATTCCAAAACGACATATAGGTAAGGGCGTCACTACCACCTTTACTGTATCGGTTCATATCTTCCAACCATCGGATTAATTCATCTACATGGTAAATTAAACCTTCTTTATTTTTAGATAATCGCTCAGTCAATGCCTCGGTGGTAGCATTGGTTAAATAGGTACTTTTCCGTTTTGGTGTCGTGTTTTCGGAATCGTCATCATTCGCCTGTTGTGTTTGCTCGTCATAATCTTTTCTATTTTGGTGTTCTATTTTCGCCAATGGTTTTAGACACCAATTTAAAGAAGGGGTTTTTCCTGTGGAAGATGCACCAACAACGCAACAATATAAACTGGCTTTTTGCATTTCGCCGTTTTTCGCTTGAACATAGAATGTATTACCAATGGAAGTAGAAACGGCTGCCAAAACACCTGACAAATAAAAGTCTTTCGGTACACCAAAAGTAAGGTGTGCTTCATTTATAATATCCTGTATTTTTGATGGAAAAATATCAATAGGACAAATTATAGATTTTGGTTCTGTTTCTGTTGTAGATTCATTATGAAGGTTATCTTCACTTTTTTTTGATATAATACCTTTATAATCAATACTTTGCGTATTGTTTTGTACCTTTGACATATCTTAAAAATGGTATAAATACCTTATCAGTTCAGTCGAATAATCGAAAGAATTGGTAAGGTATTTTTTTGTTGGTTTAATGATTTTTTGAAATTAGGTTTTCAATCGCTTTATCCATTAGGTCGGGGCGACCTGCACGAAGCCAAACTTCAAGCTCCGACTTGGAAAAAATTAAACCACCACCATTTTTAAGATATGGAATTTTGTTTTTAGAGGTTTTCTCGTAAAGAGTAGGCATCGACACTTTAATAAAGGCAGCCGCTTGTTTTGCATTCATTGTGTCGTTTGCCCTTGGTGCTTCTGCTAAATGCTTTAAAATGGTTTCTAAAGACTTTTCAATACGCTGTAGTCGGTCGTTATCGACCAAGCTAAATAGTGTTTTATTAGACATCGTCTAAATTATTTGAACCATTGACTACATTAACTGGATTCGACTTTATACAAGTATGGTATTCATTGTTTAGGTATTACAATAAGTGTTACCTATGTTACCTAAATTCAATGAAAAACTATATCTTTGTAATTCATAGATAGTTGAATCCTGTTGATGTAGTCAATAGTTTTTTAAAAATTTTAGTAGGGTTTTCGATGCTGGTAACATCGAAACCCTATTTTTTTTGCCAAATTTGGCGTAAAACGTTTTGTTTCTATTGTAAATATAAATGCTTGTTCGTGAAAATCTGGTAATAAAAAAAAATAATCATAAATTAATATCAATTTTATCTATCTTATTAACGGCTTCTGTCATTTTGTTGTCCGATAGATGCGTATAAATTTTAGTCATATCAATACCAGAATGTCCTAACATCTTGGCAATCATAGGCATATTAACGCCGCTCTCGTACAGTATGGTCGCACACGAATGTCTGGAAGTGTGGAATGTAACATGCTTGTTTATGCCTGAAAAAAAAGCAATCCTTTTAATTGTCAAATTAGCTTCCGTATTAGTAAAAGATGGGAATACCTTTAGATCCAGACTTTGTTCCTGAGGGAGGCTCTTTAGTATCTTAGCCGCTACTTGGTGTATCGGAACACGTAATATTTTAATGGTGGATTTTTTTTGACGGAACACCAAAAAATCATCTTGAATATTCTCCCACATCAAATTGGTAACATCTGAAAACCTTAAACCCGTAAAACAACAAAACAGAAACGCCTTGCGAATTACCTCCGCTCTTTCGGTGTCCATTTTGATTAAGGCAATCTTTTTGACTTCCTCAATATTTAGATAGGTTTTTTCAGTTTGCTGTTTTTTTGGAATGTCGAATTGTAAAAAGGGGTTTTTTTCAGTTTTGCCTTCCTTTGTCGCTCCCTTCCAAATGATTTTTATACGGTTTAGATAGGTGTTAACGGTGTTGGTGCTTAGATTATCATTTGATAAAAGATATTGCTTAAATCGGTTTAAAAATTCCAAATCAGTATCTTTAAATCGTAGCGATCCGTCACAAAATTTATTCAATTCAATGAATGCAGCGTTATAGGTTGAATTATTTTTAAATGGTAATTTGTTACTGAAATAATTAATAAAACTTTTCTTTTCATTCACCTGAGTAAAAAAATCAGTTTGCTGTAAATTCAATTCATGTTCTTTTTGTCCTCGAATCTTCCATGCCAACGCAAAGTTATTTTTATCCAAATCATTAGCATACTTCAAACGAGGGTGTCCGTTGGAAGTAAATTTTAAATCAGTTGTATAATCTCTGGAAGTATAGATTTTCAAGTATTGCTTTTTCCGTTTACTGTGTCCAGTAATATCTAAAAACAAATGGTACTTGGTTGTGAGTTTTTGACTCCGTAGTGTTACTGGCATAATAAATAGTTTTAGTTTCTTAATTTGTCCGTAAAGATATAACATGGACATGGTAAGGACAAAATTATTTTGAAAATAAACTAAAACTATTTATAGGTTTTTATTGGTTTGTTGTTGGAATTGCTTATTTTTGTAGGGATAAATCAATGGTTTTGTAGGTTGATGTTGGTAGGCTAATTACATAAAAGTTAAAGGTATGGTAACCAATACATAAAGTATCTTACTTAAACGATAAGAGATTTTGAGTATTAAAGTTTTTTAAAAAAATATTCCGCTACTCAAAATCCCTTATTTTATAATATTCTTAGGCTGTCATTACGCCGATTGCTGCCAAAAGTGAATCGAACATAATTTTACCGTCTTTATTACCTAAAGCATCTTCACTTGCTCGTTCAGGGTGCGGCATCATACCGAAAACATTACGATTTTTATTACAAATTCCCGCGATATTATCCAATGCTCCATTCGGATTTGCCTCTGGCGTTATTTTACCATTTTCATCACAATATCTGAATAAAATTTGGTCATTATCTTTTAATGATTGCAACGTTGCAGCATCGGCATAATAGCGACCTTCTGCGTGTGCTATCGGAATGCGTAACGGTTGATTTAAGTTGATTCTGTTGGTGATTGCAGCATTTTTAGTTTCTGCTTTTAAATAAATATTTTTACAAATAAATTTTTGATTTTCATTGCGTAACAACGCCCCTGGCAATAAACCTGCTTCACAAAGAATCTGAAAACCGTTGCAAATTCCCCAAACATAACCGCCATTATTCGCAAATTCAATTACCGAAGACATAATCGGCGAAAACCTTGCTATTGCACCCGCACGCAATGCGTCACCGTAAGAAAAACCACCTGGGACGAAAATACAATCGCCTTCACCGAATCCTTCCAAAGAAGTATTTTTATGCCATAATTCTACGACTTCATACCCCATTACTTCCCTTACGACATGCAATATATCGCTATCGCAATTTGAACCTGGAAAAATTACTACACCAAATTTCATATCTTATTTTTTTACCAAACCTATGGAGTTTTCAAAACTCCATAGGTTTTTATAATATTTTAAAAAATCACTTTATATTGTAAAATTAATACAATTATTAGTAAACTAAGGTGTAAAAACTCAGCAACTGCCTTGTTTTTTAATTTTGTTAGAATAAGCCCTAAAAATACGGCCAATGAAGGAGTTAGAATAAGTAAATGTCCGAGTTCAATATTGCCTTGATAAATCAATGAAATTAAGGCGGTAAACATTGCCCAATAAAACATCGAAACATATTTTTGTGTCTGAATATTCGTCCGATAGTAAAAAGACTGAAAATTCACGAAAGACAAGATCAAGAGGAATAAAAACAAACCCAACTTCGCATAAGTCGCTGCTTCCCAAACAAGATTAAAATCCAAAAAGTAAAAATTCGCCCAAATATTACGGAAAGTATCGAAGCTATCTATCCAAAATAGGTAAGTTCCAATTAGAAAAAATGGTACAAAAAAGCCAATAAAAATAATTAGAATTTCTCGAAGACTGAACGAGCGAACGATAAATAAGCCCACAATCGCAAACAGCAATAAGGCGTTAAACGAAAAGTAAAACAAACTTCCGATGGCTATACAAAAGCCAACATTGAATAACTGACTCGCTGCCTCATATTTTCGATAACTTTTGAACAACTCACTAATGCCAATGATGAAAAAAGTATTGGCAAAATGCAATGGATGCAGTTCTAAAAACTCTGGAATCGCACTTGCGATAAGCACATAAGCCACCGCAGGGAAATAGTTCGGAATTTGCTGCATCTTATTATTGGTAATAATTTGATTCAACATAAACCCCTGAAAAAACACTAAAAGTAACGCAATTAAACTTGGTATAAAGCCATTCGTACCAACCCAATCGTAGATTATTTTACTAAAATAATTAGGATTTACGGGTTGCCAATCCGAAGGCATAATAAAATCGTGTAACCGCACCAAAACCGCATAAATCAATAAAATGACAGCGGCAACAGGCGAGTTGGTTCTAAAAAGTTGTAGCATTTAATTCTTATTTTTCCGGTTGCTTGTTAAGTCTCGACCACCCACATAAAGTTAGACGGTATTGATGATTTATTTTTTGTAAATAATTGTATTTCAGACTATTACGAAACCATTTGCCATTTATAATCCGTTATAATCCGTATAGACTAAGCCTCTTCTTCCCTCAATATCTTATGTCCAATTGCACATTCCAAACAACGTTTTTCGTCACAATATTTCCGTTTCAATTGCAATAATGCTTGCGTTTGATACGCATTATCAGGACGATATTTCAAATCTTTCCATTTATCAATAACGTGATTGCTTTCGGGCCCAACTTGCTCTAAAAATTTCATTGCACGGTCTTCATATTCAATCAATCCTTTTTCCCTTCCGTAAAAAAACAAGAACGGAACGATTGTATTAATAACGAGAATATTAATCGTTGTTTGACCTACTTTTTTGGGTTTTGATTTCGATAGTTTATCGAATTTATAATGTGTTTGCCAATATTCTGAAACCTCAATATTTTGGAATAAAGCATTGATATCTTCTAATGTTTCTGCGACTAATATTTTGCTAAAAAGGTGGGTTGATTGATGAATCAAGGCTGCGAATTGTGCCAAACGAATCGTCGGAAAATTAGCAGGACGAAGCCGCATAAATTTCCAAACCGAAGCCATTAGTGGAAACAAGGAATATTTTTTTTGTAAAAATTCATATTCCTTTTTTAATTCATTCGGGTAGGTTTCCTCAAAGTCGGCGTCTAAAAAGCCAGCTTGACCAAAAATTAAAGCTTCCAACTGAAAAAGACTGTCTTTATGTTTAGCCAAAGTCAGTAAAGGTGTTGTTTTTGCCAAAACTTCAAACGGTTCTGTATTGATTTTTGAACCAAAATTATGAGCCAAACGCTGATAAAAACTCACTTCCCAATTATTGCCATTTTCCGCCAACGCTTTTTGCAAAACTTCTACACGACCTTCCAAACGTTCCGTCAACATCCTATCAATCACCAATGATTTGGTAATATTAGGAATCTTATGAAAATGATATTGGCATGGAATCCAATCTTCATTTTGAATCAATCGTAAATATTGACTGGTCAAATGTGTAGGAATGCGCTTTCGGAGTTCTAACGCAGCGATTTTTTCGCCATTTTCTCGTTGAATAGCTTGGTCATTTTGATAAACGACGTGGAGAATCACATTATCATAAGCTTTATCGTTTTGATGTCTGTGTTTGAGCCATTCAGACGACTTGACATGTATTTCCACATTCCCAGCCCAAAGTGTGTCGCCAATTTTGATTCGGGCATTTAAGAAATCCGGTCCTGCATTCGTGTTATGCTCTCCGAACTCAATAATTTCGATGGGAATGTCGCCAACAGTTTTTAAATCTTCAAGATTAAATAACTTCATTCGCCATAAGTAGTGTAAGAAATCTTCTCTAAATTTCATTATTATTAATTGCTTGAAAGATTATTGTCTAAAAAAAGACTTATAAATCGCAGAATTCTGCATGACATTCTCTTGGAATTTACTCGTAGCAACTATTCCCGACTTTTTTCCGAGTATTCGGGAAGGGAAACCTAAAAAGGTTAGAATTAGTAGTTTTGCAATTTAATGTTTAGCCTTTTCATAGCCTCTTTATTTCTAAGAGAGGGGTTCGGTGGCTTCCTGCGAAAACGGACAAAACCTTACTTGAATTTCAAATTCCATACAAATAAATACCATATTTTACAATATTACACCATATAAGGGCTTTATTTTTGAAACAAATTTTAAGGATTGTATAAATATCTAAAATTTATCAATTAGTATGGAATTCATTTTGTTGCTTTCGGCACGGATTTTCGTCTTACAAAAAGTAGCAAAAGCAATATTCTAAATAAAATAACAGTTTTAATTACCGTTAAAAGTATAAATTAAACGCCTATTCAAGAAACTATACACGATTAAATTTAGAATAATTTTTCAACAAAATTTCTCAATACCTCGTATTAAGAAATGTTGAACCAGAAGTTAGGCAACTTTATTCCGAAACTTTTTAACACAAAAAACTATGACAAAATCAATTTTGAAAATCGTGTGCGTTTTATTGCTATTTATTAACGCCATTAATGCTCAACCGGATTCCACAATAATTCTTGCAGAAGGAAATCAAGCGAAAGGAATCGAAGTCGAAACGTTTACAACGCTCGGCAACGTAATTGAGGTTGATATTATGAATGAATTAGACTTTTCAATGGTTTATTTACAAATTATTGATAAGGAATATAATGATTATTATTTGACCGCTTCTAACGAAGATGCCGCTTTCAGTCAGCTTCCGAAAATCTCCGAAAATTTAGTTGGTAAAAACGTTAAAGCTACTTATACCAAAAGTATCGAAAGGGAGGTTGTAAAATATTTACCTGCCAAATTACCTGATGGCGTAGCAGGAAGAGGAAAAGAAGTTGAGGACAAAATCATCGTTTATACCATCACGGGAACGCAAGAAACCGCAACGGAAACGCCCGAAGGTTGGACGATTACCTTCCGTACACCAAACGGTGCAATGATGAATTTTAGTGCTGACGAGGAAATTTTTAACGGACATAAACCAAACAAATTCGATGAAACAGAAGTCAAAATTAGCTTTATCGAATATCAAGATTTTAATTTAAAAGAATTAGAAATCATTGAATAAAAATTAGGTGTAAAGGTATTTAGGTACACAAGGTCTGTAGGGGTAAAACCTGTAAACCTGAAAATCTAAATACCCTTATTTATTTATTTTCATCATTCACACCTTTTATGTAATAAAAAATGCAGCAATCACTTCTTTTGGCTTTCTGTATATTGCTCGCTTTTATGGTTTGTGAAGCACCGAATAACAAAAAAAAAGGAATCAAGCCAAGTAGCCTCGTTCAAACTGAAGACGACGTTACTAAAACAATAATGGGCAGAAAGTACAAGTTACTTATACCGAAGAAGAATTAGTTTTAATTTCAGATTGTTAAATAATGGCAGAAAATTAGTTTTTTAGGTTACAAAAAAAAAGCCGTTTCCAATTAATTTCGGAAACGGCTTTTTTAATAAAAAAAACCTTAATATATAATTAATTTAGGTTGAAAGGTTGCGTTAAAACTAAGTGCTGATAACGAATCATCAGTCACTAACTTCTAAACTGCAAAACTTTCGCCACAGCCACAAGTTCGTGCTGCATTAGGATTGACAAACTGAAAACCGCTGCCACTTAATCCACCTGAAAATTCTAAAGTTGTATTACATAAATAAAGAAAACTACGTAAGTCGGTCACAACTTTCGTTTCGTTATCTTCAAAAACCTGGTCTTTTTCTTGTGATTCATTATCGAAATCCATCTTGTAAGATAGCCCCGAGCAACCACCACTTACCACAGAAACTCGAATAAAATAATTTTTATCTAAGTTTTGGGAAGCCATGACTTCTTGAATCTTTTCCTTTGCTGAATCTGCTACAAATAACATCTATCTGTAAATATTAGGTATTAAATACTAACTATTAAATACGGACACTTAATAGTTAATATTTAATAATTGATTTAGTGGTGACTATTTTCTAAAACCGCTACCTCAAGATTATTTTTTACTTGATAATCCTTGATAGCTGCTTTGATTGCATCTTCTGCTAAGACAGAACAGTGGATTTTTACAGGTGGCAAAGCCAACTCTTCCACGATGTCCATATTATCGATACTCAATGCTTCTGCAATACTTTTTCCTTTCAGCCATTCTGTAGCCAAAGAAGAAGAAGCGATAGCTGAACCACAACCAAATGTCTTGAATTTCGCATCTTTAATGATTTGCGTTGCATCATCTACTTCGATTTGCAAACGCATTACATCACCACATTCTGGCGCACCAACTAAACCCGTTCCAACGTTTTTCTCTTTTTTATTCAATGTTCCAACGTTACGAGGATTGTTGAAATGATCTAATACTTTATTTGAATATGCCATGTTTTTAAGTTTTGATTATTAACCATTAAAAGTTAGATATTTTCATACTTATTTTTAATAACTAATACGTCATATATGATATTAAAATAATTAATGTGCCGACCATTCAACTGCTTCTATATCAATACCTTCTTGATACATTTCCCAAATCGGACTTAAATCTCTCATGTGTTGTACCCCTTTTGAGATAGATTCGATAGCGTAATCCACTTCTTCTTCCGTTGTAAAACGTCCTAAAGACATACGCAAAGAAGAGTGAGCCAAATCATCACCCAAACCTAATGCTTTCAAAACATAAGATGGTTCAAGAGAAGCTGACGTACAAGCTGAACCTGACGAAACTGCAATTTCTTGATTGAAAGTCATCATCAAACCTTCGCCCTCAACATGTTTGAAAGAGATATTTGTGATATGTGGCAAACGGTGTTCTTCGCTACCATTCACATAAGTTTCTTCCATTTGCATCAATCCTGCTTGAAGACGGTCACGAAGCACTGCTAAGCGTTTCGATTCTTCTTCCATTTCCAAACGAGCGATTTCAGCCGCTTTTCCAAAACCAACAATCCCAGGAACATTTAACGTACCCGAACGCATACCACGTTCGTGTCCACCACCGTCTATCTGTGCTGTAACTTTGACACGAGGATTTTTACGGTTTACATATAATGCACCGATTCCTTTTGGTCCGTACATTTTATGAGCCGTGAATGTCAATAAGTGAATCCCTAATTCTTTCGGATCAACAGGCACTTTTCCAATTGCCTGAGTCGCATCACTCATAAATAAAACACCGTGCTTCTTACACATTTCACCAATTTCCTTCATCGGTTGAATGACTCCGATTTCATTATTGGCAAACATGATAGAAATTAAAATTGTAGTTGGTTTAATCGCAGCTTCTAACTCCGCCAAATCTACCAAACCGTTGCGCTGTACCTTCAAGTAAGTTACATCGCCACCCATTTTCTCCACTCTTTTACAAGCATCTAAAACGGCCTTATGTTCAGTTTCTAAGGTGATGATGTGATCCCCTCTACGAGCGTACATCTCAAAAACACCTTTGATAGCTAAGTTATTTCCTTCCGTTGCACCAGAAGTAAAGATGATTTCCTTTGCATCAACATCCAACAATTTAGCGATTTCCTCACGACCATAATCTACACCATCTTCAGCTTCCCAGCCGTAAGGGTGATTACGACTTGCAGAGTTGCCATGCTTTTCAAAAAAGTAAGGTAACATTGCTTCCACAACTCGTGGGTCAGTAGGTGTTGTCGCGCTATTATCGAGGTAAATACGTCTTGTGTTTTCCATATTCAGATTTGATTATTCAAACTTTTTTTATAAAATAGGAAAGTTTAAAACGGTTGTTAAAAGTTGAATTATAATCCTTTCTATTTGAAACGATTTCTGACTTTTGTATTGGCTTTAACTTTCAATAACTCCTTATTATCGTTTAGACTAAATCTAAGGTAGCTTTCAATAGACAAAAATAACATATTTGATTGATAAAAGTTGGGGTATTTTGGATAAAATTTAAGATTTAAGATTAGAGTTAGTGTTATTTCTAAAAAAATGACCTTAAACTTGTCATTGTCTAAAATAATCTTCTGATTGTTAATAATTTACCAACATTTTTATGGGTAATATGGATATATTGATAATTTTGATGTTAAAATTGATAAAAACTATTGTTCAGGAATTTTGCCATGAACCAGTGGGAATTAAGGGTAAACGCACTAAAAAAATGCTGTAAAAAAGATGTTTTTTAGTATATTTCATCTTTAAATAGCTTTACTATTTTGAATTATCGGGACGGTAAAGCTAATTTCTAAATATTTATTTATGAATTTTCTAACACTTTTATTTTTTTATAAAACAACCTCAATAACCAATGTTATTTTTTAACAAAAAAAGTATAAACCAAAAAAAAACAAGAAAACAAGGTTATGATCAAATATATTGTATTACTGTTATTGCTAATTACAACCGTCGGAAAAACTCAAAACCTGCAAACTGTCAATGAGTTTTTGGGGTATGAGTTGGGGAGTCGATTTACTTTTCATCATCGGGTCGTGGATTATTTTGAGCATGTTGCTGAAAATTCGGATAAGGTGCGGGTTCAGGAATATGGAAAAACCAGTGAAGGTCGCCCGTTGATTGTCGCTTTTATTTCTTCTCCTCAAAATATGGAAAAGTTAGATGCGTTCCAAATAGCGAATTTGAGTGCGTCAAACGGCATTGCGAAACCAGAAATGCGGCAGTTACCGATTGTGTGGTTAAGTTATAATATTCATGGTGATGAAGCTGCTGCAACGGAAGCGGCTTTAGCGACTTTGAACGATTTGGTGAGCGATGACGCAACCATAAAAAATTGGTTGGAAGATGTAATTATCGTCATTGATCCGTGCGAAAATCCTGATGGACGTGACCGTTATACGATGTGGATTAATCAGGTTTTGAATATGCCTTCGAATCCAGATATTGGTGCGTTAGAACATCATCAGCCTTGGCCTGGCGGTCGTTTTAGCCACTATTTATTCGATTTGAATCGAGATTGGGCGTGGCAGACGCAAAAAGAAAGCGAACAAAGATTAAAATTATATAAACAATGGATGCCACAAGTTCATGTGGATTTCCATGAAATGGGTTTTCAATCATCTTACTTTTTCGCTCCTGCGGCAGAACCGATGCACGAAAATATCACGGAATGGCAGCGAGAATTTCAGGTACATGTTGGTCGAAATAATTCCAAACATTTTGATGAAGAAGGTTGGTTTTACTTCACAAAAGAAGTTTACGACTTGCTTTATCCGAGCTACGGCGATACTTGGCCTATGTTTAACGGAGCGATTGGCTTCACTTACGAACAGGGCGGTTCGGGTAGTGCGGGTATTGCGGTAACGCAAGAAAATGGTAATATTTTGACGCTCAAACAACGCCTCGAACACCACAAAACTACAGGACTTTCGACTATCGAAACAACTTATAATTTTAAAGAAAAACTACTCACAGAATTTAATACATATTTCAAAGAAGCAAGAGAAAATCCGAAAGGTCAGTTTTCTACTTTCGTAATTAAAAATGACGATTTTGTAAAAATAAATGCGTTGCGTCGTTTATTGGATAATCAAAAAATTTATTACGAATTTCCATTAAAACCAGGTGTAAAATATTCGGGTTACGATTATTTTACTAAAAAGAAGGAAACGTTTACGCTCGAAGAAACGGATTTGGTTATCACGACAAAACAATCGCAATCCAACATGATTAAGGTGCTTTTTGAACCTGAAACGAAATTATCCGACTCTTTGACTTATGATTTGACGGCTTGGGCATTGCCGTATGTGTATGGCTTGCAGACGTATGGTTTGATTCAAACGATTGAAACCAGTGCGGTGTCGTTTGAAGCGGATTATGAAGCGCCTCTGGACGAAAAAATTTACGCCTACATCGCGCCATGGAATAATGTTGCCGATATTCAATTTTTATCGGCATTGATTAAAGACGGCTTGAAAGTTCGTTTTTTGAATAAACCAACGATTATTGAATCTACGGAATTCAAACGAGGTTCGTTGGTGATTACGAAAGCGGATAATCCGTCAGATGATTTTATTGATAAATTAAAATCAGTCAAAAAAGAACTTGGTTATCATCGTGGAAAGCCTGTGAATACAGGGGTAGTGAAGTTGGGTAGTGATTTGGGTGCGAAGAGTATTCAATATATTAAGCCGCCGAAAGTCGCGCTTTTGGCAGGTTCGGGTATTTCGCCGACTGCTTTCGGGGAAGTGTGGTTCTATTTGGAACAGACGATTAATTATCCGGTTTCGATTTTGCATACGGAATATTTTAAGCAGATTGATTTGGGTCAATACGATGTTTTAATCTTGACAAATGGCAGTTTTGGCGGTTTGGAAATCACAGGGAAATTGATGGAATTCGTCCGAAATGGTGGAAAAGTAATTTGTGTCGGTAATGCGAACCAAATATTTGTAAATGATAGGGATACGCAGTTAGGGAAATCCGTTGCAGCAGAACGAAATCGAGAGCAATTTGGCTATAATCCGACCGGTTTAAAACGCTATGAAAATCGGGAACGTATGGAAATTTCAAATACCGTTGCGGGGAGTATTTATAAAGTTTATTTGGACAATACGCATCCGTTGGCTTACGGTTATGATACAACGATGTACATTATTAAACAAAATAAATACCTTTATCCGTTGCTGCAAGGTAAAACTTGGAACGTTGGTATGTTCAAGGAAGATAGTCATATTTCGGGTTTTGTCGGTGCAAATTTAAAACCGAAAATTCCGCAAACGATGGCGTTTGGCGTTGAGCAATACGGGCGAGGCGATATCGTATATATGTGTGATTCTCCGATTTTTAGAGGTTTTTGGTATAGCGGTAATAATTTATTGGCAAATGCAATATTTTTTGTCGGGCAGTGAAGGTAAGTTCGCTGATAGAAATAAAAAAGCCCTCAAAATATTTGAGGGTTTTTTCATTCTTATAATTACGATTGGTATTTTTAGACTTTGGACGGAATTAATAAAAAACAACTTGTTTACATAAATTACATGGATTTTAAATTATTAATTATCCGTGTTTTAAATATTAAAAAAATAAAATAATTTACGAAATTGGTGATAATTCGTGTCTAAAAAACTCTGTCCAAAATCCAAAATATTCAACATTTATTCCCTAATCTTTCAAAATATTTCTTGAAATTACTAATTTCTGAATTTCAGAAGTTCCCTCACCAATTGTACATAATTTCGAATCACGGAAGAATTTTTCGACAGGAAAATCTTTGGTATAACCGTATCCGCCGTGGATTTGAATGGCATCGGTTGCGACTTCTACGCAAGTTTCGGAAGCAAAATATTTTGCCATTGCCGAAATTGTCGTCATCGGTTTACCAGCATTTTTCAACATTGCCGCCTTGCGAGTCAATAATTCTGAAGCCTCGATTTTGGTCGCCATATCTGCCAATTTGAAGGCAATCGCTTGAAATCTTGAAATCGCTTGACCGAATTGTTCTCTTTCTTTTGAATATTTCAAAGATGCTTCGTAAGCCCCTTTTGCAATGCCAATCGACAAGGCAGCGATAGAAATACGACCGCCGTCTAAGATTTTCATAGCTTGAATAAACCCTTGTCCTTCTTCGCCCAAGACTTGATTTTTATGAATTCTACAATTATCAAAAACCAATTCTGCTGTTTCGGAAGCACGCATCCCTAATTTATTTTCTTTTTTACCAGAAGTAAAACCAGGCGTTCCGTATTCAATCGCAAAAGCAGTAATGCCTTTGCTGTCTAATAATTCGCCAGTTCGAGCCAAAACCACGGCAATATCGCCAGATTTTCCGTGCGTAATCCAGTTTTTTGTCCCGTTTAAAACGAAATAATCCCCGTCTTTTTCCGCCACACATTTCATGCGCATCGCATCAGAACCCGTGTTTGCTTCCGTCAAACCCCAAGCGCCAATCCATTGACCAGACGCTAATTTGGGCAAATATTTTTGTTTCTGCTCTTCGTTTCCGAAAGTCAAAATATGGTTGGTACACAAAGAATTATGCGCGGCAACGGACAAGCCAATCGAACCACAAACCTTTGCTATTTCAACGATGACAGAAATATATTCTTGATAACCCAAGCCTGAACCACCGTATTCTTCAGGAACTAAAACGCCCAAAAAACCATATTCTCCAGCTTTTTGCATCACATCTTTCGGAAAATGTTGACTTTCGTCCCATTCCATAATGTGCGGACGAATGTAGGTTTCTGCGAAATTTCTCGCACTTTCCTCAATCATCTTTAAGTTATCCTCGAATTCTTCGTTATTTGCTAAATTCATAATGAGCAATTGATTTTTTAGTATAAAAGTAAATTTAACCACAAAAGTAAGGATTTGTTTGAGGATTGTTTAATAACCCATAAAATTTGGGTCGTAAATAAGGCTATTCTTTTGTAAATATTCCTCAATCGGTTCTAAACCGATAGTTTTTCTACGTTCGTCCACATCATCAATGTTTTCGACGGGATACAAATATCGCTGTCCGTCAATCGTCATAATATATGTTCCGTAAACCGTTCCTTTTCCTTTTTTTATCGCATCATAATCAACGATTGCACCGTAGCGAAAAGGCATTATGTCGCCAGTGAAAACAGCTTCTTTGAGTATTTTATAAAAAAATAATTCATTGTTTTCGGGTAAAAAATGATGAAAAACCAGGTCTAAATCAATGTCTTGTCCAATTTTATGATAACCGGGATAACCGTTTTCGGCAACGATTTTTTTTAAAAGTTCCAAATTATCAACATCAATATTTTTACCATTTCCCGAACGAGCATCTTGGTCGTTATTATAAATATCCAAAATCGCTTGTCGCAATTCCGCATCAAATTGACTTTCGTAATTTTTCCAAAGTGCAGGATATTCTTGTTCTAATAAAAACCATTCTGTTCGGTTTTCAATTTGTCGAAACCATGATTTTTCTTTGATTTTTTCTTTGGATAATCCGAGTTGAATAGCCGTTTTTAAATAGGCAAATGCTTTGGTGAAATCCTTTAATTCCAACGCATTATGAACCGCAAAAGTATAATCTTTCGCAAAAGGCGTTTCCACTAATTTCACCGCTTTTTGAAATAAAGAATCTGATTTTTCATATTCCTTTTGATGCGTTGCGTAAGTCGCTTGATTGATTAATTCGTAATAATTGAGGTAAGTATTTGACGTTGTAAAACTGGTAAAAATGAAAAAGTAAATAATGAATCGAGTCATTTTTGGTTGGTTTTTAATTGTTAAAAACTTAAAAATAAGAGTCATTTATAACAAAAAAAGGAACAAAATAAAATTTAACATTAAATTAGCGAAAAACGAAGAATTTAAAATAAAAAAATGTCCGAATTAGAAATTATTTATCAAGACGAATATTATGTAGCGATTAATAAACCGAATGGTTTGTTGGTGCATCGTACCAAAATTGCAGAAGAAAAAGAGTTTTTTGCGGTGCAAATGTTGCGGAATCAAATAGGAATGAAGG
>Ga0306865_1000420_pt1 | contig 17290 bp, 12 predicted proteins | sample AntRauTorckE5431_FD_190441 | JGI IMG/M metagenome (GOLD analysis project Ga0306865, IMG submission 190441) | Saline lake microbial communities from Rauer Islands, Antarctica - Metagenome Torckler E5 #431 (v2) (version 2) | ecosystem: Environmental > Aquatic > Non-marine Saline and Alkaline >... | reverse complement strand
CCAACGAGCTACCAACTGCTCCACTCCGCGATATTAACCACAACTTCTTTTCAGAAGCGACTGCAAAGGTAATCATTATTTTTACAATTGCAAATTTTATTTAAAAAGTATTTAATTATTCTTTTATGATTATTGAAAGTTGCTATTTACTTCCTTATTGTGGTGCAAATGTAAGTACTTTAAAGTTATAATCGTTCCTTTTTATAAAGATATTTCTAATAAAAAGCCGACTTTATATTTAATCTATTCGTAGTCAGTGATTTACAATCAAAAGTATTTCTAAAGAATTTCGTATAAATATTTAAGAAGGACTAATTACTATTAATTCGTTAGTTTTGGGGCTCAAAATCTATATAAAATGAAAACACTTTTCTACGGCATTACGGGTTATACAGGAGAATTAATATTAGAAGAAGCGGCACGAAAACAATTTAAGCCAATTATCGCAGGACGAAACGAGGAAAAAGTAAAAGCATTGGCAAAACGGTTTGGTTTGGCATACCGAATTTTTGATTTAAACGATGCTGCTGTTTTGGATTCACAGTTAAGCGATATGGATTTGGTTCTACATTGTGCTGGCCCTTTTCATTTTACGGCAACGCCAATGATAGCGGCTTGCTTACGAAATAACGTCCATTACTTAGACCTTTCGGGACGAGTTGAAGGGTTTGAGGAGGGATATCGTTTGCACGAAAAAGCAGTTCAACAGAAAATAATGCTAATGTCAGGAGTCGGATTTGATGTTGTGCCGTCAGATTGTTTGGTTGCTCACTTACATCAGCAGCTACCCGATGCAACACATTTAACTTTGGCAATCGCAATGAAAAATGGTGGAGTTTCTCGTGGCACGGCTTTGTCGACGATTGAAAATTTGCCAAATGGTGCTACGGTTCGACAAAATGGAAAAATAATCACTGTTCCTTTAGGACAAAAAACACGAACTTTTAAATTCGGAAATAATTACGAGAGCCTTTGTACAACAGCTCCGTGGGGTGATGTTTCTACGGCTTATTACACCGCAAATATCCCAAATATCGAAGCCTATTTAGCAACAACCGAAAAAGGGGCGAAAATGATGCGTTTGACCAAAAACTTAAAATGGTTATTAAAACAATCCTTCGTTAAAAATATAGCTAAAAAAATCATTCATAATCGCCCACCTGGACTAAATGAAAAAGAGCGTTTACAGTCAGAATCTTACTTTTATGGCGAGGTAACGAATGAGAAAAGCGAAGCAAGAAGTGCTACTTTGCGAGTCGGTGATGCTTACGAAAATACGGCTCAAGTAGCCGTACTCATTGTACGAAAAATCGTTTCGGGGAACTATAAAATTGGCTTTCAAACCCCTGGAGGACTTTATGGAAGTGGATTAATTTTAGAAATTAAAGGAAGTATTTTGGCGGTAAGTGATGAGAAATAATTTAAAAATGGCAACCGCAAAAAAATGGTATTTCCGAGATTTTGTCCGTATTTAACAATCAGTATTTTGAATTAAACTATCATACAGGCATTTTAAAACGGCTTCCCTTTTAAGGTTGTAAATGTTGTCATTCCTTGATTTCATCAAAGTTTAAAATCAACACGAATTTGGCAAAGGCGATGCCGTTTGCCCCACGAAACCTTCAATGTTAGGAAGAAAGCCTTTAAAACCTGACAGATCTGATTGTCAATAAAAAATGTATAGTAGTTTGAATTTTAGAGGAGAAATTATCAAAGGACTTTTAATATTCAGCCTTCATCACGAATCATTACTAATTACTAAATTTAATTTCATTTCTCTTCTCAAATACCAATATGTCACAATTGCGGAAAGCACATCAGCGATTGGAAATGACCACCAAACACCGTTTAAACCAAAAAACGGCGGTAAAATAAGGATTAACGGAATGAGGAAAAAACCTTGTTTGGTCAGCGTCAATAATAAGGCAGGGATAGCTTTTCCGATGGCTTGAAAGTAAGCTGAACCAATTAATTGAACCGAAATTAAAGGTGTTGCACCGAAGACAATTATCATGGCCACTGGCGTGTTTTTCAATAAGTTTTCATCGGTTGTAAAAACGGTCGTGATTGCCGTTGGAAAAGCGATAATACAAACAAAAATCGCTGTGGCGATAACTGTACTGGATTTAATGGCTAAATTAATAACATTCTGCACTCGCTCATTATTTCCTGCACCGTAATTATAGCCCGCAATCGGCTGAAAGCCTTGCATAATACCAAGCACGGGGAATAATGCAAACATCATCATCCGATTAATTATCCCAAAAACGGCAATCGACGATTCGTCACCGTAAGTGAATAAAGAATAATTTAATAAAATCATCAAAATACTAATCGTTCCTTGCCGAGCAATTGTGACAATTCCGATGGAAAAAATTTCTTTGATAATGGTGATTCTGAGCTTTAAGTTAGCAACAAAAATCTTCAACTCTGAACGCCCCGAAAAGAACAAAAACCAAGCGGTAAACGCTCCACTTGAAAAGTAAGCAATTGCCGTTGCCCAAGCCGCTCCTTCTAATCCCCAGTCAAACCAAATAATAAAAATCGGGTCGAGAATCATATTCAAAATCGCAGGAATCAACATCGTCACCATTGCCATTTTTGCCTGGCCTTCTGCCCGAATTGCACTATTCGCCATCATCGCCCAAGCTAAGGCAGGAACACCGATTAGGGTGATACTGAAATAGACTTTTGCCGGTGCTAAAATGTCACCTTTAGCACCAAAAGTCCGCAAAATCGGTTCTTGAAAAATCAACCCCAAGCCTACGATGATTAAACCTAAAATCACCGTCAAACTAATCATATTGCCGAACGTATCGGATACTTTTCCTCTATCATCTCCGCCAAACGAACGAGAAATAATAGATGCCCCACCAATGCCGATTGCCATTCCGATAGAGGAAATTAAAAAACTGATTGGCATCACAACGGTTATCGCTGCAATACCTAAAACACCAACATAATGACCGACAAAAATCGTATCAACGATACCATAAATTGACATAATCAACATTCCGATTCCCGCAGGAACAGCTTGTTGTAATAGTAATTTTGAAATTTTATCCGTTCCAAGTACTTTGGATTGTAATTTTGACATTTTTTTTATTTGTTGATTTTAATTGAAATAGATACAATCAAAATATTTTTTTGAAAAAACTTATTTTAACCTTAACGAATCTATTTTCAAGCAAATCGCTTAATATCTACTTCTTTCATTAGTTCCGATTTCCCTAATAAATAATCCGTAAAATGATCGGCAAAATAAGGAGCGAGTGACGAACCTTTCGTACCTAAACCATTAAAAATCATAATGTTATCAAAGGTTGGATGTTTGCCCATGAATAATCTTCTGTCCTTCGCATTCGGACGAATAGCGGCTTGATGGTCTAAAATTTCATACGGAACGTGAATCATTTTATCCAACATTTCGATTAATTGCTGTTTGCCCTTTTCAGTTGGTGAATCGTCTATATATTCATTTTCATTTGTTGCACCGACCCAAAAAACATCGTCATAAAGTGGAACAAGAAAAGTTCTATGCTTGAAAATTTTGACTGGTTTGACGTTCGGAATCCGAACAATCAGTACTTGACCTTTTGCACCCTTAAACGGCAAATAATTAAAAAATGGATTTTCAGTTGCTTTGATACCTTCACAAAAAATTATCCTTTTCGCTTCAATATTTTTATACAAAACATGGTCATAATTTATTGTAAAATCTTGAAAATCAAACTGTTCAGCTAATAGACTTTGAGTATTTATTAAATGTTTAGCATACGCTTCTATCAACATTTGTAAATTCACTTTACCCGAAAAAGTAACTTCCCCAGAATCATAAAATGGTTTTACAATATCCGCATATTCACTAAAATCAGAATCTTCTAATATAAATTTTTGATACCCTAATTCCCCTGAACGGGTAAAATAATCGTTGACTTCCTTATTATTAAACAAAACTCGAACAATATTTCGTGCTTCAAAACAATTGATATTCAACAATTTATCTAACTCATCATAAGTAGCTTTCGCAACTTCCAATAACTCCTCGAACATCCAAGATTTTACATAACGCCTGCCCGTAATCGGATTCACAACACCTGCTGCAACTTTTGTAGAAGACGTCAAATGTCCGTTATCAATCACTAAAACTTTTTGTCCTTTCTTAACCAAAAAATAAGATAATAATGTTCCGCCAATCCCCTGCCCTACTATAATGTAATCGTATTTCATATTTATTTACGAATCTGGAGACTCGTGCTACTGTTTACAAATTTTCTAAAAATATTTTATCTGCTTTTTTTAACTTTTTAACCACCAAATCATAAGAGTGTTTTATCAATGATTCCAAGAAGTCATCACCCAACGATTCCTCGAAAGAAACTGTGTTCCAATGCTTTTTGTTCATGTGATAACCTGGTTGAACTTCAGAGAACTCCTCTCGTAATTCAATTACTTTATCGGGGTCACATTTTAAATTCACTTTAAATATTTCCGAATTCAAATTTGTCAAGGCAAAGACCTTTCCCATTACCTTGAATACCAAGGTATCTTCCCCAAAAGGAAACTCTTCCGCCACACCTTTTTGCGATAAACAACACGTTCTAAAGTCTTCTATATTCATAGTTTGATTGTTGCACTGTTTTTATTGCCCAACAATAAAGCAATATAAAGCGCAAAGGTAAAATAAATCTAAAACTGTCGGTAAACATAATTATAGAATAATTCTCATTTTTAATTACCTTAGCGACAAAGCAAAGTGTAGATATGTTCAAAAGCGTTTCAACTTCTTATAGAAGAATACTGGCGATTTCTTTTCCTTTGATAATCGGTAGTTTAGGTTACAATATCATAGCGGCAACGGATACCCTATTTATTGGTCGGTCAGGAGATACTACTTCGTTGGCTGCCATTGGCTTAGTCGCTCCTTTTTATTTAATGATTACTTTGATTGGCTTAGCATTTTCTCGTGGCGGACAGATTTTGATTGCTCGGCGAGTAGGTGCGAAAAACTGGCAAGCCGTTGGTGCGATAGCCCAAAATATGCTGTACTTCCAATTAATCTTAGCAGCTGGGTTTTACGTTATCCTAAAGTTTTTCGGGTATCACATCTTAGATATTTTTGTTCAAAACGAAGAAATACTAAAATCGTGTGAAGGTTATTTATACTATCGTGTCGATGGAATTTTTTTTGGCTACGCAGGCTTGACAGCGATTGCCTTATATTCGGGATTGGGTCGGACGAACGTTATTATTTATAATACCATTATTTTGGCGGTCGTAAATGTTTTTCTGGATTATGTCTTAGTTTTTGGCTACTGGGGATTTCCAAAGATGGGGATTGAAGGTGCAGGAATGGCAAGTGCGATTTCGGAAGTTGTAGCCTTTACAACCTTTATGGGTTACGCATGGTGGGATAAATTTTCTAAGCGGTATCAATTATTCAAACTGCCACCAGTTGATTGGGATTCTATCAAAATACAACTCAAATTATCCACGCCAATTGCTTTACAAAGTGGTGTCGGTCTATTCAGCTGGTTTCTATTTTTTAGTTTAATCGAGAAATTAGGCACAGAAAACTTAGCAATTTCGAGTACAGTTCGAGTTATTTATATCTTTTTTAGTGTTTCTGCCTGGGGTTTAGGTTCAGCAACGAGTACAATTATCAGTCAATTAATCGGACAAAATAAGCAGGATGAAGTTTTTTGGACAACGACAAAAATCATGTGGATAAGTGTTATTATTACAGCGATTCCCTCACTTTTATTATTGTTTGCTCCCGAATATGTTATGTTGGTCGTTACGGATAATGATGCGATTATTCAAGCCTCCATTCCACTTTTGAAGATGCTATTTTTCGTTGAAATATGTATTGCTGCCTATACTATTTATTACAACGCTATCGTCGGGACTGGGGCTATTTCCGTTGGCTTAACCATTAATATTGTCACTGCCATAATTTATATTGCCTATATTTATTATATGGTGCTTTATAAAAATGACTTGCTTTGGGTCTGGTCAGCAGAGTTTGTTTTCTCAACAATTGTCCTATTATTTTCGACAATTTATTTAAAATCCAATCACTGGCAAAAGGTAGAATTTTAAAAGTAAAATGGTCAATAATTGCAGAACACTGCAAAATTGACCATTTTTATTTTTCACATAATCTTAATTCACTCTTGGATTAATTGCTAACTAATTGGCAATTAATTGTCTGTGCCAACTTTCACCTAATGAAATTTCCCATTTCTTTTCGAAAGCCGCTTTAGTTGTCACCAAATTATTAAAAACAACGGTTTTGTCATTAATCAATCCCATTCGATACAACTCAATAAACTCTTCACGATGTGCCGATTTGATGCCATCTTCTGTTTTATACATAAAATTCATTCTATCGAACATATCCATTCCGTATTCCTTTCCTAATTGCTGAATAAAGCGAACAGAACTATCAATTGAGCATCCACTTGCGCCACTCTCCGCCTCATCGACCATCAAGATAATGAAACGACTGTGATATAAATCGCCAAACGTTTTTAAAGCGTCATTATGACTCACCCATTGTGCCGTGAAATCAGCAATTTTGGCTCTAATCTGTGGAATGTCTTCGTCTGCAAAAGGCTTATCACTTTGATAAATCCAGACCCTTGTATTCTCTGATAAAACTTCATATTTGACCATAGTTTATTGTCTTTTATAGGTTAGATAATACTTACTTTCACTGCTTGAACACTACGAAATTATCACTTTTTTTGGATATTTAATAATTATCATTTTGATTATTTTTAATTTTACTAAAAAACGTATTATTATTTTGATAAAATAATAATTTCCATATTTTTGATTATAAATAGAAATTTATATAGAATATTATTCTAAAATTGCGATTTCACACTTTTACCCATCATTTATTATGATTTTTAGCCCATACCTTCATCGTTTAAACCTGTGTAAACTTTATAAATTAATTGTGCGGTTTCGAATAAAAACCTAAGTTTTATCTAACTTTTTCCACCTTTTCTCTATTCAATCTTTGAGATTAACCGTAAAGTTTTTAATTTGCTTGGGTTTAGTAATTATTATACTAATTACGGATTAATACGGTTATTGGTAAACGACTAATATTGTTGCTGTTTTAATAAAAAATAAATAAAATGAATCCAGAAGAAACAAATAATACGGACATACCTCAAGATGATAAAGCTGCTCGCATGAACAGATTTTTTGAGGAAATGAATATGAAAATTGAGGATGAAGATAAAGCTGTACCGCCTATTAAAAAAACAAAGACGCAGGCTCCTACAACGAAAAAAACTTACGTTGACGGTCAGTTGAAAGGCTTAGAAAATAAAGCGGATAATTTGCCGCCAATTCCTCCGATGGAAGAAAAGCAAACCTTTTTAGACGCTTTAAAAGAACTCAAAACTGAACTCGACCCGAAAGCGGACGAATTAATGGGTTCGGCTTTTTCGAAAGCAAAAAATCTTTTTGGAAAAGTTGAAAAAGAGGCAAAAAACGCTTTTTCTAAATTTGATAACCATACGGATGATTTACAAACACGCATGAAAAAGAAAGATGAGGAACATGAAATGTTAAAAAAGTCTCGTCAAGAAAAAAATCGTGTGAAAGATTCTTTGTTTGAAGATACCGGTGGCTTGTTTGGAAAGGCGGAAAGATTTGTCAAAAGTCAAGAGCAAAAAACAGCTAAAAAAGAGGGAGAAATCACGATTATTCCTGCGGTAGCGCCTAAAAAGCCTGCTAAAAGAGTGGCGAATCCTGATGAAACGGTTTATGGTTTTGAAGATTTAGACGGTGATGGTGATCCGATTATGGATGACGCGATTATTGAAAAATAAGGGAAACGTTCAAATTTAGTTTTTTTTGATAATTGCTCAAAAGCAAGCAATTTGAAATTCCCCTTTTTCACATGACGATCTGTAATCACATAAATCATTGGTAATTAAACCTGACAGATTTTCAAAACCTGTCAGGTCTTTTTTATTGCAAAAATATTGAATCATGAAAGTTAGTTTTCAAATTTTAATAATCGCAACAAGTTTATTGCTGCAAAAAACCACCTTTGCAGTCGCATATTTCGAAGTTTCCCCATCGAACGAATTGACAATTTCTAAAAAGGAAAAACTCAATAAAACGGTTTTTAAAAATTGGCGAAAGTCAACAAAAAAGCAAGAAGGAAAATACGGTGAACGTTGGTTTATTGGTGGGATTTTGGGTTTAACGGCACTTTTTGCAGGGCTGAAAATTGCTAAAATTATTGCTTGGTCTTGGCTTTGGGTATTTTCTCCGATTTGGATTACGGCAGTATCATTAATCTTATTATTTATTTATGTAATTATTTTGTTTCTTATTATTGGAGGTAGTAATGAGAAAATAGAAATTGTTCCAGAAGAATAAACCTGACAGGTTTTTAAAATCTGTCAGGCTTTAAAAAACCATTTTACATTGTTACTTCGTTCGTAAGCATCTGATTTACAGCTTCAAATGCAGCATCCAGAGATTGAATTAAATCTTCGTGATGCTCGATACCGATTGACAAACGAACCATATTATCAGAAATATTCATTAAAACTTTATCTTCCGGCGAAACATCTGCGTGTGTCATGCTTGACGGGTGTTCTGCCAATGATTCTGTACCGCCCAAACTTACCGCCAACTTGAATAATTTTAAATTATTTAAGAACATAAACGCCTCTTTTTCACCGCCTTTGATATCGAATGAAAAGACTGCACCTGCGCCAGTATATTGTTTTTTATAAATTGCGTGTTGCTGCGTTCCGTCTTCCAATAAGCCCAAATAATAGACCTTTTTGACCAAAGAATGTTCGTTCAAATACATGGCAACTTTCTCCGCATTGCGTTCTTGACGCTCCATTCTAATCTGCAAAGTTTCCAAACTTCTCGTCAATAGCCAAGCCGTCCAAGCACTCGGCATATTACCCAAGAACGTTCGCATACCTCGGATTGACTGCATCATTTCCGCTTTTCCCAGACACGCACCAGCGATTAAATCACTATGCCCGCCTAAGTATTTAGTAGCTGAATAAACGACCAAATCTGCACCAAAATCCAACGGTTTTTGCCAAATCGGACCCATGAAAGTATTATCCACGACCATCAACGCATCATTACCAAAACTATCGGTAATTCGGCGACACATTTCAAGGTCAAACAAAGCATTATTAGGATTTGCAGGCGTTTCGACATAAACCATTTTCAATGATTTTTCTGCCTTATTATCAATCACTTTTTGAGCGATTTCTGCTTCCGTTTCCCATGGAGAGAAAGGAATAATATTGATATTTTGGGAAGTTAAAATATGTTTGATAAAATAATACGTTCCGCCATAAACCGGCGTGCTGTAAAGTATGGTGTCCCCAGGTTTTAAAAATGTCAAAAAAGTCGTAGAAATCGCAGCCATTCCGCTTGCAAAAACAGCTGCATCGTCTGCATTTTCCCACAGTTTCAAACGCTCTTCTAATATTTCTAAATTCGGATTATTCAATCGGCTATAAATCAAACCCATCGTTTCTTCTTCCTCTTTATTACGCAAGCCGTAAGCGATTTCAAAAAACGCTTTACCCTCTTCTGCTGTATTAAATACAAAAGTTGACGTTTGAAAAATCGGTGGTTTTACTGCGCCTTCTGACAACATCGGCTCGTAACCGTGTGACATCATTAAACTTTCTGGTTTCATAGTCTTAATCTTTTAGTTAGTTTTATTGTTTTCGAGGAGATTCATGCCCTGACTCCGAGCGAGGGTATGAATAATACCGTTAAACAACATAATCATTTGATTATCAGTGTAAAGATACAGGATTTAGATATGGTTTCTATAAATGGAATGATAATTGGAAAATAAAACTATGTAAAGAGAACGGATAGATAAATTTTCTTTTTGTAACCGCTATTTATTCCTTTTATAGAAAAAAAATCTATCAAAATAGGAATTAAATTCAGCATGACGGTTTGCAATTTTTTACAAAAATGCCTTAAAATATCATAAAGTTTCGGCTACCTTTATATTTACACCTTTATTGGAAATCATAAAAACGCTTACAAATGCATAAATTAGACAATACGGATATTTCGATTTTGACTTTTCTTCAAAACGATTCAAAATTAACAAATAAAGAAATTGCCGCCCAATTAAATTTAACGACAACGCCCGTTTACGAACGCATCAAACGGATGGAACGAGAAGGAATCATTGAAAAATATGTCGCTTTAATCAATCCCGAAAAAGTAGGTTTACAATTGACCGCCTTTTGTGATGTTTCATTGAGAGAACATTCCAAAGTATTTATTGAAAAATTTGCCCAAGAAATTTCGACTTTTTCGGAAGTTAGCGAGTGTTATCACATTGCGGGAACATTCGATTATTTATTAAAAGTATTCGTCGTGGATATGTCCGCTTATCAAAATTTTATTATTAATAAATTGGCAACTTTGGAAAATATTGGGAAAGTACAAAGTTCATTTGTTATGACAACAGTCAAAAAAAGTACCGTTATTAAGATTCAAGAGATAGGAAATAAATAGAAATGCAGTAAGATATTTTTAAGAACTACCTTTCGCCCAAACGTAAAAAGAACAGATTTTTGCAAACTTTTAAGCAGTGATTTTTATAACTTTAAAGGTACGGTCTTTCCAATATTTAAAATTTTATCAAAAAGTATTTTACCTTTTTTCTATTTATAAAAGTTTGACGTACAGGTATTTGTGAGTCACCGTTATGCGTTTTAATTTTGTACAATGTAGTGCTAACGTTTGATTTTGACAAAAAAAAACGACTCTCCGCCACAATAGCTTCGAGCCGTCCACATTAAAACCCAATCACACAATATAAATTATTTGACAGAATTTATATTGCTCCTTAACTATTTATTTTCAACCTAACGCCAAAATGACTTGAATGTTCTATTTTTAGTCTTTTAATCTCGCCAAGGTCTATCATAATTACAATTAAAAGCTCCTAATTACATTGAAATATGTGGTTGTATGCCTAAAATCCATTTCTGTGAATATCCTGAAGAATCGAGCAATTACTATTTCTAAAAGTAGTCGTAGCGTTATATTTTTTCATCCAATCGTTCAAATAATTAGCAGGAAAAGTAGTCGATTTAGCTCTTTTGTTTTTACAAAATCCAACCATCATTACCGCTTTCGCTTCCAGTTCAATGTCTATTTTTGCAGCATTTACCGCTTTTTGAAATAACTTTTCTGCCCTTTCGCAACCGTAATAAACATCAAAATATTTTTCAGCATTTGGATAAAAAGAATACGCCGAATAACCGGCTCCTGAATCTTCGCTGGTTTCGCTTGCATATTTTCCATAACTAAACATCATCCAACTATTGCCGTGATACGTAAAATTATAATAGGCATTTCCTAATTCAAAATAAGCATTTGCATCGTTTTCACTTATTGCTTTTTGTTTCAACGCCAATAATTTTTCCACAATTACAATTTTATTTGTCTCCATAGATTCACTTTCGGCATTATTCCAAAGGTCTTTTTTCGTAAAAGGATTTTTGGTCAAATATTCTGAAAAATAATAATTTGTTTCCCAATAATCAGCGGGTAATTTTTTGAAATACGACAAAGCCATTTCCAAATCATCTTGTCGAAAAGCAACCGTTCCTTGCAAATCAATCAAGGCTGATTTCACGATTTCGTTATGGTTTTCACGGTTTTCATAATTCCAACCATTGTAAACACCCCATTTACCTACTTCAATATATTCCGCAAAGGCAGGTGAATAGTTTTCCAATAAATAAGCCTCAAAATCAGTCGGATTTTTTTTATCTAAAAACACAATTGCATCTTCAATTTGAGCAATCGTAGCATAACGGTCAAAAAACGAAATACTTTCATAATAATCAGAACCTTCCCATTCTTGTTTTCCCGTAAAATTCGATTTTTGATGTAAAAAAGCAGCCGTATTCAAGTCGCCTTTTTGATAATATAACTTTGATAAATACAAATTCAATTGCGAAATCGTCCGCAACGGTTTATCAAAATCACTCAAATGATTTTCTAAATAGGTAAACGATTTTACAAATTTCGATTTAGTATTCTCCAATAAAATATCATCTGCCAAAGATAACAACAAAATATTATTAACTTGTTGCTGTGTCTTCGTTTGAGCATTATTACCAGAAACCATAGCGTTATATTTCAACGCCTCATTTGGTTCATCATCAATGAAATATAAGTGGCTTATCGCCAATTTCAAAAAGTCTTGTTGCGTCGTTTCCGTTGTTTTATTTAATAAAACAACCAAAAATTCTCGAAACTCCCGAGTATATGCCACATCACTTTTAGAATTTTTCAGATTAAAATAATCAACCGACCGACTCATGCCAGTTACTTTATTCGTCAATAACCAATCTTCAATCTTACTAATTTCTCGATAAATTAAGCCACGTAAATTCGGATTTTTCGCATCAATCGAATGTACTTTTTTAATCAAATCCATTTCTCGACCAGGGTAATTCATGCCCGTTATTGCATAAATCGTTGCTTTTTCACTCGGAACATTCGTAAACGCAGCCGTTTTTTCCAAAAGTTCTTTATCAAAACCAAAGTAACAACGCACTTTTTTCGAGTCGCATTTATCAAAAGCCAACGACAGTAAATAATTACTTTCGACCTTATTTTTGGTACAAGCCGCAGCATGAAAAATCGCCCAAGCCGTAATTATATCCTCATTATTTTTATCAAAATTTTGCTCAAATAGTGCCATACCTTTCTCGCCCTCGTTCGCATATCGGTAGTTGACCAATTGCAAATAAGCGTACCTTTGTTTCAAAAAGTCAGAGTTTGCAGCCGCCCAACTTTCGTCAATCGCCTCCATAATTTCCGCTCGGCTCGGCACTTCAAACGCAGTTTCCTCAACCGCCTCTTCTTCCTCAAAATTCCATGAACTTCCATCGCCACCGTAACCAATAAAGTTCACGTATTCATTATATTTTGCAATCGCAAAATACTCGAAGACTGCTTCATTATCAGGGTTTAATAAGGCTTTCAGAAACGTATTTTCACCATAAACCTCTTCCGCCCTACCCTCATTAAAAATCCTTAAAACATCTTCCGTTTTTGCTTCATAAAGCAGCTCGTCAATGTCCGAAAGCTCCACCGAACTACCCAATTCCTTTTGCCACAATTTCAAATTCCGAACCTTATCCGATTCAAAATCCGGTACATATTCATTAATCGCTTTGGACGTATAATAAAACGGTTCAAATATTTTATCGCCCAAAACTTTTGAGGTAAAAAAGGCAACTCGATAATCCTCCCCTTCCATTCCCCAACCACAACTTTCCGAAGTTTACGTCGTCGAAATCAAAATTATCAACATACTGCCCAAACTTGTTACAATACTTTTTAATGGTTTTTTCATTTATTTTTTATTTTGGTAATTATTAATGATTAGTTTATTCCGCCGAAGAACAGCTCATCGCCAGCGTTTCATAAATATTCGTATTTTCATATTTTGTTTTCCAATTCTTCAAATAATCGTCGGTCATATTTGCAGTTTTCCCTTCGGTTTTGCTCTTCGCAACTCGCTTCATTTCAGCACAATACGCCAACATTAAATCCGCTTTTGCTTGTTCATCACCGCCATCTTTCGCTACATCAAATGCCTTTTCATAAAAACTTTTCGCCTTATCGCAACCGTAATAGGTATTAAAATAAGTATCGGAATTTGGATAAAAAGAATACGTCCAGTAGCCAGTTTCGTTATTTTCCAACTCATCCATATAATTGCCATAACTGAACATCATCCAACTATTTCCCCAATACGTAAAATTATAATACGCATTGCCCAACGCCTGATAAGTCGCTGCATCGTTCCGTCTTTCGGCTTTTGCTTTTAAAGCAATTAAATTTTCAATAATTCTTACCTTATTACAATTCTTTTCTTTTTCTTCCTCATTTTCTTCCCAAACAAAATCCGTTACAAAAGGATTTTTATTTAAATAATGTGAAAAGCTATAAGTCGTTTGCCAATAATCCGCAGGTAATTTTTTGAAATACGACAAGGCTTTTTTCAAATCGTCTTGTCGAAACGCAATTGTACCTTGCAAATCAATCAACGCCAACTTCATATTTTCTTGAGCTTTTGCGTTTTCCTCAATTCCCCAAGCTCCAAAATAATATTCATCTGATTTTAGTTTTGCAAAAGCAATTTCTTGTTTAGTATAACTTTTTAAAATATATTTTTCAAAATCAGTCGGTCTTTTTTTATTTAAAAGAATAATTGCATTTTCTGCATCTGTTAATGTTCCGTAACGGTCAAAAAACGCAATTGAGCCGTAATAATTTGAACCCAACCATTCTTGTTTTCCTGTAAAACTGCTCTTTTGATGCAAAAAAGCAGCCGTAACAACGTCACCTTTTTTATAATACATTTTGGATAAATACAAATTCAATTGCGAAACCGTTCTCAACGGATTATTAATCGTTTCCAAATTGTTTTGTAACCATGCTAATGATTGATATAACTTAGTTTTAGTTGCTTCGCTTCTAAGGTTTTGCGTAAGCGGAAGGAGTAAAATATTGTTAATTTCTTGTTGCATTTTCGTTTCAATATCACGCCCCGAAACCTTTGCATTATACGCCAAAGCCTCCTGCGGTTGACTATCCAAAAAGTATAAATGACTGATTGCCAATTTGAAAAAATCTTGTTGCGTTTTATTTTTTTCTTTTATTAATAAACCCTCCAAAAACGAACGAAACTCACGGGCGTAAGCCAAATCTTTTTCGTAATTTTTTAAATCAAAATAATCCGTTTTCCAAGCAATTTCGTTTCGGTATAATTGTGGTTTTGAAATTTCTTTGAGAGTACTTTCGCCAGTTTCTTCGTTATAATCATAATCATATTCGCCAAAAAAATGATCGTTTCTACCTTCAATAGACTGCGGCATTCCAGTCACTTTTGGTGTTAGTAGCCAATCTTCAATCTTATTGATTTCCCTTGCAATCATTGCTTCTACAATCAGGTTTTGATTGTCTAACGAATAAACTTTTTGGATTAAATCCAATTGCCGAGCAGGATTATTCATACCAATAATTGCATGAATCGTCGCTTTTTCGGCATCATTTTGAGCCAACTCTAAAGTCGCATTTTCTACCTTTTTATCAAAACCCAAATAACACCTCGCCTTCTTAGAATCGCATTTATCAAAAGCCAACGACAAATAATAATTCGCTTTTGCCTTATTTGAAATACAACTCGCTACGTGAAAAGTCGCCCAAGCTGTCAACAAATCATTATTTTTTAAATTAAAATATTTTTCAAAGATTTCAACCGCTTTTGTTTTTTGATTATAATACCGATAATTCACCAATTGCAGATAAGCGTAACGTTGTTTCAAAAATCCTGTTTTCGCTTTTTCTAGCTTGTCATCAATCGCCTGAATCGCCAATGCTCGTTCTGCCGACTCATTATAACTTCCCGTCTCCATCTCATCATAGCCAAAACCCCACGGATTTTCGTCCGCAAAATTGATAAATTCGTTTTGTTTTGCCGTAACCATATATGCCAAAATCGCCTTATTTTCTGGTTTTAATAACGCTTTCACAAACGTATTTCCACCAAAGGTCTTATCCAACGATTTTTCATTAAACGCATTCACAACTTCATCAGAATCAGCGACATACAAGACTTTATCAATATCCGATAAAATGACTGTTTTACCCAATTCCGCCTGCCAAAGTTTTAGATTTTGCTGCTTATCCGTTTCAAATCCAGATGCCACTGAATTGATAATTTCGGACGTATAATAAAACGGGGCAAACGCATCATCACCCAAAGTCGAAGGCATGAAAAATGCCACCCGATAATCTTCGGCGGCATACGCAAATCCACAACTTTCTGAGATTTGCGTTGTCGAAATCAAAATGAGCAACATACTACCCAAACTTATAATTATACTTTTTAATGGTTTTTTCATTATATTTTATTTTTTTATAGTGTAACCTATAGCTATATTTATTTAATCTCCGTCTGCAATAGGCAGACTTTTAAGGTTATTTTTAGAATTGCGAGAAACACTGGAAGTGTTTAATATGAGTAACTACGGGTTGTAACCGTAGAATCAAAACGCCTGATAATATTTTTCAATATCGCTTTCGTTTCGTTTTATTTTTTCAGTTTCCCAATCAAAAAACGAAATACGAATATCCGATAAATCTAAATTTTCTTGCAGCAATTCAATCGTCTTTTCCATTTCTTCCTCAAAACCATTATCCCACCGCAGCATATCGCCTTCCCGCAAATAATTATTACCAATCACCGTATCCGATTTCATAAAATAGCGATTATCAGAAGTCAATTTATACAAAGATTTATCCTTTGCGTCCACTTCATTCCAACCCGAAACGATACCTTTAAACTCCTTGCCACGATACCAAGCCGCCCAGCTAAACATCGGCAAACCAATATCTAATTTTATCGGATAGGTTTTTCCTTTCAGATATTGTTTTACGATTTTCGCGTCTAAAATTGCATTTTTGGTTGGCATTTTCTGCACGTCAGAAACATTATAGCACATCAATAAACCTCTTTCTACAGGCGGAATTCCCATCAATTTTCTATCCTTATATTGATGCAAACGCACCGTACACGAGAGCGTTTTATTGCCTAATTTTGGTTTTAATAATTCCAAAAATTTGAAAAACTTATCTCGTGTCGAAGCCGTCCAATCGCAATCAATTTGTACTTCGGAAATCATTTCTTTAAATTCCCCCCGTGTTTCGTCTTCGACTTTTTGATAAGCGCTATAATCATCACCAAAATCAGAATAACTCACCAGAGAACCGACATACCAATTTTCCATGTTATCAGAAACTTGGTTAATCTTTTTAGCCGTATTTTTTGCTAAAGTTTCTAATTCATCGGCTCTCAAATTCGTAAAAGTTCGATTCGTAATAAAAACAGTCGGAATGATATTTCTACCTTCAAAATGAGCCTCGGCATTCCAATTGTCACCATTTAAAACACCAACGGGAACGCCCGACTTGTAACCAGGACTCCAATCAATATCAAAATAGCGAACATAAACCGTTTGTAATTCCAAAAGATTGGCTAAAGAATCATCGGTTTCCGTAAAATTCATCGTTGTTTGCCAATAATAAAACGCTCGTTCAGTTAGCCGTTCAGTTGGCAAATCAGCTGTTTTTTCGTTAGAACATTGTGATAACAGTATCGCAAGAAGCAATAAAAGCAAGGATTTTTTCATAGATTTCATATTTATTCGTTGTAAAG
>Ga0306865_1000419_pt1 | contig 17310 bp, 14 predicted proteins | sample AntRauTorckE5431_FD_190441 | JGI IMG/M metagenome (GOLD analysis project Ga0306865, IMG submission 190441) | Saline lake microbial communities from Rauer Islands, Antarctica - Metagenome Torckler E5 #431 (v2) (version 2) | ecosystem: Environmental > Aquatic > Non-marine Saline and Alkaline >... | reverse complement strand
CGAACCTACTGTATTCGATGTCCCAACCTCGATTTCATAAAGTGTATCAACTATTTGCCAAGTATATTCATCGGTGATCCTTGTCCGACAACACCAAAAAATCCCAATCCGATTCCCCATGAAAATCCCCTCTTGCCCGAGAGCTAAACAAAATGACTTGTGCATTTTCATCTATTTCCAAGATTTTTTCCTTTACTAATTGACGAATATTCATATTAACAGATGTTAGACGCTAAAATGTGAAAAATATAAATACTTTTACAAAAAACAAATTATTACGATACTACCAACTGAAAATCACCGAGAAATCGTTACAGGCTGCCAACTATTTCGCCTCAGTCGGCGGCGGTGGCATCAAATACTTTTTCATATTTGCTACATCATGTTTGATTTGTTCCGTTACCGTATCATAAGAAACCGTAAAATCATTTTTTGTTTTCATTACTTTAGCAGTTTGTTCCGCTATTTCCGTATTCGTTGCTGTAATTTGCTGTTGCAAGGTATCAATTTCTTGTGTCAATTGCTTGATTTGTTCCGCTTTTGCTTTGACGGCCATTTCTAATTGCTTCACTTGCTCCTCTTGCGAATGTACCTTAGTCGATTTTTGCTGAGCCAAAGCATTTTCAAATTTTTGCTCTTCTTGTGCTAAAATATTGACATAAAAATCAGCGGAGTCCAATAATTGCTTTGCCGAAATATCCATTGAACTTGCCATTGCAAAAGCTGATTTGAAACGAGTCGCTTCATCCATCGGCATTGCACTCAAAGATTGCAAAGATTTTTTGAATTCCAAATAATCGAAACCTTCCAAATTATTTTTTTCCAAAGCATCAAAAAGAATTCTTAAAAACTTATCATTAACCTCTCCCTTTGTATCACTACTTGCCACCGTCTTTGGAGTAGTAGAAGTCGCTTTGACAATTGAATTTCCCTTTGAAGGTGTAGAAGTCCCTTCTTTGGTAGTTTTACCGTCACTTATTATTTTTTTAGGAGTATTATCTTCTACGACGAATAACCCTTTTAATTTTTTAAACATATATTATAATCTTATCGAAATCGTTACCGCTCCACTATTAATAGCATAGTAGGCGAAATATTCGTAATTTGTTGAGCCTAATGGCATATTAGTAGATGAACAATTTTAAAAAATCTACGAAAATTACAGAAATGAACTTATAAGACCAATTATACAAAAATGCTTTTGATTTTTTGATGTTATTGCTTTAAAATTTTGGATTTATTTTGGTATGAAATAGATTGAAATTAAGCCTACTTTTTATGATTTTTAGCGGAGGAGTTTTTTTTCATAATTTGTACGGTAGATAAGTCTTAATAAAATGTTAATTAAGTACTAATTTATTAATTACCTCAACTCACCCAATTTTTTTCTCAAAAAAGAGATAAAAAATTAAATATATAGGCTTATCTTCGGGTTTTTAAATTACATCATAATAAATATTAAAATGAATAAAGGTACAGTTAAATTTTTTAATGATTCAAAAGGATTTGGATTCATTACAGAAGACGGTTCAAATGCGGAACACTTCGTTCACGTTTCAGGATTAATCGATGACATTCGTGAAGGCGACGCAGTCGAATTTGATCTTCAAGAAGGTAGAAAAGGATTAAACGCAGTCAACGTAAGAGTTGTCTAAGTTTCTATATAAAACTTTCTTATAAAAAAAGCCCATCAGCAATGATGGGCTTTTTTATTTTCTAAATGCAGTATTTACTACGGTTATAAAATAAATAATTTTTTTTATAAAAAGAGTAGGATAATTAATAATATAAAATTACCTTTGTGCTTTTATTACATCATAACAAATATTACAATGAATAAAGGTACAGTTAAATTTTTCAATGATTCAAAAGGTTTTGGATTCATTACAGAAGATGGTTCAAATGCAGAACACTTCGTCCACGTTTCAGGATTAATCGATGACATTCGTGAAGGCGATGCAGTTGAATTTGATCTTCAAGAAGGTAGAAAAGGATTAAACGCAGTCAACGTAAGAGTTGTCTAAGTTTTTATATAAAACTTTTTTATAAAAAAAAGCCTGTCAGCGATGATAGGCTTTTTTTTGTCTTATCAATCATCAGCATAATTTATTAGAAAAATACTCTTCAGGAGTATTTTAATTCAAGTGCTAATTCAAGTGAAATGTGAAATTCAACCATTCTATTCTAAGACCGTTAAAAATAAGCGGTTGAGCGAAAAGTAATTCACAGTTCATCAAACAAGATTATCAAATAACAATATTATGAGTAAAGGTACCGTTAAATTTTTCAACGAGTCTAAAGGATTCGGATTCATAGCAGACGCTGATTCGGATAAAGAGTATTTCGTTCACGTTACAGGATTAATTGATGAAATTCGTGAAGGCGATGAAGTTGAATATAATCTTCAAGAAGGAAAAAAAGGATTGAACGCTGTTGATGTTAAACGTGTTTAATTTTTATATAAAACTTTTTATTATAAAAAAGCCTATCAGAAATGATAGGCTTTTTTTATTAAAAAAATCTTGATTTTTATAAATTATAATTTTTTTCAAAAAAGAACCATATTATTTCCCTATTCCAATCGAGAAATGAAAAAACTCAAAATCTTCATTCCTTATTTTTCTAAAAAAAATCTTCAAAGCATGAAATTACCTATTTTTTATCATTGCTGATAACTACGGTGCTTTCTACTCAAAACAAATAATTTAATTACGAATGGGGTGAAACCAAGTGAGGACGGTAGTTTGAACGGAAGTTTAAACATTATGGAAATGAATTTTGCAGCTTATGAAACTCGAAATAAAATAGCGAAAGAAGGAAAAAAAACGTATCAAACTGAATTTTTTACCAATAAATGGCTCGATGCGAAAGTGGAAAGTATCACAACGAAAAATTTGGGAGATAATACGCAACGATTAACACAAACGATTACTTTTTTGGTTGAAAATGTTGGACAAGTTGCAGGTGATTTAATGTGCGTCGATTTATTCATGGGATTAGGTATGGACGAAAATCCGTTCAAGTTACAATATGAAGGTATCAAAGGGTTATTTACTAATTTGGTAGGAAGTCAAACCTCAAAAGTTGTCTTGAAAAAGAAGCCCTAAATCAAATGATTCTATTTTATTTCTTATATTCAACGGTTAAATTTACATTTTTTGTAAATTTAACCGTTTCCGTTTGAAAAGGAATCGTGTCGGTTTTCAAACTCGATACGGTTTTACACCAAAAAAATACAATCATGTCAAAATCAAATAAAAGAAACCTCAACGTACTCACTTCCGAAGAACTTACTGGAATTAAACTCACAAAACCTGCAACTTATGCTGCAGGAATCACGGGCGTAAAAGTCGCAATGGAACACGCAATTAATGAAATGGGAGCAGTTCGAGCATTTCAGACGTTGGCGAAAATGAATCAAAAAGGTGGTTTTGATTGTCCTGGTTGTGCGTGGCCTGATCCAGATGATAAGCGTTCGGTTTTGGGCGAATATTGTGAAAATGGGGCAAAAGCATTGGCGGAAGAAGCGACTTTAAAGCGAGTAACACCCGATTTTTTTACGCAATATTCGATTGAAGAAATGTCGAATTGGTCGGATTTTAAAATCGGCAGAAGCGGACGTTTGACGCAGCCGATGATTTTAGAAAAAGATGCAACTCATTATAAATCAATTAGTTGGAGTGATGCTTTTAAACTTATTGGTGAACAACTAAAAAGCTTAAACTCTCCGAACGAAGCAATTTTTTATACTTCGGGAAGGTCGAGTAACGAAGCCGCATTTTTATACGGATTGTTCGCTCGCGCGTTTGGGACGAATAATATGCCCGATTGCTCGAATATGTGTCATGAATCGAGTGGCGTAGCGTTGAGTCAGACCGTTGGAATTGGCAAAGGTTCGGTGATGTTGGACGACTTGTACAAGGCGGAAGTCGTCATGGTTATTGGGCAAAACCCTGGGACGAATCATCCTCGAATGTTGTCGGCATTGCAGAAATGCAAACAAAACGGCGGCAGTATTATCAACGTCAATCCGTTGTCAGAAGCTGGCTTGAAAAAGTTTAAAAATCCGCAACACATTGAAGATTATTTTACTGGCGGAACGGCTTTAACCGATGTTTTTTTACAAGTAAAAATCAATCAAGATGTGCCGCTTTTGAAGGCAATTATGAAAAAATTGGTTTTGTTAGAAAAGGAAAACGGAAAGGTGTTTGACCAAGATTTTATTGGGAATAAAACGCAAGGTTTTGACGAAATGATTGCTGATTTAGATAATTATTTTCTGTCGGATTTGATACGGCAAAGTGGAGTAGAAGAGGTGGAAATTGATAAAGCGGTTGAGCTTTTGGCAACCAAAAAACGCATCATTATTTGTTGGGCAATGGGCTTGACGCAACACAAAAACGGGGTCGAAAACATCAAAGAATGTGTCAATTTGTTGTTGGCAAAAGGCAGTATCGGCATTGAAGGTGGCGGCACTTGTCCCGTCCGAGGTCACAGCAACGTGCAAGGCGATAGAACCGTTGGTATTGTTGAAAAAACGAGCAAAAAATTGAATGATGCAATTGCAAAATCATTTGGTTTTCAGTCGCCAAAAGAACACGGTTACGATGTCGTGCATTGCGTACAAGCGATGCACCGAGGCGATGCGAAAATTTTCATGTCGTTGGGCGGCAATTTTGTTTCTGCTGTTTCTGATACGGAATATACTGCGGAGGCGTTGCAAAACTGCGATTTAACAATTTCGGTGAGTACAAAATTAAATAGAACGCATTTGGTGCCTGGCAAAATTTCGTTAATTTTACCAACTTTAGGGCGTTCTGAAAAGGATATTAAAGACGGAAAACCTCGTTTTATCACGGTCGAAAATTCGATGGGAAAAGTTCACAGTTCGGAAGGGAAATTAGAGCCGAGTTCGGAATATTTGATGAGCGAAACCGATATTGTGGCCAACATCGCAACGGCTTATTTTGGTGAAAATCATTTGGTGAACTGGGACGGAATGTCGGCAGATTATAACTTGATTCGAGATAAAATTGCGGAAGTGGTCGGCGGTTTTGATAATTATAACGAAAAAATAAAAGACGGTGGCGGTTTTTATTTACCAAACAATGCTCGTGAAGGTGATTTTTCAAAATTGCCCAACGGCAAAGCACAATTTTCCGTTTGCGGAATGCCCGAACACGATTTAAAAATGGATGAATTTTTATTAATGACAATTCGTTCGCACGACCAATTTAATACGACAATTTACGGTTTGGACGACCGTTATCGAGGGGTTTTTAATGAGCGAAGAGTCGTTTTTATGAACGAAAAAGACATGAGCAAATTGAGTTTGAACAAGTTGGATTTAATTCATTTGACCAGCGAATACGACGGTAAAATCCGACGTGCCAATACTTTTTATGCCGTTCCTTACGACATTCCGAGCGGCAATTTAGCCTGTTATTTCCCCGAAGCAAATACCCTAATTCCGATTAATCAATTTGCAAAACAGAGTCACACGCCGATTAGTAAGTCGGTGAAGGTAAGGGTGGAAAGAGGGTGAAGGTTTCATTAGAAATACTAATTATATTTGTATATTTGTCTATGTTAATATTTTAATATTATAAATAATAAGGTATGAAAATTTGTTCAGTAACTCTCGACCATAAGATAGAGGCGGTAAATGTCTTGGTAGAAATTACAATAGGGGAATATTTGAAAATTGCGAATTCAATTTTAAATAAAAATGAATACCAAAGAAGGAGAGTCATTAAATCGACGGTAAGTAAGCAACTTAAAAAAGATTTAGAAACGGGTTGTACGATTCCTTCAATTATTTTAGCCGTTGAAGAAGATATAATTCCAAAAAATTTTGATTACAAGACTTCATTTGATAATCCTCAACTTATAGAAGATAGTATTAATAAAGCATTTAAAAAGGAAGAACTTGTTATTATTGACGGTTTGCAGCGGACTAATGTAATGTTAGATTTGCAAAAGGATTTGCAGGGTAAAGGCGATTCATTAACTCAATATCTCAATCATGTTCTTAGAGCAGAAATTTATGTAGGCATAGATAAATTAGGTATTCTTTATCGAATGATAACCTTAAATTCGGGGCAGCAGACAATGTCTTTAAGACATTTAATTGAAATTTTATATTCTAATTATAAAAATATAAAAATAGATGGTGCTATAAATTTATATACCCAAAAACAAAATATTGCTATTCCTGAAACCTTGAATGATTTTAACTTTAAGGACATTATAGACGGTTTCAACGCTTATATTACTCAAAATGAACAGCCTTTAGACAAGGTTTCTGTTTTGGATAATATTAAAAACATTAAAAAAATATCCGATATCAGAACAAAAGAAAAAGATGTATTTACTGAATTTGTTATAGCTTATCAAACAATGCTATCGAGGATGGTTGATATTTCAGAGGGTTGGGAATTTAATGAAAATGAATTTACAGAGTATAAATTAACAAATAAGCCTTTTGGTGCTACTGCGTTAAATATTTTCAGAAAACCCCAAATTATTTTTGGATTTGGGGTAGCACTTAGTGCCGTCGTGGATTATAGAAATGGGAAAATAGAAGATATAATTGAAGAGATTAAGAAAATAGAATTAGATGCTATTGAAACATCTTTTAACTTACTTCTTAAAAGGTTAGACGAAATTCGGAATAGCTCAAAAATTTCAATTGGCGCTGCTCAAAGAGTATTTTTCAAAAACTTCTTTCTTGTCCTATTAATGCACGATACTTATAATCCAAAAATATATTTAAATTTTGATAATTCGGTCGAGGAAGCAGTTGAACGAACAAGGAGAGAGTTAGGATTAAAGAAAAAAGAAGAATTTGCACTTTAGACCAACTGAATATGTATATAAAAGTAAATTTACAAGACGTTGAGCACGAATACAATAAAGTTGTTCGAGAAGATTTATTGTATCGATTATCAAATTCAGCAGGTAATTTAAGTGAGGTTGATATTTCATTTCCTTTACAAATCTCAGAAGGCGTTATACCTGCCGAAAATACTTCCCGAGTTTTTGTATTAAAAAACTATTACCATGCTATTAATAATATTTTGGAATTCCGAATTGAACAAAATTTAGCTTTAAAACCTTGCGGAACGCCGTCAGTGAATGGAGTTATTGGTAATATTTTTAGTTTAAAAGCATTACTTGATGAAGATAATAATACCGATATTTTTGGAAATAAACGATACCCTGAAGTTTATGCTTTTACAGCATTTGATATAGTTTTAAAGAACACAGACAAAATATCTTTGAAACCAAAAGTAATTGGAGGAGAACAAAATGACCTTTTATTTAGTGATTTATACGATGACGATGTATTATTTTTGGTTATTAATGAACGATTATTAGTTAATCCTCATGACTTCAAAATTGAAAATTATCTATGTGATTTGTATAAGTATGGGTTTTACATTGCAGACCAGCATAATCTTGAAATTAGTTATAATGACGTAAAATTAAGAGAAGGTGATGAATTGACATTAATAGAAGAAAATTATAATGAAGCGGTCAATAATGGAAATTTTATTAAAGTCGTAGAATCTTCTAATTCTATAAAAATTACGCTTGATTCATATTATTACACCTTATTATATAAATATATTTTAGAAAAAAATGACGCTCTAAATCGGTTTATTGTTCTTTATCAGATTATTGAATTATTGAAAGATGGAGTCTTAGAAATAGAAATTTTATCCTTACTTGAAAATGCAAGTAATTACAATGGTCATACATTAAGGGCTAAAACAAATGACTTCAGCGATGCGAAATTAATCAATAGATTATTTTCTTCGGATTATTCTAAATTTTCTGCCAACGTTACAAAAGCCCTAAGTGAATCTATCAAAAAATTGCTTGATGAAAATAATGAACAAGAAGAAAATGAAAAAAATAATTTCACAGTGAATCTACAAAGTTGGTTTAGAAATAATCCATTTGGAGAAAATGAAGACGCTGTAATTGAAACAATTACAAACTTTGAAATATCAAAACGAATAAAAGATACTTTCCCAAAATTGCTCTATAAATTTCGAAATGTATTACTTCATAATTATAGTTCATTTCCAAATGATAAAAATACAGTGAAGCGGATTAAAACCATTATAAAATTGTTTGAGTATGTAATTATAGAATTGATTATTTCATTTAAGAAGCCCAATGAAATTGAAATTGAGAAGATAGAAAGAGGGTGAAGGTGAAAATGATTTGCTACGACAGAAACCTGTGGAGTTTTCAAAAATCCATAGGTTTTTTATTTCCACATTTTCTACCGAAAACGCCCAATATTTCCAAATTTCTAAACTCCATTTTAATCACTTTCCAAATTATCAAATATAGAATTTTATTTCACTCAAAAGATTGACTATCAGTAAGATAAGTTTTGTTTTTATAAAAATATTAAAAAATAAGATTTATCTTTGTTGTCAAATTCGGAAAACGATTTTTATTTAAAACAAAAAAAGCAATTTAGTAATGACAATACTTTGTGTTTCCAGTTATTTCAAAGGCGTGAAATTCATTCAACAAGCTAAAGCAGAAGGGGCAACGGTTTATTTATTGACTTCGTTAAGTCTAAAAAATGACCCGTGGCCTTGGGATTGTATTGATGAGGCGTTCTATGTGGAAGAAGAAAATGATCACGATTGGAATATGTTTAACATCATCAATGGCTTGGCTTATACGTTGCGCTCGAAAAAAATAGATAGGGTCGTGGCGTTGGATGATTTTGACGTGGAACGTGCCGCACACATTCGGGAACATTTCCGTATTCCGGGCATGGGTCAGACGACGGCTCGATATTTCCGTGATAAGTTGGCGATGCGAATTAAAGCGAATGACGCTGGAATAAATGTACCTGCTTTTTCGCCTTTGTTCAATGATGCGGAAGTACACGAATATACACAAAATGTACCTGCTCCGTGGTTGGTAAAACCTCGTTCTGAGGCTTCGGCGACCGGTATCAAAAAGATTCATTCGGCAGAAGAATTGTGGCAACACATTCATGGTTTGGGTGATAAACGCCATGAATATTTGGTGGAAAAGTTCGAGCCAGGTGACGTGTATCATATTGATGCGTTGTCGCAAGACGGCAAATTAATTTTTGCACGAGTATCTCAATATTTGAATACGCCCTTTGAAGTAGCACATGGCGGCGGCATTTTCCGCTCTCACGTTTGCGAATTTGGAGGAAAGGACGATAAGGCATTACGAGCAATGACGCAAGATGTGATGCAGGCTTTTGGAATGGTCTTCAGTGCCTCGCACACCGAATTTATCAAATCTCATTCTACAGGAAGATTCTATTTTTTGGAGACTTCTTCAAGGGTTGGTGGTGCGAATTTGGCGGAAATGGTCGAAGCATCTTCTGGGATTTCACTTTGGAGAGAATGGGCAAAATTGGAAATTGCACAGTTTGAAGGTAAAAAATATAAATTACCAAAAACGGAAAAAATATACGCAGGAATTGTGGTGTCGTTAATTCGTGATTTTCATGCGGATTATTCGTCATTTACAGACGAAGAAATCGTTTGGAAAATGGATAAGGATTATCATATCGGTATGATTATCACGGATAAAAAACGCCAACGTATTTTGGAATTATTGGACAATTATGCAACGCATATTTTTCAAAATTCCCATGCTTCTGCGCCTTCGAAGTAAAGTAGTTAATTGGGTATAATAAAGGGTCGAACGCTTTTAAAGCGTCCGACCCTTTTATCGTTAATCAACACGCCTCAGGACGTTCGCCAATACCCGATTCTTCAATCAATTTTGCTAATAATTTTTCATAAAAATCCAATAATAAATTCGTCATATTTAACTCGATTGTGATGCGACGATAATCGCCCCCTTTTTCAGATTCCGGGTGTTCGTAAGCACCGATATTGATTGGTACATTCATAAAGTCCAACTGCTTTTTGACCGTCCAAGCCCTTGCAATTCCTAACTCCATGTTATTTTTTAAATCATTTGTAATCTCTCTTTCGGTAACAATATTATTAATCGCATCATTAGTCAAATGACGAAAAGGCGTACCTTGTGGAATGCCCAACGACTCTTTATATCGTGCTCCGCTGAATCGATTTCCGTCCGTATGACCTTCCAAATAAATAAAAAACGCCTCTTTGCAACGCATATTTGGTTCGCAATAATGTTGCAAAACTTTGGTATCGACCCAAGTTGCAATTTTTTGATAATACTCAGGATCGCCCATTTTTGCCAAGTCGATATTTTGACATAAGTACGTGGTAATGACGTATTTAATACCAATATTTCCGAGTGGATAATACGAAACCGTTGTTTCGCAAGGAATGCCCGTACCGTTTAATTCTGCATACATCAAAGCACCCGCTTCTGGACCAAAACGCTCCCGTTCTTCGTGGGTTTCTTTTCGTGCTTGTCGCACCAATTCCCAATAACGACAATCCCAAACTTTGATACGTAAACGACGCACTCGGCATTCTGTTTCCTTATCTAATTTGACGTTGTGAATCTTTTGAAATTCGTCAATTCTATCCAAATACGGCTGACCGTTTACACAACTTTCAATGTTGCCTTTCAAGACCCAAGACTGAATTTGTTGGATTTTAGCACAATAAAAAATCGATAATTCGTAAGATTCGGTAAGCGTATCTTTATTGGTCATAAAGGTTTTCCAAAGGTTTTTCAAGTTTTCCGCTTCTGCAACATATTTTGGAGCTTTTTCTTTTAAAATGGCAATTTTCTCTGTTAAAACGGTATCTAATTCTGGATTAAACTCTTTTTGAGTTGCCTCAATTTTCGCCAACATCGCCACACCTTCCGAACAAATATTCACCAAACCGTTTATCGTGTAGGCTTTGATTTCGTCTGCTTTATCGCAATATTCGTAACCAAAATCAATTTTCAAAAGCGTATCTTTTTCCAAAAATTCCGCCCAATTCTTATTTAAAATTTTCAAATTATCATCAACCGAATTGACTTTTTGTTTCAAAATTTCTAACTTATCGGTCGTAACACTCGTCAATTTTGGATTAAAATCTGTTTGAACAGCTGCAATTTTTGATAACATTTCTTTTCCGACCGTACAAATATTAATTGTTCCGTTGATTAAATATGATTGAATTTGAGCTTCTTTTTCGCAATAAATCATTTCAAAATCCAATTTTGTTTTAATATTTCCCGTTGGAACGAACTCTTTCCACGCTTGATTTAAAGCCGTAACGTCGCCGTTATAAATCGCTACTTCGCCTTTCAGCCAATTTATTTTTGCCGCTAATTCCGCATCAATATCATGCGTATTTGTTTTTTGTAAACGTTGGATTTTTTTCAAATTCTCTGCACCATATTTACAAACATCTTCTGCTGCAATTAAAATATAGGCTTTCATCGAAGGAATCGAATAACACTCCATTTCTGGTAAATTCTCTTTGTAACCTTTGGAAACACCGGATTTTACATATTCTGCCCAAGATATATCTAACACATCCAACGCCTTAAATACCTGACGCATATTATCCACTTCGGGTTTCAAACCTTCCACATCATCAATTCGCAAAGACGTTTTGTCAACGATTTTTAAGGTGTAATTTTCAAATTTATTTCTCGCCTTTGCCACGTCACCTTGACAATAATAGGTGTGAGCCTGCATATAAGAATACTTCGCCAAAGTTCCTTTTTCACAAACCCGAATCGCCATTTCCGCAGCATCTAAATCCGCTTCACCGACTGATTTATTTAGTAAAAAATCCTTCCATAATATATCGGCTTGAAGGTAAGCTTCCATTTTTAATCCCAAATCATCATAACGTTCTTTGAAACCAAGAATAGGGCTGTAAGCCGTTTCACCCGCATTTTCAATTTCTCGCATAAAACCCTTTGCATTGGCATAATTACCTTCACAAAAGCGGGAATTTGCATACATCAAACAGTATTTTGCAAAGTTCACGGTTTCTTCTTTGCCTGGTTGCGGTAATTTACTGACGTTGGAAATTTTACTATCTTTCAAAAATTCCAACCAAGTTTCTTCAAAATTGACAACTTGTGCATTCGTTTTTGGCAACGCAAAAACAAACAAGAATAAGCCAATAATTGTGATTTTTAAATTCATAGATTTATTTTTTTATGATTTTATTGTTTTTCGATGTGAAGTTTAAAGATATAAATTTTTTTTTATTGTTTGAGTACATAATCTACCTCTTGATTTTTGAGGAGGTAGATTCAGAATAAGGGAATAGGAATTAAATTTGGATACTAAAGCCTTTTATCGTAATATTGCGATTAAATGTTTTAGTAGCAAAAATAAGTTTTAATAAATGATGCAATTACCGACTTTTGGGCAAACTGTAAATTAAAAAAATGGGAATAACGAAATCAGAAATATTCACGAACGACCAAAATACGATTGCCGCTTTTGCAAAAGTTTTGGGACATCCTGCCCGAATTGCTATTTTACAACATTTATTAAAAACAAATGCCTGCGTTTGTGGCGATTTGGTTGGTGAAATTGGTCTGGCACAAGCTACGATTTCCCAACATTTAAAAGCATTAAAAGCAGTTGATTTGATTCAAGGAACGATTGAAGGAACGAGCGTTTGTTATTGTATCAATCCCGAAAAGTGGAAACAAATTGAAGTGATTTTTAGTACTTTATTCTCAAAATTGAAAGATGCGCCGAATTGCTGTTAAATGGTGGGTTCATAGATTCGCTAATTAAATAGTTAATTCAAAAAATATTTTTTTACAAATATCAATCGTAATATTACGATTAATTAAAAATTAAAAAAATGACAACGAAAGAATTTTTAAATGTTTTAGAACAATATCCAGATTTGCCTTTATTATTTGAATATAAAAAAGGGGGATTTACACGGATGGATTATCATTTGACGGAAGTCAAAAATGTAGCATTTGACACGGTTGATTGTGGCGGTTTGCAGGATAATTGGCAGGAAGTTCATATACAAATTTGGGAAAATGAAATGCCAGAACCGAATCACCGAGTCGATACGACAAAGGCGTTAAAAATATTTCAAGTCGTGGAAAAAGTACGACCGATTTTGGGTGATGTGGAAGTGAAATTTGAGTATGGCAACGATGATTTTCATACTTCAGTTTTGCCAGTTGGAGCAATGAAAGTATTTGATAATCAGATTATTGTGCAATTAGGAATAGATGCGACAAGCTGCAAAGCAAAAGATAGAGCAACGACTCCGGAAGAAAAAGCCAATGCTTGTTGTTCGCCAGCCGATGTGGTGCAAATCCAGAAAAAGCCGATGGTGAATTTATCGAATTTGGTAACGACGAAGGAAAATGCTTGTACGCCAGGCGGCGGTTGTTGTTAAAAAAAATGGTTCTTTGATACCAAGTACTCGGTACAAAGAGCCAAAAAATAACAGCAAAGCCGCAAAAAATAATTTATCCTTAAACTTCGGGAAAATTATTCTTTGCGGCTTTGCTGTTAAAAATCTCGTGGAGAATACGGGAGTCGAACCCGTGACCTCTTGACTGCCAGTCAAGCACTCTAGCCAACTGAGCTAATTCCCCTTTTTGGGCTTTTTAGATAGTGAACAAAATCATTCTGAATATTCCTAACGCATCATTCACGGCTCAAAAATACCTTTTTTTAATTAAAAAAAAATCTAAATTTTCATTTATTTTAGGTTTTTGAGTTGCAGATTTGACTATTCTAATACGACTTTCTTTTTTGTAATGATTTTCATAGAAAAAATTACCTCAGAAATTCACATCAGAACGGTCAAACTTGCAACTCGAAAAACCCGCAACTCGTAATTAATCTCCTACACGCCCAGCTTCGTCTTCTAAACCAGTTTTGCGTTTTCGAGATTTTACATTTTGGTTACCAAAGTTATAACTGATGCTGATACTCGCTCTTCTGCTGTCAAAACGACCGCTACCGACGGATACCAAACCGTTAAATTCTGACTGCCCGTCCCAACCTGTTTCGTAAAATAAGTCATTGACACTTAGGCGAACATTTAATTTATCGTCTAAGAATTTGCGTTGCAAACCTAAATTCAAACTCCAGCTGGATTCGTAGCGAAATACACCGCCCCAAACACCTGGCCCACCGTAATAACCCGAAATTTCGCCTTTAAATTTCGCTGGTAAATCGAATGTATTTTGTGCGAAAATGCTGTAAGTAAATGCTTGAATATCAACGACTCCACCATCGGGATAAGTTGCTTGATTATCGATATACGAACCACTTAAATTTACGTAAGCATTCCAAAATTTAGTGACTTGCACTGGTGCGGAAATGTTGGCACTAAGCACTTGTTGTTCCGCTAAATTCGCCCAAGAGATAAAACCAGCACGAGGGTCATCTCCATCTGGAGCGATTAATCGAGTGATTTGGTTGAGCGTTTTGCTGTATGCAACTTTGAAATTATAACGATATTTCATCGTGTAACCAACTTCAAAATTATTCACGATTTCAGGATTCAAACGTGGATTTCCTTTTCTGTACGATAATTCGCTCAAGCGATAATTGAATGGATTTAATACGTTATAATCTGGTCGATTAATTCTACGACCATAACTAAAATTCAAACTGTGCATCGGTTTGACTTGCCATGATACACCCGCACTTGGGAAAAGTTGTAGATAATCTAACAAAACTGGCTCTTCTGATAATTGGGGTAAATATGCCTGTAAATCACCAACTGCATTGGTTTGTTCTGCTCGAACGCCTGCCGAAATACTCACTTTTTCATTCAGTTTTCGACTGTAATTTATATAACCTGCGTAAACCGATTCGTCATAAACGAAAGCATTTGAAAAAGTATCATTTTGAATTAAATTACCACTAATTTCATCGGAAAATAGAAAATTATTATCCGAAACGACCTTACTAAACTTTCCACCTAAACCGAATTTCCCCCCAAGTAAATCTTGTTCATAATCCAATTTTGCGGTATAAATATCAATTTTTGAAACTGTTGCGATTGAATTAATTACTTCTGATAACAAAAAGTCTTGTGCTGGATCAAAATATTGATTCGGCAAATAAGTATCATTATCATTGGTATAAGTTCCATAATCTAAATCAATATTTAACGTTCGCCCTGCCTTTCTATCATCAAAACGATAATTGACATTAAACGTATTATTTTGGTTTGTAGAGCTGCTTTCACTATCTGCAACCAACACACTATCAACGGGTTGATTCACTAATGAAATCCCAATTTCGTTATAGCCGTTGGAGCTGCTCACGCCTCGTCCGCCGCTGTACAAAAAGCCAACAGTCGTTTTATCATTCACAAAAAAGTCCGTTCCGATGCGATAATTTACGTTCGTATTTTCGCTGATGCTGTTATTAACTTCATCTAAAAATAAACCATTTTGATAATTTTGAAAAAACATATCATTAAAGCGTTTTGCATCGCCCAAACCTGCTGTTGCAAAGACGTTCAACCTTTTATTGCGATAATTCAAACTCGCATTTAAGTTTTCATTCGCATAACGACCTTGACTAAACGTACCTTGAACGGTTCCGTTTGCCCCGTAAGATTTATCTTTTTTTAATCGAATATCAATAATCCCAGCGTTTCCTTCTGCTTCATATCTCGCTCCAGGATTGGTAATAATATCAATTTTGTCAATTTGGTCAGCCGGAATATTTTTCAAATAATTCACCAAATCATCTCCAGCCAACGGCAACCGTTTTCCATCAACATACAACAACACGCCCGCACGACCCAGAACGCTAATATTATCGTTATTATCAACCGTTACACTTGGTGCTTTTCGCAATAATTCTATTGCATTACTACCAGTGCTATTAATCGTTCCATCGACATTAAAAACCGTTCTATCAGCTTTTACTTCGACCATTACTCTATCCGCTTTTACAATTGCTTCCGCTAATTGAATTGCAGCAGGTTGAAATGTAACTATTTCTAAATCAAGTTGTTGCGTAGCAGATAATGTAATATCTCCTTTCGTTAAATCACCCAAACCAATATAAGTCGCTTTCAAAAAATACGCTCCAGCTGCTAAATTTTGCAATTTAAAAACACCAGTTTCATCACTCGTTTCTACCTTCACCAAACTACTATCCGTAGTCTTATACAGTGCTACATTGGCAAACATCACCTCGTTCCCATCTGCATTTTTTAGTTGCCCTTTTATACTCGCATCTTGTGCAAAACTTGCGAGATAAGTCACTAAAAATCCAATCGTCAATAAAATTCTCATATTATTTTTTTTTATTTAGGCTTTAAAGGATAAGGTTTTAAGAGCCGATATTTCGACTGTTTTGTTGCAAAAAATCGTTCTACCCTTTTTCCTTTATTAATACCTAAAACTACCTTTTTAGTAAAAAATTTGCAACAAAGGAACGCATAAAGGTATGAAGGGTTTTGAATTTTTCGATGAAAAGAGTTTTTTGTAAACCGAAAGACGAAAAGACGGAGGCCTCGCTTGACGAAAGGCGGAGAACGAAGGACGGACACTTCACTTGACGAAAAGACGGATGCTCGTTCCTCGCTTGACGAAAGACGAAAAAATGAACGTTGAATATTCGTCAACCGTCAAGCGAAGCGTTTGCTTTTTCGTCCTTCGTCAAGGCGAAGCCGTCCGTCAAGCAAAGCGCCCGTCCTTCGTTAGGTCTTCTGGCGTATCAATGCCGATGGTTTCGAAATTTGTTTTCAAAACGCCGATGGTGTAGTCGTGATAGAGCCAACGCAATTGTTCTAATGATTCGGATTGCTCTAATGAAGCCGCCGTATTTTTGACGATTTTCAATAAGGTTTCGGTGCGGAAAGCATAAATGCCGATGTGTTTATAAAAATCCTGTTTATTTAACCAATTTTCTTTTTCTACACCTCTTATAAAAGGTATGGTTTGGCGACTAAAATATAAGGCTTTCGAGCTTTCGCTCAATACGACTTTGACGACATTAGGATTAAATAAAACGTCAGAATCGGTAATTTTTTTGGCTGCGGTTGCGATTTCAAATTTTTTATTATTAATTAAAAAAACTGCCAAATCGTCTATTAATTGTGGTTGAATAAACGGTTCATCACCTTGAATATTGATGGCAATATCAAAATTTTCGGGTTGTTTATTTTGCTTGGTTTTTAATAAATCAATAATTTCGGCACACCGTTCCGTTCCGCTTTCGTGCGTTGGAGCGGTCATCAAAACATTGCCACCAAAAGATTGAACGTGTTTAAAAATGCGTTCGTCATCGGTTGCGACAATCGTTTTATGAATGTAACTTGCGGCTTCAACTTGTTCGTAAACCCGTTGAATCATGGTTTTTTCGCCAATTTTTAC
>Ga0306865_1000418_pt1 | contig 17346 bp, 15 predicted proteins | sample AntRauTorckE5431_FD_190441 | JGI IMG/M metagenome (GOLD analysis project Ga0306865, IMG submission 190441) | Saline lake microbial communities from Rauer Islands, Antarctica - Metagenome Torckler E5 #431 (v2) (version 2) | ecosystem: Environmental > Aquatic > Non-marine Saline and Alkaline >... | reverse complement strand
GATCCTGTGGCACTGTGATTTACATAACGCGTTGTTGCACTTACGTTTGTAGATAAAAAGGCTAAAAGAGTAAGGAGTATGCAGGAGACATTAGAACTGAGTAGGAATCTTGATTTTTTCATAAAATGAAAATGATTTGTATAATATTTAATTGCAAGATTACTTAATTAACATTAGACCAGCTTTCTAATTCTGACATTTTTTCTGAAAATGAAATTAAAGGGCCTTAGTTTTCAACTTATAAAAGTATAATTTTATTTTTCAATAGTTTGTATATGAGTTAATTGCGTGTTATTTCTAGGGCATGATTAGAATGAAAGAGCCAACTTTTGCCGACAGTATTTGTGATTTAAGAGCGATATACACGAAACTGTATAGCGTATGACAAATATTTTGAGCTTGTGCTACTCTGTTGGGAGCAAGGTCAAAAGACGGCTATCCATTGTCACAATGAGCAAGAATGCTGGGTGAAGGTAGTCTCTGGATGCTTTGCAGAGGAGCTATACAGAGTAGATGAAAGCAGTGGTAAAATAGAATATTTGAGTACGGAAATTTTGTTGCAAGACGAAGTGACGACAGTAGAGGATGCTAGTATATTACATAACCTAGCGAATACCAATAGAGGTAGAAGCATGACCCTGCATCTGTATATGAAGCCGATAAAGGAGTGTAGAATTTATGACGTGGCTACTTCTCAACTTAAACTAGTATCTCTTAGCTACGATACCGTAGGCGGTAAGCCTGTCTAGTCAAAGTGCCTTAAATCGACATTCTGGAAATCAGAGAAGTTAAACTTCTAGGAAAATTTGGTTTAAGATTTTTTGAATCCTAATTTCGGATGAAAATGATAAATGAATATACAAAATGCCATGTTTTGAAATCTATATGCCATTACATTTGTCTCATATTCACCAATGAAATTATTTCTGACATTTTCGTTTCTTTTTGCTTCTAGTTTATTGTTTGCACAGAAGACATTTCCAGTAGGAGGTAAACTAAAAAATGCAGAAACCAAAGAACTCCTAGTAGGTGCTACTATTTTCGTGCTGACTTTAGATAGTACTATTGCCGCAGGAGCCATCTCTGATGCAAAGGGAGAATTTACGGTAGACTTAAATCGTGGTGAGTACACTATTAAGATTAATTACCTCGGACTGCAACCGTACTCCGAGTCGCTTCGGGTATGGAGGGATGACTACCTAGGTACTATATTATTGAGCGAGAAGGCTACAGAACTAGGAGGTGTAGAAGTGAAGCAGCAGACTGTACGAGCTACTACTCAAGGAGATACTACCACTTTCAATGCTAAGGCGTATAAGACGAATCAAAATGCAAATGCGAAAGATCTGCTTGAAAAAATGCCCGGTGTGCAAGATGACAATGGAGAGCTAAAAGCTCAAGGTGAAAAAGTACAGCAAGTATTAGTGGACGGTAAGCAGTTTTTTGGTCAAGATCCTAAAACAGCCCTAACTACACTGCCAGCAGAAGTAGTAGATAAGATCCAAATTTTTGATGATAAAAGTGAGCAAAGCAAAGCAAGTGGTGTAGATGACGGTACACGTATAAAAACGATCAATATAGTGACTAAAATAAACATGCGAAATGGCGAGTTTGGGAAAGTATATGGCGGAGCAGGTACTGATGACCGATATAGTGCAGGGGGTAATATCAATATGTTTAGAGGTGAACGCAGACTATCCATACTCGGTCAAGTAAATAATATAAATCAACAAAATTTTGCTGCGGAAGATCTGCTAGGAGTAGTAGGAGATAATAGTGGAGGCGGCAGAGGAAGTGGGGGCAGAGGACCGAGCAGTGGAGGAAGACCTTCCTTCCTTAGTGGGTTTAGTGCTGGAGGAAGTTCTAGTGACTTCCAAGTGAGTAGCTCCGGAGGTATCACAGAGACTGTAGCCGGGGGACTTAACTATCAGGATGTGTGGGGCAAGAAGGTAGATGTAAGCAGTAGCTACTTCTATAATCAAGGGAAAAATGAAACCGCTAACAATACTTTTCAGCAGTACTATCTCACCGGCAATGGACAGCAGTATGACGAGAAGGATACAAGCACAAGTACGAATGTGAATCATAAGCTGAATGCTAAGTTAGTGTATAAGGTGAACCCGAAGATGTCCTTTTTTTATATCCCAAGTCTTACCATACAGCAAAATGATGGTAGGAGTACATTGCTAGGCAACACAAGCCAAGAAGCAGCTATAGTGAACGCTCTTAGCCAAACCTTTAGTAGTGATCTTTTTGCTCTGAAGATGAGTAATGATTTAATGTTCAGGTACAATGGAGAAAAACGTGGACGCAGCTTATTTATCCAAGTGAAGAGTGATATAGACCGCACAGACGGAGATAATCAACTGAATAGTATTACCACCGATAGCCGAAATATAGTAGATAACATAGACCAAGTAGGTAACTTAAATGAAAATATAGATGGTATAAGTACCAGCTTAATGTATAGTGAGCCCTTAGGTGATAAAGGGCTTGGTAGTTTTATCTCCTATGATTTTAGCAATAGTATAAATGTGACGAATCAGCAGACCTTAAGCGGAGTGATAGCTCCAGGCCTAGGTCTTTTTGATTCATCATTATCTTCTGTTTATAATAACGATTGGAATACCCATCAAGCAGGTATTGGTTTTAAGAAATTTGGTAGAAAAGGAGGTTTCGTGGCACGCCTAAAATATGAAGTAGCAGTATTAGACAATACACAGGCAGTTCCCACCAGAGAAAATGTGAATCAGTCTTTCCAAAATATTTTGCCTTTTGCACTTTATAGAGCACGGCTCAAAAACAATGCTTCTTGGTTTACGATGTATCGAAGCTACACTTCTAAGCCCCAAGCTAACCAACTTACCACAACAGTAAATAACAGCAACGTACTCCAGCTGAGCACGGGTAACGCATCGCTTTCTCAGACCTATGGGCACTGGCTTATGAGTAAGTATAATGTCACCAATACAAATAAAAATAGCGTTTTCTATGCTATGATAAGTGGTGGTGTAGCGAGTAACTATATAGGACAGAGCACGTTCACTGCGGCATCAGATACCGTATATAATGGGGTGACTATACCTCGAGGAGGTCAGCTCACTAGTCCTGTGAATCTAGATGGTCAGTACACGGCAAGTGCTTTTGTGACGTATGGTTTTCCGCTAGCTAAGCTAAAGAGCAACCTTAATTTTAATCTCAATACAGGCGTTACGAATATTCCTTCATTGATAAATGATGAACTGTCTAATACTTTTAACCAAAACTACGGATTGGGATTAGTACTAAGCAGTAATATCAGTGAGAAAATAGACTTCACCATCAGCACAGAGAGTAACTATGTGCTGAGTAGCAACTCATTGTACAGCGATTTAGATAATCAGTACTTGGTGCAAACCAGTAAGATAAAGTTCGATTGGATAATGCCACTTGGCTTGACATTTCGTACGCAACTACAGCATCAGGAATACTTTGGACTTAGCGATTCGCTCAATAGTAGAGTGCTGCTTTGGACTGCGGGCATAGGCAAGCAACTCTTCCAAAACAAACGAGGGGAAGTACAGCTGAGTATGTATGACATACTAGGGCAAAATAATAACGTAGCTCAAAATTTCTACGATAGCTACTATGAGGAGACCAATAGTAATGTGCTCACTCGTTACGTGATGCTATCCTTCTCGTATAACATCAGAAAATTTAGAGAGGGTAAGGATACTCCCGAAGAATAGTTAGGGTACAACTTCAGTAACCTTTTATACTACAGGTAATTTCATGTTTGTATCTGTGAATTGGATTAATAAAAACGGGAGTAATCTATTGTTTGTAGTGCTGCAGACGAGTACACCGAGAAAGGCGTTCGTTAGTGGATTATTTGCTTTCAGCTATTCCGTACAGGACGTTAAAGATAGAGAAGTACTACAGAAGTATAACTGGCAGTTGGCAGGTATGAACGTATCTCCATGAGACTTATCCTCTTTTTCTAGCGGGGGATTTTAGACAGTCTGACGGTTAGTATATGAAAAGTTTGGCATTACAAAACGATTGCCTATCAAACCACTACAAAGTATATTGAATGTACTGCCTTTAAAATTAGCACTTTTTGCCAAATGTTTTATATAACGTGTTACAAGCTGACCATTCATTGTTAATTTTCTGCATTATCTTTTTGCCTAAGCGTCGGACTGGGCTCGGTTTGAAGGCTCTTTTGGCATTTTTAGATTGAGGGCAAGTCCTGTGTGAAAGCCAAATGTGCCTGAAAATTGAAGGGATGTCGTGCGATAGTATTTTACATTTCTAACCATTGCTTGAATATATTTACTCTTGCTTTACTTATGAGTATTTGCTCTTCTGTTTTCAGTTTTATTTTCAATAATAGTCGCCCATTAAAATAATTATGTACTTCTTTGATCGTTTTTCTTGATGCAATAAACTGTCGGTTAGCCCTGAAAAAATCAGTATTGTTTAACTGGTTTTCTAAAAGATCTAAAGTCTCGTTAATAACATACCTTTCTTCCTTATGAGTCAGTCCATAAACTATTCCGTTTTCAATTAAGAACAAAGCAAAATCAGAAACAGGAATAGGAATGAAGCCATCATATTTTTTTATTAAAATGGTTTTCTTTTTTGAGTCAGCCTTGTTATTTAAAGTATGGATGACATCTAAAAGTTTTTTATCTGTAGCGGATTGCTTTTGTGAATGCTGATATTTTTTGAGAGCAAATTCAACATCTGATTTTTTAATCGGTTTTAGAATATAATCAATACTGTTTACTTTGAAAGCTCTGATTGCATATTCATCAAAAGCGGTTGTAAATACCACGGGGAATGACACGTCCGTTTTGTTAAATATTTCAAATGAAACCCCATCTGCAAGTTGAATATCGAAAAAGCCAAGTTCGGGTTTTGGGTTTGATTTAATCCAATTAACTGCTTCTTCAATACTCTCAAGACATGCCGTGACATTGATTTCAATTTTCAATTCATTGAAAATAGCAATCATATTTTGCCTTGCACCTATCTCATCTTCAATAATTATAACGTTCATTTAATAATTGGAATTTTAACACAAAATTTGTCATTTTTATCCATAATTTCTAATTCCTTACCGCACAATATCTGATATCTTTTGTTTAGGTTACTTAGTCCTGAACCATGACTTAAAACATTTTCTTTCCTTCTCAATTCGCTTTTAAAGTAAATAAAGTCTGTAGTATCTTCTATGGATATTTTAACCGGGTTTGAACTAAGAAGCTTATTGTGTTTAGCTACATTTTCAAGTAATACCTGCAATGCCAATGGTGGTATCCTATAATCCAACACATTGCTGTGGATCATGTTATCAATACTAAAATTATTGCCAAATCTTTTATGCAACAACCAGCAATAATCATTTAAAAAATCTATTTCTTCTTTTATGCTCACAAGATTATTGTTCCCACTATCAAGAATATATCGGTAAACCTGAGAAAGTTTCTCAACAAATTCAAGGCTATCACTTTTCTCAGCAGTTCGAATTATAGCACTTAGCGAATTTAGGGTGTTAAAGAAAAAATGAGGACTCAATTGCTCTTTCAAAGAGATTAGTTCTGCCTTTGCCTTTTCTGTTTTTAAATTCAGATTATCCCTCCTAGTTTCTTTTAGATTTTTATTCATTCTAAGTATGTAGGCAAATGGGATTGCTATGACGTACACAAAAAGATCTTTCCAGAAGTAATAGGATATGCTTAGAACACCCTTGCCTGGATATTTAGTTTTAAATAAAATGTACTGTAGCAATGCTAAAAGAAAAATAATAAACAGATTAGCAATCACAACGAAAAGGACATTCAATATTGGTTTAATTGTAATTTGTTTGAAGACTTTGTCTTTCAAAAAGAAATTAAAGAAACCTATTAAGAAAAAAACAACAAACTGACTGCATATTTGCTGAATACTATAATCAAGTTTACCATTTTCTTCAAAAGAAAATTCTGATATTGCTTTATTACTAAATAAATCAACAAAATACCATATTAATTTCAGGTTCAGCAAAATTGATAATAGGAATCCTGAAAGAAGAATTATAAGAATGTAGTATCTGTCAGATTTATTCATTCAAAGCTAATTTACAAGTAATAACTATTATTAAAATTATTCTCATGTGAATAAGAACTATTTTTCATTAGCCCTCTAATAATTTAACGTTTAACAGTATAAGACGAAAACGCCACAGCTCTGAAATTCCCGACTGTACCAGGACCATAACTTGAAACCGGATTGTAAGGGGTTTGATCTCCGGCACTAGCTATTCCTCGTACAATCTTTTCGTACATATTGAAATAATCGTACGTGGATTTGTCTATTTCCGCAACCCGAAAAGTTGTTGTTTCACCCTCATAAACATCTCTTGTTATATTACCTAAAAATAGACCCTCATTTGCGTTCACAACCCGGTTATCATCAATGGCCCAATCCATTCTTTCATTATGTACGCCATTCGTCCACCATTCAAATAAGTATCGGTTTCGTGTGGCAGAAGGGTCATTCACTATCCAGTTTTCAGTATAAGCTGTATAGCTTATGCCATCTTTGTCAGCTACCTCATAGGGATCTAAAGTGATATCTCTCAAAGTAGCAGATGGAAGCATGGTAGAAACAGCATTGTAAATCGTGCCATTAATATCAATAGTAATGCTGTATGTGTTTCCTACTTCTCCTAAAATGGAACTTCCCCTATAAACTCCCTTGCCTATGTAGGTGAGTTGCTCCGAAGAAATGCCATCGCTGATTTCGATGATTGCATTTGTTTCATAATTCGGACTTGGAGTAAATGCTGCGTTAATATCTTCAGAATATGATACCTGAACCAACGCCGAAGCGTCCATCTCAATTTTGGCATCAATTACGGTAATAGTTCCAATGTTATTTACGGTTAAATCCATTGGTATTAACTCCTCCTGCAAACCTTTCCTGCAAGAACTAATTACTAATACTATTGCGATTGCTATTATTAATTTCTTCATATATTAAAATTTTAAATTAAACTGAAAACTAGGAACAAATCCAAAAGTACTTCTGCCTTGAGCAGAAAAAACACTCGAAGGATCGGTCCCGCCTTTACCTGACCCATTGTTGACCATATCTATTGTGAAAATATTTCTTCTGTTGTAAATATTGTAAAGTGAAATATCCAAACTTGGTTGAAATTTACGATTGTTCTTTTTAGTTTTAAAAGAAAGTGATTCAGGCTCATAATTCATGCCGATATCTATTCTGTGATAATCAGGTAAGCGGTATTGATTTCTGGCTTCCCAATAAGGCATGGCAACATTGCCAATGTAGTAGTAATTCTCAGGTAATGTTACTGGTCGACCTGTATAGTAAACAAAATTTAGCGAGAAAGTAAAATCTTTTAATCTCTTAACCTTAGAAGCATTATAGCTGAATTGGGAATTCAAACTGTGTGTGATGTCGAACATATTATGATATGGGCGACCTTGATTTACCGCATCTATTTCCCACAAAGATTCGCCTAGATTGTAACTTATTCTACTCGTAAAATCGCCTTTTGGTTTTTCTACGGAAATTTCAAATCCATAAGACCTGCCTATTCCTTGAGCGACATAAGCTTCCAGGTTATTAACTAGATAATTGTGTAAACCGTCTTCAAAATCTGAAACTCCGTTTTGATATTTGTAATATACTTCAGTCGATAGCTCAATTTTATTATTGAAAAAGTTTCTAAAATATCCCATTGCAACTTGGTCCGTTACCATGGGAGCAACATTTTCCGTAGAGGGCATCCAAATGTCGTACCAGGTAATATCTGAGCCAAGCGTCATTAATCTTAAGTATTGTGCATTCCGATTGTATGATGCTTTGATTGAATTCTTCTTGTTCATCACGTAAGTAACAGAAGCTCTAGGTTCTGGATTGAAATATGTTGCCATGACATCAGTAGCACTCGAATACTCTGTTCGACTTATTTCTTCGTTAGATTCTTCATCAAAAACAGTAGTATGGCCAGCTCCTAATCGGTTATACATGGACAATCGTAGTCCTAAATGAATAGCAATTTTTTGATTGAAGGTTTTCTCATATTCCGAAAATAGGGCACTTTCCAATCCTTGCATTGGCGGCATAAACTTGCCAGCATCTCCTAGGGTCACATCTACTAAAGAACCATGATTAAAATCCTGATACTCGCTATGAAGTCCGAAACGCCAGGTAGCATTATTAGGTGCGTAGTAGGTAAAATTCTGCTTCACACTATAGGTACCTATTCCGGAGTAAAACTGGTACTGCCCTCCATCACCAAAGGTGTTATAACGACTGACTATTAAAGAAGTAGTTGAAAAAAGGTTTTTGTTAAAAGTGTGAACCCATTTTAAATGACCTGCCTCATTTCCCCAATTGGTTAGCCCTGCTGCGGTGTAGCCAAAGTCTTTCCCGTAATATCCAGAAAAAGTTAATTGATTTTTATCGTTCAGCTTCCAGATGAGTTTGGCATTGTAGTCATACCATCGTTCTTCGGGCTGAAAAAATGTTAAACCACTCGTTGTTGCACCTTTACCGCCAGTTGTACCTCCCTTTCCACTAGGATTATCTGAACTGTTAGCACTAATTTGATCAGACCAATGACCAAAGCCCCAGCGAGTGCTCCTTCCCGCCACAAAAACAGAAAGTTTGTCTTTCACTAAAGGAGCTTCAAATGAAAACTTAGAAGTAATAAGCCCTAGACTGATTTCACCACTTGAATTATCAAAACCTCCATCCGTCATTCTGACATCCAATACAGCAGAACTTCTTCCTCCAAAACGAGCAGGAACTCCACCTTTGTAAACTGTCATTTCACTTACAGCTGCTGCATTAAAAACAGAATACAATCCCCTTTGATGTGATGCATAGTATAGTGGCATTCCATCCATCAAAATTAAATTTTGATCCAGTCCTCCTCCTCTTACAATAAAACCTGCACGCCCTTCAGCTACACTATTTATTCCTGGAAGCATTTGTATAGTCTTGAAAATATCTGTTTCTCCCATCACGATTGGAATTTTCTTAATTTGTTCAATGTTTAGTTTCTCAGTACTTACTTCCGTTGAAGTGACATTTTCATCAGGTTTCTTTGCAGTTACCACAACATTTTCTAATTGAGTAGAAGAAGAAGTCAATGCAACATTCAGTTTAGTATCATTTGCAATAGTTATTGTTTTAACAAGCTTTTCATAACCAAAAAAGCTAATGGTCAGATTGTGCTCACCTTTATTTAGTTTTATAGAATAGAATCCATTTTTGTCTGTTGATGTACCGCTTTTAGTGCTTTTTTCAGAGATTGTAGCACCTGGCAAAGTTTCGCCTGTTTTTACATCCTTAACAATGCCACTTAATACAAAACTGTTTTGTGCATTTGTATTCATTGAAATCAAGAATACAAAGGCAATAATCAATTTTTTAAAAACCATTTTTTCCAAATTTAATTTTACCATTATTTTTTGTCAAAATTAAGAATCAAGATTTTGTTTAAGGATTTTTTCTAAATGAGACTGACAAAATAGGATTTGAAATGACTTTTAAATAATGTGAATTTTCAATTCGAAAGTTTGGGCAAAAAAGCATGTGTGTGGCTGGAATGTGATGGTTGCAGTGAAGGACAGCAACACACATGCTTTTGTGGGCAGGGTTTTCTTTTTTTTTCTTTGGCTTTATTTATCAAAAATTCATTCTGTCGTTGTTTTTTCTTTGGCTTCCTTGTAACGTGAGTATATGCAGATTACTACATCGGGTTGGGTTATGTGCAGGAGTAGTGTTCTGTATCATACAATGTTATAAGTATAGTTATCTTTTAGTTGTCAAACCATCTATTCTGAATAATTAGAATTATGATGCCAACTATAATCGGGATAATAATTTTCCACCACCCATTAGAGATAATTGCTTTTATGTGTTTTGGTTTTTCTGTAGGGGCTTTTGTTGTGCTATGGTTTTCAAGCAAAGAAGACTGAATGTATTTATCATATCCCATATTGGCAGCTTCGATTCCTTCTTTTGTTAGGCGGTATTTATTCTTGCTTTTGTTTTCTATAAGACCTTCATCTTCCATTTTGTATATAAAATCAAAGTCTGTGTTTTTACTGACAGACATAAACCTTTTAACTTTCAAATCATTTAAAAATTTATCAATCATATTATGAGCAAATCAGATTATTATAAAAAAATTATAGGAGTTGGGGTCAATTCTCATCAAGAGCCTTGTTTATTATCTCGTCAAGAATTGCAGAGTTATCAAGCACCTTTTGTGCATAGATACTTTCGACATCTTTGCTTACTTCTTTTAGGCTTAGTCCTTGTTGTTTTGCTAATATTTTTAGTATTACCTCATTTTGGGCTTTTATCTTTTGATCCTCTTGCCACAATTTTGAAATCAAACCTATGATAGCTCCTATGTCTTTTTTATCAATCATTTTTAAACTTACTTATAACACCTGTATATGTGACCGGCACATATCCTCCCTATATAATTTGTCCATGGTAAACGTTTACAAGTGCTTGTAATTGGCTATAGTTGGGTGTTTACGTTTTCTTTTGATCCAAAAATACACTAATACTGCTGCCTTATCACATCCTTGCTATTAATATTCCTGCTTAGTAATGCGTAGGCTATCTAGTATCCATACACTCTAGTTACTCCATAGTGTACTGGTGTGCAGTAAGAGCATCACTTGGAAACGGGGCAAACAACCAAAAGGAATAACCAAAAAAGATCAGATCGACGACTAATGCAAAACTAAAAATGCCCTACATGATCTCAGAAAACTCAAAAGATACGAGAAAACCCAATACAATTAACTTCAACGGTTAATCGAAAAATCCATAAGCATTGGGATACGGAATAGTGCACCGTGTCCGCCGACTGAGACGGAACACTGGCTTTCCGTCAGCTGACGGATTGGTCTTTCAGACCCAACAGCCTACCAGCCGCGGCTGGTAGGCTTAGTTATTGTGTGCAGTTATTCTATTTTTACTTTAATTATATTGTTTGAACTAACTATATAACCTTGATTTTTAGTTGGGAAACTACTCTCATGAAGACTTCCTGTTTCTTTAATGTTTTTGTTTTCTATCCAGTTTTCCCCTCCGTCAATTGTATAGAAAATAGCACCATAATGATAGCCAAAGTCTCCACCTGAATAATTACCTCTACCAACAGCAAAACCAATATTTTGAGAGATGAAGTTAATATCAAAGTTATCTGATGTTGAGTTTAGTAGTGTCCACGAAACACCAAAATCACTAGATTTTTGTATTTTGCTATTATCGGAAACATAGATAATATCATCTTCTGTAATTGAAATACTTACAGAACCAATTGTCGATATTGTCGATGCAGTATTCCAAGTAATACCTTTGTCGGTTGTTGAAACAATTTGTCCTCCTATACAAATAATTACACCATTCATAGTGCTATTAAAAGCAACTTTTTGCATCGTCCCATTGAGGTTGTTAATTTTTGTTTGTTCCCAAGTATCACCGCCATCAATCGTTTTTAATATGGATGAGTGTCCAACTGCAAATCCAACTAAATTATTAATGAACTGAACGGATTTTAATTCTATTTTATCATTTAGATTTAATGTGACTTTTTTCCACGTCTCGCCACCATCCGTAGTTTTAAGTATTACAGCACCAATTGGAATACAACCATTTCCTCCGCAGCTACTTTTACCACCTACAACAAACCCTATAGTACTGTTGATAAAGTCAATTCCATAAAGAGGAACCGTAGTATTTGTTTCTAATTCGTCCCATGTTGAACCGGCATCAGTAGTCTTTATAATCTTCCCATCATAACTACTTGCAAACCCTGTTTGATTATCAATAAAATGTATTGCTCGTAAGTTATAATGTTTATCAGGCTGAAGAATAGTTAATTCTATTCCTTCAATAGTGTCTGGATTAGCCGTTTCAATTTGTTCCTTTTTACAGCCCAATAGTGTTAAAATTGATACTGTTACAATGAATATTTTTTTCATGATTGATTTTTTTAATTACCCATAACATTAGTATAAATGTAGATTTACAAAGTTAAAGCAACTGACAGGTATTACCAAAAGTACGGAGAGTGAAGTCCTATTCGTTTATAACCGTTACTCACGATTAGTGGTATTGGTCAATCAATACCGAGGTATTAGAATTATACAATGTAAAGTTGCTTGAATTTGGTCGTTGGCTTAACTAGATATAGGTCTTTACGTGTGCAATAAGATAGCTTACTGCGAATAGTATGCTATGACCTACCTAGCAGACCAGAGTAGTAGTGCGATATTTAAATTGAAGTCAAAACATATGTGTTGACTTTAATTTAGACTTATCCCTAGACATCAGTTTGATATTTCGTTCCTTTGCAGGAGTGAATCTAGAACTCGTAGAAATACAACTTAAAAAACGCTGGGCATCCGAATATAAGTGGGGTAGGAAGCAAGCGGACATATGGGATTCACAGACTAATTTTATTTATACTATTGCAGATTTTGATGAGGTAGTAGCTAGGATCTACACTGAGTTTAATACACATAGAAAGTATGAAGACCTACGCAACTATGCACTCAATAGGTGGTACAATTTTCAAAGTGCTATGGCGGTAGAACATATCTTTAACGTACACTCCAAGGTACGTAGAGTGAAGAATGATAAAGACCGTGAAAAAGATTTTTATATCTACGGAGTAGCTTTTGATCATAAGACGAGCGTCTTTCCGAGCGGTTTTGGTAAGGATGTAGACTATGCAGTGGATAATCCCCGAGAGCTAGCAAAATGGCTGTATGTAAATCAAAGCGAGCAGCAACGTTTTCATGCTAAGAATAGACTCTTTTTGGTCTTACATAAAAATGATGGTGAGCATTGGAAGTTAAAAGCCGAGCTTAGTTGGATAAAAGTATTGGTAGATACTTATCTCGACAGTTATCGAGAGCTGGATCTTATTTCGCTGAAGCATAGCAAAGGCATGATCAAGACAGATGTGATATTTGGGTGCAGATAACTGAGGTCCTAAATCAAAAAGTTCTACGTCCTAAATCCTATATCACCAAGTCATAAATCAGCAAGTCCTGAGTCCTACGTCAATCAAGTCGTATATCCTATATCACCAAGTCATAAATCAACAAGTCCTGAGTCCTGGGTCAATCAAGTCGTATATCCTATATCACCAAGTCATAAATCAACAAGTCCTTAGTCCTGCGTCAACAAATTCTGAGTCCTATATCACCAAGTCCTAAGTCCTACATCACCAAGTCATAAATTACCAAGTCCTAAATTAACCGTCCTACATCACCAACTCATGCGTTAATTATGCACTAAATCATTAACTATCAAGTAAAACTAAAAATAGTTTGCTATATACAAAAGAAAGGCGACTTTTGCAGCCCTGCTGGAAGAAGGAGAACCAGCGGGATTAAAAAAAATAACAAATGGTAAAATTAAGACTTCGTAGACAAGGAAGAAAAGGAAAGCCTTTCTACTACATTGTGGCGGCGGATGCAAGAGCTCCTAGGGATGGTCGATTTATTGAGAGAATTGGTTCGTATAATCCGAACACCAATCCTGCTACAATAGACCTGAACCTAGAAGATGCGGTTCGTTGGTTAGGTAATGGTGCAGTTCCGACTGACACCTGTAAAGCAATACTTTCTTACAAAGGTGCTATGTATAAGCACCACCTTAATAAAGGTGTAACAAAAGGTGCATTAACTCAAGATCAAGCAGAGGGCAAGTTCACTGCATGGATGGATGAGAAAGAAGGCAAAGTAGCAGCAAAAGCAGATGGTTTATCCAAAACTGCAGCTGATGCAGCTGAAGTAGCTTTCAAGAAAGAACAAGAAATACGTGCAGCTCGCCAAAAAGCGATAGCTGAGAAAAATGCACCTACAGATGTGGTGGTAGACGCAGAAGCGGCAGCAGAAGGTGAAGTAGCAGCAGATGCTACCGATGCACCTTTAGAAGCGGCTGCAGAAGCTCCAGCTACTGAGGAAGTAGTAGCAGAAGCACCTGTAGAGGAAGCTCCAGCAGCAGAAGCAGCTCCAGAAGTGGTGGCAGAAGCTCCAGCTGAAGAAGCACCTGCAGCAGATAAAGCTACAGAAGATAAAGCATAATTTAACGCTATGATTAATAAGGATAGTCTGATCTGTATAGGATACATCAGTCGTCCACATAGCTATAATGGAGAAATCCAACTTAAGTTGGAACGGAAAATCGTCTCGCTAACGCGGGGCGATTTTCTTTTTATAAAACTCCAAGGTCAATACATCCCTTACCAAATCTTAGAAGTAAAGGGAAAACCAGAAGATCCAGTATTAAAGTTAGAATTTATCTCTACCTATGAGCAAGCACAAGAAATATGTACCAAAGAGGTGTATACAGATACTGAGGTACTTCCAGAAGAATCCGAACTTTCATTTATTGGTTTTGAAGTGATAGATAAGCACCTAGGAACTATAGGGAAAGTAGAGGATATACAAGAAATGCCGAAGCAACTTATGCTATTGGTAACCTATAAAGATGAAGTAAAATATATTCCTTTAGTAGATGACTTCATAGACTTCATATCTACTGAAGAAAAAGAAATTTGGCTCACTCTACCGAGTGGACTATTAGATATTTGATACCAATGCATCGCATAGATATTATATCAGTACAGCCTAAGCTTATGGAAAGCCCGCTAAATCACAGCATAGTGAAGCGTGCCAAAGAGAAAGGTATAGTGGAGATAGTGCTGCACGATCTGAAGCAATATGGTCTAGGTAAATACAAGCAAGTAGACGACACCGTATATGGAGGAGGAGCAGGGATGGTTATTCGCTGTGAGCCCGTATTTGATTGTATAAATGCACTCAAAGCAGAGCGTGACTATGATGAGATTATCTACATGTGTCCAGATGGTGAAGTGTATAACCAGAGTGAGGCTAATCAGCTTTCACTTAAAAAAAACATAATCATTCTCTGTGGTCATTACAAAGGTATAGACCAACGAATCCGTGATGAAATCATCACCAAAGAAATAAGTATAGGAGACTATGTGCTCAGCGGTGGGGAACTCGCAGCGGTAGTAGTAGCAGATAGTATCTGTAGATTGATACCAGGAGTTATCTCTGATGAGGAAAGTGCTCTTACAGACTCATTCCAAGATGGACTACTAGCACCACCTGTATACACTCGCCCAGCAGATTATAATGGCTTAAAAGTGCCGGAAGTATTGCAGAGTGGACATTTTGGTAAGATAGCAGAATGGCGTGATGAGCAAGCTCTGAAAATCACCGAAGAAAGAAGACCAGATTTATTGGATTGACTTTTTTAAAATTCTTGTCTCGATAATTTCTAACAAAACGCCAGACATTAAGTAGGAACGAATAGGTCAGATTGACATCGTTTTTTCCGGCACTATAACTTTGCAAAAAATACTGACGCCTTTTTTTCTAAAGGCAAATAAACTGTCGATACACGTATCAGGTGGGTACTCTTAATATCCGTTTGTTATATCTAGCTCCATGGCTTCGCCAAGAAGTAAATGCTTGTCTACAGGTACTACGCCTACCTGTTCGCAGACTATGCCACCAGCAAGATTAGAAAGTGCTGCAGTAAGTTCATCTGAGATGCCAGCAGCTACGCACAAGGCAGCTACAGAAAGTACAGAATCCCCTGCTCCACTCACGTCCACTATTTTGCGAGCATGTGCAGGTAGATGAGTCACTCCGTCTTCACTGATTATTATCACTCCATCCTCAGAGAGCGTAGTCATTACTTTACTTGCTTTTAGCTTGATACGGACTTCTTCTGCTACCGCTTGTACCTCAGCTATACTGAGTGATTCACTTATATTTTCAGCTTGCAGTAGTTCTTTTTTATTGGGTTTGAAAAGAGTTACTCCTTCATATTCGAAGAAGTTAGTAAACTTCGGATCTACGACCATTGGTACATTGTGCTTCTGGCAGAGTGAAATAACTCGGCGAATCAACCCTGAAGTCAAGAGTCCTTTATTGTAATCCTGAAAAATAAGTACATCTATTTCAGAGATAAGGCTGTTTACCGCTTCATATACGAGATCCTCTAGAGACGCATCTATGTCTTTGGTCTCTTCCTCATCTATACGCAGTAGTTGATGATTATTACCTATCACTCTAGTTTTTACGGTAGTCTGCCGGTTGTAGTCATTAATCAGAGCATCTACTACGAGACCATTTTCCTTACACAATTCTTTGAGCTTGGCACCGTCAGCGTCATTTCCCTTTATACTGCAAATGATGGGTTCGGCTCCAAGTGACTTTAGGTTTAAAGCTACATTAGCTGCTCCACCTAATCGTTGTTCCTTTCGCTTTAGATTCACTATAGGTACAGGTGCTTCTGGGCTTATACGAGACACTGATCCATAAAAGTAGGCATCTATCATCACATCACCGAGTACCAGTACTTTGGTTTTATTAAACTGCTTAAAGAGTTGGTCTATAATCATTTAGCTTAATGCTTTTGTTATTCTGCTTGCGGCTTCTTTCAGTTCTTCTTCACTACTTGCATAGCTGATACGGATATGGTCATCCATACCGAAGGCTATCCCTGGCACTGTGCTCACTAGGGCCTCTTCCAACAGGTAGTTGCAAAAATCAAGACTGTCTTTTATCAAGTAGCCATTTATTGTTTTACCATAAAATGATGACACTCTCGGAAATATGTAATAGGCTCCTTTGGGTGTATCCACTTCTAGACCGTCTATACCGCTGAGTAATTTTACCATAAGGTCTCTGCGTGTTTTGTAGACCTCTACCATTTTATAAGTAGGTTTCATATCACTGTTCAGTGCGGCTACAGAAGCCCATTGAGCTATACTATTGGTGCCTGAGGTAAATTGTCCTTGCAGTATATCACACGCTTTTATAAGCTCCGCGGGTCCTGCCATATATCCTACTCGCCATCCAGTCATAGCAAATCCCTTGGATACTCCATTTATGATCACCAGTTGTTTTTTTATTTCTTTAAATTGAGAAATACTCTTGTGGCTTTCTTCGAAAACCAAGTGTTCATATATCTCATCACTTATTACTATGATCTGAGGGTTCTTTTTTACGATATCAGCTATTTTTTTAAGCTGCTCTTGAGTCATCATGCTTCCAGCAGGATTATTAGGACTAGAGAATAGTATTGCTTTCGTATTGGGCGTTATTTTCTGCTCTAGAGCTTCTAGATCTATTGCAAACCCCTCTTCAAATTTAGAGGGTACATAGACACAAGTCCCACCACTGTACTCTACCATAGCAGAATAGCTTACCCAGTAAGGCAAAGGGATAAGTACTTCATCTCCTTTCTGCACTAGACATTGCATCA
>Ga0306865_1000417_pt1 | contig 17364 bp, 12 predicted proteins | sample AntRauTorckE5431_FD_190441 | JGI IMG/M metagenome (GOLD analysis project Ga0306865, IMG submission 190441) | Saline lake microbial communities from Rauer Islands, Antarctica - Metagenome Torckler E5 #431 (v2) (version 2) | ecosystem: Environmental > Aquatic > Non-marine Saline and Alkaline >... | reverse complement strand
TCTCTCGAATGTCCCCAGTACTTTTAGGAGCTGCTGAACCAAAGAAGAGACGATCACAGGAGCACCGAAACCTCCTCCCGGAATGCTGTCGATGGACAACTCTGTGGCTCTGTCGCAAATTATTGCCAAAAGCATAAAGAGAGTTGTAAGTCGTTGCTGGCCATCGACAACCTTCGCCATTACTGAAGAACTGTCATCTTTAATAAGAATTAGGAATCCCATGAAATGATCCTCTTGATACCAGTCGGTCTTTTCAATGTCTGAAAATAGCTCCTCGACTTGCTTTAGCTCCCAGGAGTAATTTCTCTGAAAATGAATTACATCAAACACGTCGTTTGACAAGCTCAGCTGCTGAAAATTTTAAACTAGGTCGCTGGCGACCATGTTTCCCCCCATTTGGAATGCAATCACTAGATTGCGAATCGCCAGGAGAATCAAGTGGAGAGGCTGGCGCCTTAGGCACTTTTATGTAATCACTAGATGTTTTCGCTTATCCAAGCTTTTGTGACCGAGTAGTCCACGTTTATCGCGTTGAAATGCTTTTTTCCAAAAGCAACTTTCCACTTCTCCGCCTCACGGAAGAGCTCGTCTGGGTCATCAACACCTTTTGTTTCTCTAATGAGATAGAGGTACTGCTCACCCTCCTCTTGCCTTACCACTGCCCAGTCGGGGTTGTAGTTACCAAGTGGCGTTGGGACTTTAAACCAGCTAGGAAGCTTCAGAAAAAGCTTTACCGAGTCATCGGCCTCAAGGGCCATTGCGAAATTCTTTTCCACCTGAGAGTCACAAGGCACCTCGGTAAAAACGCTTTTATTTGTGGCAATAAGGTTGTCCGAATAAGACTCCGGAATGCTCGACTCGCTAAAAAGCTTTGCCTCCCAAACTTGTCCAGCTGGATAGTAATAAATTCCGTCTTTGTCTTTCAAGGTGTGGCCAAGCGCTTGCATGCAAGCACGCTTGACACGGTCTACATAAGAGGCTGGATTCAGGCGAACAAGATGCTCAGTTTCGCTCTCTTTAATTACGCGGTAAATCGTGGACCTGGCCAGCGTAAGCTGCCTAGCCAAGTCAGTCAAGATATCTGGAATACTAATCTTTCGATCAACATACAAATCCTTTGATATCGAGTTCCCTGAAGCGCCAAGATCTTCTCCAGCCTTCATGCGAAGTTTTGTGATGGACTTTACAACCCTAGGCGAATTCACGGGCTCGGCCTGAATCAGCTTTCTTAACCGATTCTCCGCTTCGGCAACTATGTCGTCGGTGGTGAATTCAAGTTTGTAGTGGGTCTTTGGAGATATTTGAGACCAGAGCTTTTTGAATTCTTTGCTCTGCAAAACTTCGTTTCGAATCTGAAGTTTTTTACGCTGCCTAGCGTCCTTGATCCGCCCTGCGCCGAACTTCTCACCAGTCTCATCCTCAAATTCACTTTGCAATTTTGATGCAAATGTCTCAAAAGATTCCGAGGCCACCACAGTCAAAACATTTACTTCGTCAACCTTGCAACGCTCTCCGTCCGCCATGACGGGGAGCCGAAGGCCCCGTCCCAGTTGCTGCCTTCGAGTGTCATCTTTCTTAGCATTTTCCTGAAGGCTGCAAATGGTGAACACGTTCGGATTGTCCCAGCCTTCCTGCAAGGCGGAGTGGCTAAAAATAAATCGAACAGGTTCGTCAAATGAGAGCAACTGCTCTTTCTTTCCCATAATCAGGTCATAGGCGGTTTTATCGTCAACAGTGTCGCCGCTAGTATCTTTGGCTTCGCCCTTGTTGGTGACAGAGAAATATCCAGCATGCACCGAAGCCGCGGGGAGTTTCTGATTCACAAAATCTAAGTTCCGAAACTCGCGATCCTTGAGGACCTGCTCATAGATTGCCTCAAACCAAATTCGAAACTTTCCATCGCTCGGGTAATAGTTGGCTACTTTGTCCACAAAAAACAATGTCAGAGGCTTAGTTGGCTTAATCTCCCCAGATTTTGCGCGAGATTGGAGCCGGAGTTCAGTTCTCATGTGGGCTTCCACCGCGGCCTGGATTTGGGCTCTCTGCCACCACTCTTTATCCGTGTCATTGGTCTCATTGACACTCAAGCGGCGTCCATTTGAAAATTGCACGTACCCTACGGAATCTTCTGTTCCAGGCACTATTTCCTCAACGTCCCAACCCTTGTAGATATCCGACTGTGTTAGTTCGGTAAGTTTTGAGTTGCGAACTACCATCTTGTTTGTCTTTGGAGCGTGGGGCATATTCACGCGGATTGAGGCCTTCACATTCGAGGGTGTGGAGGTTATTTTTACTACTTCGACGTAAGCAGATGCACCGTCGTCCTCGGCGGACAGCGATAAGACTTCAATTTGTTTCACCAAGCGCATTTCATAGGCATCCACCGGACTGAGCCGATATAACAGGCAGTGTTTCTCCTTGTGAGTAGCGGAATATCTCAATCTCAGAAGTGGATTCAGGCTTTGAATGGCCTTCTTGTGAGTGGGGCCATTGAGTCTTTGTGGCTCGTCCATAATTACCACCGGTTTCACGGCAGTTATGAAGTCAATGGGTGGGCGGTCATGCATGTCCTCGTTATCTCTGACAATCACATTGTCAGAAGAGTTGAAGGATTGAATGTTCATGACCATGATTTGCAAATGGCTTGACGTTGCAAACTGCCTCAGCTTTGTCAAGTTCTTACTTGTATAAACGTAACTGTCATATTGAACCTCTGGATAAAGGTCCTTAAAGTGCTGCTCCATGAGCCTGAGAGATCCTAAAACACCCTCGCGAATAGCAATACTCGGCACAACGATTATGAACTTTTTGATTTTATACTTCTGGTAGAGCTCAATCGCTGTCTTCAAGTACACATAAGTTTTCCCCGTCCCAGTTTCCATCTCAATGGAGAAATCCATCAGGGGGTCCGCCGGGGCATGAGTCAATCTCATCTCTTCGGGTATGGTATCTTTCACCCGGCCCACTCGATCGGTTCGAGTACGTTGCTGAATGAGTTTCACATTTTCAAGCAGAGCTTCTTGATCGACGCCCCACGGGTTTACAAAGAGTGACTGAGCTAAAAGTGCATCTTCATCCTCAATATATGCATTTTCTATCTCGTACTTTGCGTAGTCTGCAGACCAACCCTCAAACAGATCGACAACAGATGAAATGGCTTCGGACTGAAAATCCTGATTGCCATCAAACTTAATCTTCACGGTCATGGCTAGTAGGTCACCATCTTTTTACCGACCTGGGCAATAGCGAAGGAGAGCTCAGACTTCAGGGCGTCTCTACCCTTGAAGGAATCCTCTAGGAAAACCAGTACAGTGGCCTCAGTCTCAAGAATCTCCTCAACCTCCATTGCCTCAGAGAGATCACAAAACTTAACCGAGCCGGATTGAATTCCAGAGATCCGGGTCCAAGTCCGATCTAGGGTTACCCCTTGACGAAGCAGGACCTCCCCTGCAATTTGCTCAGAGTTAGAGTCTTTCTCCAAGCTGGACTCATCAAGAACAAAGAGTGAGCCATCGGATGGAAAGTGAGGCTTGAATGCAGACGGTCCCAAACGCAATATTCGAAGGCCCCGCTTTTTGGCCCCTTCAAACAAGTCGAGAACTTTTTTGAGCCTCATCTCTGTGATTTCAGATACCGATTCAATACCCGCCTTTCGGGCGTCGGAGTCCTTGTTAGTTGGTTCTGGAAGTGTCACACAGATATAACGGCGATTACCAGCATCAAGATTGTTCTGAAGCTCGACAGAATGGCCAAGGGTTCCGGAGCCGGCAAAGAAATCCAAAATTATCGAGTCCGAATCTGACGCAAATTCTATGAGTCGTTGAATCATGACCTCATCCTTGGGGTAGTCAAAGAATTTCCCCCCCAACAACTCCTTCAGGCGCAGTGATGAGCCCCTACCATCCTGATAAAAAACACTATATGGGGCTTCTGTATCTCTCTCTCTTAGATAACCCTTGTATTTTGGAACAGAATTATGGTCAACACCAAAAACTAGCCTCCCCTTGGCGTTTAGGTCATCTAAGGTCTCATCTTTCCAACGCCATCCGTTTTTTGGAACCTTACATGGAATTCCAGTCACAGGATGAGGCAACGCTCTGTGGCTCCTAGTCTCCGGCTTATCTGGGGCAGAGACGTCACTCGGGAAAAAGGGTCCCTCCGAATCAAGTTGAGAATAGTGCCTCTGCAATTTGGAGGGGTGCCCGTCAGGCAGAGCACTAAACCACTTTTTTAACTGTTTAGATGCAACGGCCTCGTCACCCGAAGATTTTAACCAAATTGCCCTGGAAGCAGAGTAAATTTCCTCAAGTCCAAGCTTTCTGGATCTCCAGCTTCCGACATTATTAAGAAGGGTAGCGACGCTCCGAGCGTAAACCAAAATGTATTCGTGGGAGGAAGAAATGAATCTGGCGTCGTTTTTGCGACCTGCTGCCCAAACAAATTGACCTATGAAATTCTCCGGTCCAAAAATTTCGTCCATGATTGATCTGAGGTTATGAACTTCGTTGTCGTCAATCGATACAAAAATTGCCCCGTCCTCGGTCAAAAGATTGCGCGCGAGATCCAACCTGGGATACATCATTGTGAGCCAGTTACTGTGCTTTCTGCCGGAAGTCTCCGTGTTGCTGGTTAGACGGTTTCCCTCTGCGTCGACCTGGCACGTTACCTCCAAGTACCGCTGCTTGGGGTCACTGAAGTCATCGTTATAAACAAAGTCGTTTCCGGTGTTGTAAGGCGGGTCGATATAGATCATCTTGATCTTGTCGTTATATGCATTCTGGAGAAGCTTGAGGACCTCTAGGTTGTCCCCTTCGATGAAAACGTTTTGAGCTGAGTCCCAATTGATGGAGTTTTCAAAATCTGGAATCAAAGCCGCGTAACTCTCGGCTTCTCGGGCTTCAACAGCCCTCTGCTTTCCAGACCACATTAGGCCGAATCGCTCTTTTCCCCCTTTTAGACCTGACACATCGGCTTGGAGAAGTTCCCCCAGTCGTCCAGCATCTAGAACTCCATCGCTAATCACTCCGGGGAATAGTTGTTTAAATTCTTCAAGCTTTTTGATAGACGGAGATTCGGTCTTAGCTTCTGTTTTCTGGTGGTTGTCATTCATCTCTTACCCCTCAACTGCGATGTAAGGCTAAATCTAACAAAAAGGTCTGACATTGATGGCAAACTAATTCAATAGGCGGGGGTAAAGATGGAGTTTGAAAGCAAAATACCAAAACTCAATGGTGAAGCAGCAGCCGCTGTAGCCCATAGGGGTTCTCACATTCAGATAATCGCGTCCGCCGGCTCAGGTAAAACCGAGACCGTCTCTCAGAGGGTCGCAAAACTTATTGAAGAGGGAATCGAACCCGCTGAAATTGTCGCATTCACCTTCACCACACGCGCCGCCGATGAGCTCAAGGAGCGTATCCGCGCTCGGGTTATTAAGTTCGCTGGTGAAGAAAAAGCGGACCGACTCGGAAACATGTATGTGGGTACCATTCACGGGTACTGCTTCCAGATGCTCCAGACCTACGTGTCAAAATTTGAGTCGTACAGCGTGCTTGATGAAAAGCAACAGGTTGGGTTTCTTGTTCGCTATTACAGAAGACTCGAACTAGAGCAGTTCAAATTCCACAAGGGTAAATTCGTCGGGATCAAAAGATTCAAGAGCAACATTGAGGTTCTAGAAAACGAACTTCTCAATCTCGACATCATGACCGAAGAGTTTCAAGAGTCGGCAAAGAACTACTACGAACTCCTAGAAGATCACAGATTTCTCACATACGGACTCCAAATTGCCGAGGCGGTGAAGGCGCTCCAGGATCCAGAGATTGCAAAAGAAATAACGAGAAACCTGAAGCATCTAATTGTTGACGAGTATCAGGACGTTAATCCAGCCCAAGAAAGATTAATACAGCTGCTGGCCAAGCCCCACGGTGGGGCCGATCTGGTTGTTGTCGGTGATGACGACCAGGCCATTTATCAGTGGCGTGGCTCGAGTGTTGAGAATATTGTGACTTTTGCCGAAAGATATGACAACGTGAAGAGTTTCAGGCTCCTCACAAACCGCCGCTCTCGGCCGGCCATTGTCAGCTTGGCAAACAAATTTGCAAAACAAATACCAGGCCGCCTGGATAAAGAAATGCTTCCGGACAAGCAGGCGAATGGGCCCGCAGTAGACATCTCCCTAGCCGAGTCTGAGTCTGCAGAGGCTGAAGACATAGCCTCTACAGTCTCACGCCTTAAAATTCTCGGTTACAACTACAAAGACATGGCCGTGTTAGTTAGGGGTCGAGCTGCGTACCCAAGGATCCTCGAGGCTTTTAAGCGCTCTGGGATACCTGTTCAGCCTGGTGACCGTGAGGGTCTATTTGAAAAAGACGATGCTGACTTTTTAGGCAGATGTTTCGTTTGGTTCGCTGACTGGGAATGGAAGCTGAGCCAATATGATCCGAATACTGAACTCCAGGATATAACCGACCTAGCAATTAGGGCCACGGGTCTTTACTCCCTGGATTCACATCAAGTTGAAGCTCTAAAGAAGTACTTAAAAACGACCAAACAAAAGGTAGGGAACGATTCACGTTCGATCAGCCTTGTCAAAATCGGTTATGGCATTACTGATTTGCTGGAGGTAAAAACCTGGGACCAAAGTGACCCTTTGGTGGCATCGAGGCTTGGGACCATTGCAAGATTTATGCAGTTTGTGGCGGACTATGAGGCAATGGCCAAATCGGCAAAGATGAGTCGTGAGGAACAAGGTCGCCAGATAGGCGCTGCAGACCAAGGGGAATGGTATTTCAAAAACCTTGCGATTCTATTAACGCAGTATGCCCTTGGTGAGTATCGAGACTTTGAAGGAGAGGATGACCTCTCAGGGGACTCAGTTGACCTCCTGACAGTTCACTCGGCTAAAGGTCTTGAGTGGCCGATTGTTTTTATACCCTCGCTCACTAAGAACCGATTCCCCAGCTCAAAGGCCGGAAACACACCAAAAGAGGGCCCATGGTTAGTGCCCACCGATAAATTTGACTTCGCGAGGTACCAGGGAACAGAGCCAGATGAAATGCGTCTTTTTTATGTGGCAGTCACACGGGCCAGAGAATGGGTTTCTCTTTCAAGCCATGAAAAAGTCACCAAACAAGCCGTCAAACCTTCTCCTTATTTCAAATTTGCCGAACAGGCTCACGAGGAAGAGCTCGAATTCCCAGCCCCTTGGTCCGAACAATTAGAGGATGCAAACTCAGAGCTTCACATTACTTATAGCGAACTTGCCGATTACCTAAATTGCGGGATGAGCTTTTGGCTCAGGAACAGACTCGGCTTTCCTCCTGCCATCGTGGAGGAAATCGGCTATGGAAATGCAGTGCACCATCTAATGCGGGCAATCGCAGAGGCAACTGCAAAAAAAGGCAAGGGACTTAGGCCGGCAGAGGTTGACAAGATTCTTGCCACTGAGTTTTTCCTTCCGTTTGCAGGCAAGGCTGTCTCCGACAAGTTCCGAGAATCGGCTAGAGGACTCGTTTTCGATTACATGGAGAACCGTGCTGAAGAACTCAACAGGGTCTGGGAGACGGAGCGGCCCTTTGAACTTGCCCTGCCAGGAGTCGTGATTTCAGGCCGAGCTGACGTGGTGCTTGATAAACACGAAGGGAAAATTGATTCGCTTGCAATCATGGATTACAAAACTCGCATCGATACGGAGGGCTTTGAACTTCAACTTCAGGTTTATGCCGAAGCCGGCATTCGCGAAGGATTAAAAGTTAGTGGTGCCTTTGTCCATGGGCTCGATGGCGACACTCGGGAAATAATCCCGATCGATTCAGCCTCTAGAGCAAAGGCAGTTGATCTAGTAATACTGACGGCCGAGCAAATCAAAAACCGACAATTTGAGGCGAAGCCTGAAAAATTGAAATGTGGCATGTGTGATGTTCGAACACTTTGTAAAAGCGCTGCTAAAAGCTGATTATTCGATTGTTAGATACCAATAAATTCCAGAATTCTAGGTGTGCCCTACGTCCCAACCCGATGTGGTCCTTATTGTCTGGAGGCTGCGTAGCTGAAGGGATGACATTCTCTACTGTCTTGCCAACATGGTCTCTGGTAACAAAAATGAGGCCGACCTGTTGTCTCGATGCCATGACGCATAAGCGCCCAGTCGCCAAGTCAAACTCAGCGGGATCAGTCACTCCAGAGAGGGGATGAACTGCGATCATGAAGGGTACTTCTAAACCCTGCCAGCGTTCGGGTGTGTCGATTCGAATCTTTGCTAATTCCGCCCCAAGGTTTTTTCTGATCAGACCATTCATTGATCGGTGACTTGCGACCACGCCGATGTGCTGCTGACTCAACTCCAGAAGTGACTCGTTACTCGAAGTGCTAAATAAAATACCAGCTTCTAATAGGTCTTTGATAATTAGCTTGATGGTTGAAGCCAGCTCGTTGTCTGTGGACTGAGGAGGTCCGTCATTTGGGGTCGAAATAGTGACTACTAAAGGTGAAAAATCATGAAGGAGATCTATTATTGGGCCGCCCTTGATTGACGCAAAGGTTCGGTCACCGGGAGCAGCATAAGCTGCAAAGTCGAAATCGTAAAAAGGCTTGACATAGTCGACCGACGCATTTGGCAATCTTCTGCATGCCGGCAGGTAGGACACATGTGCCTGTTGCAGAAGTTGAGGGTCACCCTTAACTACCTCTGGGGCTGCTCTGTGCGGCGGCCTCTTGGAAGTTGCCCACCTGCTGGTCTCCACACTTGTAACGGGCTCAATCTGACCCGGGTCCCCGATCATTAAGAACTTCTCACTCAAGTCGGCGCATTGCATAAGTTTGGCCCAGTCCATTTGCCATGCCTCATCGATAGCGAGCAGCTGATAAGGGATAGCGTCCTGAACTGTAGCCCACTTAGCCGTCGTCGAAACGTGTAAACCTGGTGTTAGCGGAAGGTCGGCCATTGCTGTGACCCATTTTGCCGATTTCGGGAAATCAGACGGGGCGAGAGATTTAGAACGGGCGAATCGATAGGTTGAGCGGGTGGGATATTGGTTAGCAAATCTTCTCGCAACATCATTTGCTTGGTTATTTGTCTGCGCTGCCAGAGCGACCCGCCAACCGCTTTCGATAAGTGCGTCAATTACCCGCAAAAGCATGTGGGTTTTGCCGCTTCCTGGCGGGGCTTCGACTATGGCAAGCCTCTTGCCTGAAAGAAGGGCATCCAAGACAGACTTGAATACCTCATCCGACTTACCCTGCAATTCAAGCTGAGCTTTAGTTTCGGTCATTTTTTAACCTTCAAGTTGAGTGACATCGTCTACCACACTGCTAACGGGACTTAGGGTCGCCCCAGAATGAGTGAGCCAAGATCCGGGGCCTTGCTTTGTCTTCCAAACCTTAGAACTGGCTCGCGCGTCTAGGTCGCTGCTATCACGAGGAACGAAAACCACCCTCTGCTTTTCCCATTTCGAACTTTTGGGAGATTCCGTTATCCCTGATTCAATAGAAAGGGTTTTCCTTCCAGCCCATTTGAGAGTCAGCTCAGCGATTTCAAGGTCTACGAACTCGAGATCCTCAACAATCACGTAATGTCCCGGTGATCCGAGAAAAGATAAGTACTCCCCGGATCGAATTCGAAACTCGTCCGACAACTGCGTTCTGACTGTCCAATACACTTCTGCAGACCGGCCCTCCCCATCTAGAGTGACGGCAGTTACGGTCGCATCCAGGGCTTTGCCCTGAGCCAAGGCATCCATGAACAATTCATGATCGTCATGAATTAGATTTGGCAGATACTTGCCGTTCGCGGCACTCAATCTAAAGTAGCGAGAGGCTGCGGCGGTGCCATGATTCTCAGTCTCGGGGTGGGGAGTGTATGCGGGGCCATGTTCGGGATCCGACATCTGCCTCTCAAGCCGTTGGAAATCGTAGAAATAGCGTGTCAGGGAGTCTCTTGTTAGATCAATTACTCCCGCGTTCACCGGCCTTGAATCATCGAGCAGTCTCTGCCTAGCTTCTCGCGTCTTAATCCAACGCCGGCTGATCTCTGCCTCGATAATTTTTTTTACAGCTAGCTCTTCTTCCTCAGTGGAATCCTCAGATTTTAATTTCTTTCTGTAGCTGTCTATTTTCGAGCTCAGTTTCTGCTCTATTGCAAGATCAAGCGTGATCCCCGTGGCAACCCTGCCCGACTGTTGAGACGCATTCAGTTTCTGAAGGTAATCCCCTTCAGAAGTGTGCCAGGTAAGGGCTGAATTCAGATTGCGAACACCCTGGTCATCAGTCGGATAGGCATAGGCCTTGCTCAACTGGTCAGAAGCGTCGACGACGAGCTGCTGGCCAATCACCCGGGACTCGGCAAATAAATAAACAGCCAGCCTAGAAAGCGCGTGGAGAGGATTAGCTAAAACGTCCTCTGAACGTCGCTTCCAGAACGCATAACTTAAAAAGTGGAGCATGTCGATATGAGAGGATCCTGGCAGCCAAATCTGTGGGGGATTTTGTAAAGGCTGGTCAGTCTTTCCGATGGGGCTGAAAGAATAACCTTCTGCCTTGAAGTGGCTCAGCAAATCCTCTGCGAATGGGATGAGCATCTCCGAAATATCATCCCGATTACGCCCGTCAACAACGGTTAGGAGTTTAGGTTCTTCGTCGTGGTATCCATAAGCAATACCCCATGGCCTGGTCTCACCGGCCATTCTGACAAAGGACACAATTAGAGCGTTATCACTCATGCTGACGTGCTTCGTTGAATACCTCGGCAAAGGCCTGGAGGAAGAAAACGCTCTCAGCCTGCGGACGGTCTCACGGGTTGACATTAGATTCCCAATCGGCAGCTCGTAGTTGAGTCGCGAGAGATTCCTCAGTCGAGTCCATCGGTGTGTCACCGTTCAAAAGAGCAACGGCTCTAGTTAGGGGTATTCCTCCCAGACCTCGGGCAACCTGATCGCCTAGAACTATCCCTTTGTCCTGACTCAAAGCCAATTTTTGACAGCGCGGAGCCAAATCGCAAAAGCCCCAACATTTCTCCGCGTATGCGGTACTTGAATGCTTCACCCAAGCTTCATATTCATCGGGGTTGAATTCTCCAATCCGAACACCAACAACCCGCTGGGCAACGCTATCCAGAGATGAAAACCCTCGTCGAGCTCTTTCTCTTTGCTCTGATAAATCTTCGTTGGCTCGGACTACCGGTTGAGCTGAGCCTGGCCACGTGAAAACTAGAAACCCTTTTGAGTTAAGCTCAAATTGTTCAGACATTGACCTTGCTTCAAGCCAAGATTCCAGAGCGTAAAGATACACACCCGCCTGAGCCCTGGCGGTAGATAGGTGATCAGGATCTGTATAGCCCCCTCTGTCTGGAAAAACCTTGATTTCTCCAACTTTCACGTGCACTTTTCCCTGCTTGCGCGAAACGGACATGACGTCCATGACTAAAGTAGCCTCTGGAAGCATGACGCCCTGAGGAAGCCGAAGAGTGAGACCCGTTACCAATGAGGGAAGCGTCTTTGCCTGGCTAGCACCTTCTAGGAACTGAACTGACTTTTTCAGAGCCTCATCCATAGTGGAGACATCGCTACCAAAATTGGATTTCAACCTGAGATCTAAAAGACCACTGGACTCTGCAGGTAAAACTTTTTTTCTCTCCAGTTGTGACCTGAGCAGTTGGGCGTCGTCCTCAAACAGACTGCGCTCAAATAGATACCCACGCGTCACTGCAAAAGGTGAGATCCCTTTTTTATCTTCCAATCCAAGACTCGCGGCGACTTGGCCCATTCGGACATTCAAAACTGCACTCACTGTGTTTGCTTCGCATTCGGGATTTTTTGCCCATTGCTCAAACCGTGCCCGGGTGTTGATGCTTGGACCTGAATTCATGTGCCCCCACTTGATTTTGAATTGTTAATAAGTATGCCCTGCTCAGTGAGCGTCTATCTACACGAGTCATTTTTGAGACTGCCGACCCAGGATTTAGAAGTGCTATGCCTAAAAATTGGATTTGGGGCCCTGCAGTTCATACCGGCAGAGCCGTGCTACAAAACAAGCTTTTCTGTGACAAACCTATTTTGGGTCTCTCAACGGATTGGGTGCCAACCCTGAATGGACTGTAAAGAACTTTTCAAGGTCTCCGCCTACCTTTAGGCTGATTGATTACGCCCCTCTGGGACTCTTTACTTCGGTCAGCTCTAGTGGCACCGTAAACAACGGATAGACATAGAACTCAATAAGAGATGTGGGCAACTCCCACCTCGCGTCATTGATGTTTTGAGCAAGAGACGATCCCTGCCAATCCTCACCCTGAATGAGCTTTCCATCTTCATCCTCGGTGTGGTCTTCCCAGCCACTCCATCGATAGGCGACTGGAGCTGGGCTAACGTCTTCAGCGACCAGTAGCTCTTGTAGTGCAATTCTTTCGCCACTTATATGGTGGTTGAGGTCCAGGAGCTGTGTGTAGCCAGTGAAGTGGAAGTACTTGTCAGTCACATCCATCCGAGTATCACCCTGCATGTGATGCCTGAATCTGCCAAGAGCATCCAAGTCCGAGAACTGAACGGTCACTAGGTGGCCACTACTGACCTCCTTGAACTGCGGCTCAATGAAGGCATTCACTATCGTTCCCTTGATATCTAAAAGCATCTCTCGACTCTCCAATTTCGCGTCAGTTTTTTATTTGGTCACGTTTGGACCACTCTCATTGGGGTGGTCCAAACGGCACTTCATTTAGGCTTGCCAAGCCTTCTAAGCCCCAGGGAGCGCCTTAAACTTGTCTGCCACTGTTGGGTTGCCGCGAGTCAGCGTCTTGACTGATACGTCCTGCGCCTTGTCATTGGCTAGTCTGAGCTGTCTCTCTGAACCCAGGAGTGAAGACTTCACTTTTTCTAGGTCGGAAATTGCATCGTCAATCTGCTTGATTGCGAGATGGAATTGCTTAGATGCAAGGTCGAAGTTCTTCCCGAACTTTTGCTTGAAGTCCTCTAAATCAGACTCGAAGGTCGTGACGTCGATGTTTTGAGCCTTTACCTCCTCGAGCTCAGCTTTGTAATGCAATGCCTTGATAGAAGAGTTTCGAAGCAAGGTGATCATCGGGATAAAGAACTGTGGTCGAATGACGTACATCTTTTCGTGCTCGTAAGATACGTCGACGATGCCACCGTCGTAAAGCTCGCTGTCTTCTTCAAGAAGTGACACCAAAACTGCAAATTCACAGTTCTTATCGTTCCTATCTTTGTCGAGCTTTTTAAGAAACTCAGAGTTCTTGCGCTTCTTCTTGGTGTCTTCGTCTTCATTTTTCATTTCAAACATGATTGAGACGATCTCGTTTCCCGCTTCGTCATAGTCACGAAAGACAAAGTCGCCCTTTGTGCCGGAGGTTGAATCGTTGTCCTTGCCGAACTTGGCTCTAGGAAAAGCCATGGCTCTTACTTGATTGAAGGCTACCTCGCAATGAATCTCCAGTGTCTCACCAAGCATCTTGGTTGACAGCTGCTTCTTTAACTCACGGACGCGCTTGATTTCAGCATCGCGATCCTTAATTTGGACTTCGTACTTTTCTTTTAGGGCTTTGCCTTCAAGCTCTTTTTTCATCTCTGCCTGCTCGAGGTCGCCCTTAAGTTCTATTAGTTGCTTTTCTATCTGGCCCACTGCTTGCTGAATAGCAAGCTCTTTCTCGGTTTTTGTCGCAGCAACTTGAGCCTTGAGTTCTGCGATATCCGCGTCCCTCTTGGCCGCTTGGGCTGCCAGGCTCTGAGTGAGCCTCGACTCCGCCAGGGCAATCTCAGTCTTCTTCGACTGGTCCGCTAGCTCTAAGCGTTCGTGAAGAGTCTTTTCAAAATCTTCGTCTCTAACCTGCTTGAGTATGTCGGCATACCCTGCCTCATCCATGGTGAAGTTCTCACCGCACTTCGGGCACTTTATCTGATTCATTAGTTGCTTCCTTTCGATTGGTTAGCTGGATTTGTTTCTCTGCTTAATTCGTCTTCTGTATTCAACATTGCCGACCAAACATCGTGCAAAGCGTGGGTGTATTCATAGCCCCTGGTTTTAGCAACCTGATTCTTGAAGTTTGAATATTCAATCTGGCTTGCCTGGTCGGCCAGCCACTCAATAAAGAGGGATGGCTCGACCAGGACACGGTAGGGGTAATCACCAAAGGGGGAAGTGATTACCTCTACACCAGTTGCCTTAGCAAGTGGCTCAAGGGATAGGCGATCCCTTGAGCGGACAGTGTAACCATCTGGGCGGTCAGTCTTTCTGACGGCGCTGACAAAACCGGTGCTAGTGAATACCCACATCGCTGGTGTCCTTATCTCTTAGAAACTGCTCGAATGATCTGTTGCACAGAGCGTTTTCAGAACGCATCTGGCGGATTAGCTCGATGGCCTCGAAAGAGCGGTAGCCCTCTCGCATTAGTACCAAAGCAGTTACTAACCCGGATCGGTTCCAGCCTGCTTGGCAGCGAATCAAGACTCGCTTGCCGGCTTGCCAATCCGCGTGAGCGGACTGGACAACCTGATCAAGGTCGTGAGCATCGATGTCCACCTTGTCGTGGTCAAAGAATCCAAGCCGAAGCTCTTTGACATACCAGTCAACTGGTAGCGCACTCGCATAGAGGGTGACCACGGTGTCAAAGTGCAGGTTGGTGATCTCTGGTTGTACTTGGAAGCTTGTGAGCACTGAATCGTCTCCAGTGCCACCCATCCAGAGTCCGGGAAGAATCTCACTCCACAGGTCTTTGTTGTTCCCATAGCCCCCCTTGGGGGAAGTAATTGGTAAGTTCATTTTTATCTCCTTAGTTAGATTTCTTACGTGGATCGGACTTGGCTCTTGAGCTCCGAAAGCTCGACTCGGTCGAACGCTTAGACAGCTCGATGTCAGTGAAGCCCATCAGGTCCGCTAGCTCTTCATTCTCAGCAAGAACCCGCATGCGGACTCGTGGCGACATCTCGTCGAGCTGCTCCATCAAGAGCTGAGTGTCACCTTGAGCCTGTTGAATCATCGCTCGTGCTTCGTCGTATGAGCCCTCTCGGGCTGCTCGAGCGGCTTGCTCTTTGACATTAGCCATGCGGAAGACTGCAATCTCGGCCACCACGTTTTCATTGAGCTCCGGTGTAATGAAATCGACGGGGCTGGCCACCTCGAACACCAGGGTTTGGCGTTGCCCGATTTCCTCACCGGTCAGGGCATTTTCACCGAACAGCTCGACCTCGATTTCAACTAGGCCTTCGAAGTTTCGGTCAAATGCCTTGAGCTCAAGCAAAAAGGCATAGCCTCGCTCTTCTTGAGAAACCAGCTCTCCGAGTTTTACTTCGATTCCATCGGTTAGGGGCTTCTTGCTGTGGACATACCCAACCGGTGTGATGGACTTGAGCTGATTCGCGCTTACAAGAGTGATCTTGCAAGTCAAGTTACGAACTGATCTTTCTAGTAACCCATCTATCTCATCCTGCAAGCCAGCCACTGCCTCTTCGAGATTGACTGCAGCAAAGTGATTTCCCTGACCTGATCCTGCGATGCTCGCAAGAATGGTCTCGTCAAACCCAGTACCAATGCCGATGGTTGATGTGGTCACTAGGTGTTCGGTAGCGAAGGCTGCCAATTGACCAAGCTGAACCGGGTCCTTGATCCCGTTATTGGCGTGACCATCGGAAAGTGGGACCAACTTGGTCTCTACTCCGGAAGGCGCCTTAGCCGCTTCCGCTAGTCCGTGGCGGTAGCCAAGCTCGATGTTTGTTCCGCCTCTTGGCTCCAAAGAAGCCAAGTCACGCCGCAGCTGTTGAGCATCTAACTCGCCTACTTGCTGAAGCTGAAGGTGGGTTTCGACATCAGTGTCAAAGGACACAATTGCTAGGTAGTCGGATGCATCTAGCTGACCAACCATCTCGCCGATTGTCTGCTTCACTAGCTCCAGACTCCCACCGCCCATTGATCCGGATCGATCAACCACAAACACAATGGCTTGCGGTGAGCGGGATAGGTTTTGCTTAGGTAGTGCTGGTGCAGTTGCCTCGACCAATAGACCTAGGGTCTTTGGCTCGCCAGCTTTTATTTTGCTGGCCTCTAGAAATGCCTTGAGAATCATTTTGTCTCCTAATTTGAATTTGAATTGAATTGACGCTTGGTGGTTCGGGTGGTTCGGGTGCCTCGTCGGCCTCAGTTCATGCGGCCAGCACTAACTCGTGCTGGGAGTTGATGCAAGAAACGTGAACCAGAGAGCCTCGGTGTTGTAAGGCGTCAGCCACTACATAGCGAGAGTTCTTCGATTGAAGTCGAACGGTGTTGTGCTCCTGTGGTTTGTCATCAAGCTTGAGCTTTGAAACCATGAACACAAAGTCTCTAGCTGACTGGCCGCTGGTCTTTTTATAGGGGCGGTCTGCAGCATCGAGCAGGTAGCTCTCCAACATGCCCTGCAGGCCCTCCTCCAATGTGTCTGGGTGATCGAAGAGCTCAAAAGCGATGGGCTGACCAAGGATTGCAACCACAACCCCACGCTGACCTGGAAGTGCTGTGATTTTTGGCATCGCCGCGAGATTGCGCTTCACTTGATTTTCAATGTCCACAAGCGAAGCCGTTGGAGCCTGGGCGCCGTGACGGGTTTGATAAGAAGCAACCGACGACCAAACTCTTGATTGATCAGGAGCACTTTGAGCAACGTTGCCCAGGTTGTCTCGAACTAAGCCCTTCATCGCGACCCTTACGGCAGCCGGAGCAACTTTGGTGCCGGCAGCCTGTTCGGCTGCGCCTCCCCAGCGGTTTTGCTCCACGCACACCACGGGGATATCGCTAGAGGATCTGCCAGGAACAATCACGCTTCTAACTAGGGCACGGTGTTGCCAGCCTCCCTCTAGGATGCTTCCCTCTAGAAGCAGTAGGTCTAGGTCAGCTTGATTATCAACCTTGAGGCTCTGAACAACTGCATGTGCGGCTTCGCTGACCAAGAACCCCTGGCTCTTGGCGGTTGAGTAGTTGCGCTGCTTGATTGGCTCATCGGTCCAAACTGGAAACCAGGTTAGGTTGCCAAATTTATAGCCAGATCCAACATGCATCATCGGTAGCTTGCTGATGGATGCTTGGGAAGCAGTCGGTGCCTTGGCACCGGCAACTACGTCTTGCAACGGAGTACCGTCCGTTAGTGAACCGGCCCACTGGTTCGAAGTGAAACTCTCCATAATGACCTCCTGAATTAGATAACGTGATTTATCATAGCACAAATTACGTCATTACTGAGCTATCAAGTAGCAACCTGTCGATTTTTCTACCCATACCCCTTTGTTTTATGGCATACTTTGACTTATGAGTTCTTCAAAATTGGTTGTAACAGTGGCCCTATTCACAGTGTTAGAGGACTTTAATCTCTCCACTGTCCCCACTTCGGTCGTGTCGTTC
>Ga0306865_1000415_pt1 | contig 17381 bp, 20 predicted proteins | sample AntRauTorckE5431_FD_190441 | JGI IMG/M metagenome (GOLD analysis project Ga0306865, IMG submission 190441) | Saline lake microbial communities from Rauer Islands, Antarctica - Metagenome Torckler E5 #431 (v2) (version 2) | ecosystem: Environmental > Aquatic > Non-marine Saline and Alkaline >... | reverse complement strand
GCAAACAGCTCTACGGCGAGTGGGTGGCCCGTGTCGGGTCCGGCAACTCGGAAGACCGCAAGATCCTGACCGCCCTGTCGGAGTACCTGGACACCTATGGCGATGCAAAGTTCGCAGACATCACCTTCAACAATCCGGCGAATGGTGGCGCTCATGAATTGAGCGGTTACTACCGGGTGGAAGAGGGAAACCGGATGTACATGCTCTACGCCGCAGCTCTCAAAAAGGCGGTTCCAAACTTCGGTCCCGACCGTGTCTGCCTGGCGCTGAAAGAGGCCGGTGCACTGATCACCCAGTCAGACGGAAGAAACCAGAAAGTCGTCTCTATACCAAACAAAGGGAAGGCGCGGATGTACAACATCGACTATGAGAAAGTCCAAAAAGCACTTGAGGAGAAATGATATGACCAAGACCGAAATCCAGATTTCCGAACAGACCCCCAAGCTGAGCAGCATGATGCAGGAGCTCGATGAAGCCAAGGCCAACTACCTGGAAGCGCGGGAGGAGTTGCAGTCCGTGTCAGACCAGGTGCAAAGGAATCAGCGCTCACTGGAAGCCGCTCAGGCGGAGGCCGTCCAGCTCAATCAGGAGTGGCGCAAGGCCGCGCACGAGTCCCGCCTGAAAGCCTCCTCCCAGATCCGGCAGATGCTGGACGCCTCGATTCAGGCCAAGGGCAACGCGGACCGCCTCGCCATGCTGGTTGAGGAGGGGCCCGAACTTCTGAAAGCCACCAAGGAGCAGACGGTGCAAGCCCGCGGGCGCTACCTCCAGATCCTGAGACGTGTACGGGAGCCAGTGCTCAAAGCAAAATCCGAGTCAGCACTCAGCCCGCTGAAGGAGATCGAGGCGCTTCCCGCCTTCTTTTCCGAGGTGAACGGCTACCTCCGGAGCCTTTACAACACTCACCTGGTAGAACAGGAAGCCTTCTTCAGTTTCCGGCGCAACACGTCGGTGATGGAAGATGAGCAGGACTTGAAGAAACACGCCATGAACCTGACCATTCGTCTCGGCCTGGTGCCCATGCTCCAGGAGCTGGGGCTCAATCTGGAAGCGGACATTCCGGAAGACCTGGAGCTGCTGCCCCCACTGCCCATCGAAGATCGAACCATGCACGGCTAACAACCTGAAGCCCCGGCTCCGGGGCTTGTTCAATTCCGCTGATCATCCTTCAATATTCCTGAACAACCTTCCTGATAATTTCCGGAACAATCCACGCCCTGAGAGGCTCTCAGATCGCCTGTACTAACTGGTATGCCAGGTAATGGCACGGCCAAGGCTAACAGAGATAAACGCATTCAGCGGGCTCTCAAAAAGCACAAACCCCAAATACGCCCAATGCCTCGGCCAACTAGTGCCGCGCGCGATCACCCCTCCCCGCCTGCGCGCTCTTTATGCGGCGATTCATCAAACACATTAAATCCAATTGGACGATCCCGGCCATAAGGGTTTCAGGACCCCGGGAGCCTGTTTTTTTATAAACAGAAAAGGGCCTTTTCCAACGTCCCAAAATTCCGTTGTGGCGCACAATCCCGGATTTTCGAGGAAAAAGGCGATTTTTCATCAGAAACCTTTTTCATATCGTGGTGTTAAGGCTCAAACCGCGTCTTTTCAGCCTTTAATCTGCTCTGAAAGGTTGAGCCTGGCGCACCGGGGCAACCGTAACCTCCAGGAGGAACGATCACGGCGGCTCGCTGAAAAAGGATGGTGAAAGCCCCGCCAATCCGGGAATCCTGACCCTGTTTTACTTTGTGGAGCGGGAAAAGGGTGGTAACAGTGGTAACCGGGCTCTCAGACCGCTGATAGCAAGTCCGGAGGGGTGGTAACTAGGGGTGGTAACTAGGTGGTAACTGGGTGGTAACTGGTGGTAACTATATAATCCCTCTTTTTCTGCCATTTCATGAGAGTCACTCTCATCTACACCGGGGAAGGGGCTTGGTTACCAGGTAAATCGTGTTGGTTACCAGGGGGGGTGGTAACTTTGGCACCTCTGTAGGCCGCGTCATTACTGGGTGTTACCTCTGGTTACCACAGTTACCATGGTTACCACCCATTTTAGAGACGAGAACAAAAAACACCCTTCTTTCCTTAGCGCGCGCTTTTCCCTGGTCGGAACAATGGAGGTGAAGTTTCCGCGCCGGTACTACCAGGTGAAGGTTGTTTCTCGAAAGAGGGAGGGACAGGAGTTTAAGATCGAGCAAAGCGAAAAGCCTACCGAACGGCTTCTATCTGATTATGGCTTTTTGCACCACCCTTAGGGGCTTCTATCTGATATAGCTATTTAGACACCTCCCGGGTCCAATTTGCCACGGACTGATGATTAACGCCCAGCTCTCTAGCAATAGCTCGGAGACTCATACCCTGGGCCTTCATTAGCCGGGCACTAACACGCTTATCTTCGTAGGCAGCACCTTTAGCCTTGCCCCCGGCACGTCCTTTCACTCTGGCCCACTCGCTACGTTCAGCCTCGCTAAAATTATTCCACGTCCACGTGCCTACAGACTTGGCTATGTGGTGGCACTCCCTGTGATCTAAGGGCCGTCCGTGGTTCTCGTGTGTGTGCTGTTGCGCCATTTCATGAAGCCAGGCAATCCACCGCACGAAAATCCCGTGCTCCTTCCGGCGCTTCCATTTCAGGACGCTGGGGTAAGCTCGGACGGTTCGCAAGTGATCGAAGGTATCCACGTTCCGCCCGAGACCGACGCGCTCGGGAGGGTCTTTTTTGTTGATGAATTTCGGCAGATCCAGCCATTCCTGAAGGTCTCCGAGTTCGTACAGGCCGCCATCCCGATTCCAGAATGTACGCCAGTGAGGGTGCGCGGGGTTCTTCGTGATCAGGCCGGAGTAGCCGGGATCGGACTGGAGCTTCTCGCGCATGGCCGATTCCACGGCGGCCAGATAACGCATGGGCTTTTGCCGGTCGTGCTGGCCCAGTAGCACCGGGGCATCCAGCCCGAAACACAGGTGCGCGTGCCCGTTGGCCGGGTTCTGGCTGGTCCAGAAGGGTTCCGGAAGGTGTGCGTCATCCCATGCAAGGGCAGCGTTTGCCCGGTCAATATCGAAGATCAGCCAGGATCGAAGCCAGGGCGGGTTCGCCTGAATGTAGCGTTTTCGAGAAGCCATGGCGGCGGGCCGGATCTTCAGGCCGGTGGCGAGATCGTCCGTGCAATAGGGTTTGCTCGGCAATCGGGATTGAAATAGTTCCAGCTGGTCGGCTATCATAGTACCCACGTTGATGAACGGACCCGGGGGAGGCGTTGGGGCGCCATTGATCCCGGGTTTTGTTTTTTAATGCCGACAACAGCTTATCACCAGTGCCCGTTTTTTGCCCAGCCTAACCGTTCAGATCCATTTCAGCCTGTTCCAGCATTGCCCACCGCAAATAATCAACTTTCGTGCTTTCGTGCTTTCGTGCTTTCTTTACTGCTACAGGTAGTGCTGTTTCAGGAGTTTGAACGCTTCTTCGAGCACCGCCCGCTGGGTCTTGTTGTGGGCCGCAGCCCACACCTTGAAGTCTTTCTTCACCTCAGGGCTAACCTTAAAATTGAGCGCTACCAAATTGCTAGATTCCGGCTGCTTGGTGTTTTCGCTTTGGGTTTCAGGTTTTCCCCCGCTCCCCCCGCTTCTTTCCGGTGGTCCGGGAATGCCTGTATCTACTTTCTTACCCATGGTCAGCTCCTTACCAGGTTATAAACGGCGGAAACCAGGGTTGCCGCTTGATCATTGAGATTGTCGTACTTTGTTTCGGTGGCACAGAAGCCTCGATCAAACGCATCGATGTAACCGGTCTTAGCTGGCACCGCACCAGGAAGAACCTTCCAACCGTATTGCTCCAGCGTCTCCCTGCTTTCCCGTTGTTGAGCGTCACTGGTGGTTTTGTAGAGAGCGAAGGTGATGCGCTCCCTTGGTACTCCGGCCCGCTCCACCAGTTCGCCAGCCAACAAAAGCGAAGGCTCCAGATCATCCAGGCTACTGCCGGTTGGAATCACAACGAGGTTTGAGGCGTGTGCGGCCTCAGCGGTCCCGGTCGTGGCGTGCGGTGCGCCGTCGATCACCGTCAGGTCATAATCCCGGCTCGCCTCTAGGGCTTGCGATGCGGTCGAAAAACCTACGGCTTCCACTTGAGGAGCAATGCCGGCTGCATTCCGGCGCTTTTCCGACCATCGGTTAGAGGTTTTTTGCTGCGCATCGATGTCAGCAAGCAACACGCGCCATCCGGCCCGCGTAAACTCAACGGCCAGCGTGCGGCTGATCGAGCTTTTCCCGACCCCGCCTTTCTGGCTCACAACGGAAATGATCATATTCGGCTCCATGGGTTTATTCGTGCTTTCGTGCTTTCGTGCTTTCGTGCTTTCGTGCTTTCGTTACCGAGAATAGCACACCAACACAGGAGCGCAAGGGTCTGGAGTTAAGCGACCCCTGTACTGCGAGTAACGGGTGTTATGTAAAACCAAGGCCCGCACCTGGAAAACCCGACCCGACAAACCCCACATTTTGCGCTACCCTTGCCCGTTCAAATCGCTAATTTGCAGGGACAGAACCGCATCATGAGACTTGACCAGTTACGCTTGCTTTTTGAGGCCGGAGATCTTCGGGAGGCGGAGATTGTTCCCGCCCCGCTGGAGCCCGGCCCGGTTGCGCTCTGGTGCTGCCAGTTCCGACGCCGGAACAAGGCCATCGTGACGCTGAATCTGAATCGCAAGCACCAGGGCGCGGACCAGGTGCGAATCTTCAACAGCCTGGACGCTGCTTTCTCAGCGTGCCGGTTGGTAGGGTTTGGAGAGGCGACGGTACACCAGGACTGAGGCTATTCCTGCAACCTGGTTACGACGGCCCCGGACCGGGCTCGAACTCTGGCGCGAGCGTTGCACCTGGCTCGATACGATGCCGCACCGATCTTGAGGCGGTCACGGATTTGAGGCCACCGCCCCGGCCCTTGCCCTGGAGATGATGGCCGTAGTGCTTGCGGCTTCGCTCGGAGGCATGACCCAAGGCCTGAGACAGCCGGTCATCGTTCCAGCCCCGCTGCTTCTGATCCCCGGAAAACTGGTGGCGAAGGTTATAGGGTGAGATGCCCCGGAACCCGGCCCGCAGAGCGGCCCGACTGAAGCGTTTGCGCCATGCACCCAGATCGCCACCGGCCCCCATGCGGCCACCGGACTGATCCACCATCTCCAGCAACCAGCTGGCGAACGCGTCCGAGCCATCGAAGACCATTACCCGCTCCGGTTGCCCACCCTGGGTAAACTCGCTGACCTTTGACCCGAACACCGTCGCTTGCAGATCCTCGCCGATCCGTTCCAGGAGAACGCCGGTCAGAAACTCCGCCGGACGACAGCCGGTCAGGGCCAGCACCACCGCCGGCAACCGGTCCTCTGGCTTCAGCTCCTGGATAACCCGTTCACGCCAGTCTGAGGGCAGCCGCGACAGGGTGCGGCGCTTGCTGGCCTTGCGACACCGCACCGGCCCTGGTGGCTGGTACGGTGGCCCGATCTTCTCCAGCGCGCCGGTCAGGGTCTCGGCCTGCTGCCGACAGATCCGGGCCGTTACCGGGTCCCCGGCTTTCCGGGCTTGATCCATCCGGCGTAACGCCTCAAGCAACTGGCCAGCCTGCTGATACCGGTAGGCCGACCGGAGCACCGCCGCCGAGCGCTTGCCCAGACACCGGCCCTCGGCATAGTCGCGCCAATGCTGGCCATTCAGTCGCCTGGCCACCCGCTCGTATTCGTCCGTGGTGGTCCTTGCTCTGCCGTCGCGAATGCTCCGGGCAAGACTGCGCATCTGGCCTGCGTCCATCTGCTCCCCCTTGCGCCCCTTCGCCGTTTTCGGCTTCGGGGTCGTTACGCCGGTGGTGCCGGCTCCACTGGCGACGGTCCGCTTTGCTGCCCGCCGCGCCTTCCGCGTTTACCGCTCTGTGTTACACTAGCAACACAGACCGAAAAACGCTACAGGCCTTATTTTTGACCGTTTTATTAGGTCAAAAATAATACCAATCAAGGGAGCCACCATGGCCGAATCTGTCCCGTTTTCCACCCGCTTGCCCGCCGATATCGCCGCCGCCATCGAGGCCGAAGCCGCTCGCCAGGGTGTCAGCAAGACCGCCGCGATCACCAGCCTGATCCGCACCGGCCAGGCCATGAACGCGGGCCACCTTCTGGCCGAAATTCAAGCCGCCAAGGCCGCCGCCGAAGCCGCCCGTCTGCACGCGGAAAAAGCGTCCACCGGCGCAGCCTACCTCTCCAGCGAGCTGGCCAGCGTTCGGCAAGAGCTGACGCAAACCCGCACCACTCTGGCGAAGATGCTCAATCGTCCGCTGGCTGGGAAAGGCGCGGGCAGGCTGGGGAAATGGCTAGGAATGGTGACGCTGAGACCGGTCAAACCTAAGAAGCCAACCAATGCCGCCGGAGGCGGCCAAACTTCCTGAGCGGTTTTTCAGTGTATGGCCTTTGCCACCCTCTATCTGCGGGGGCAAAGGCGGTTTCACGACAGCGAGTCGGCCAGATCGTCAAGGAACGTAGCTTCATCGTCATCGGCGGCTATGGTGCGCGCGGTAGAGACCGCCGGGGTGATCTCCGGCAGCCCCTGTAGTCGCCGCTCCATGGTCCGATAGTAGGTGTCCAGGTCGATACGCCAGCGCCGGCCATCGCGGAACGCGCCTGGCAGATCGACCGGGCACCGGCGCCGGATGGTGGCCAGTGAGGGCGGGTTATCGTCCTCCGCGTAGACCACCCGAATAAAGGTTTCAATCGAGACAGGGCGCATATCAGGAGCTCACGTGTGCCATGATTTCTTCGGAGATCATTTCCAGATCTCGCCGGCTCAGCCCCAGCAACCGCCGCTGCGGGTAGTTATACATCGGGCCATCTTCAGCCACCCGGGCCCGGCCGCCGAACTGGTGCGTCCGGGCAATGGCCCCGATCCGACCCGCGAAGAACACCCCGCCGGCGTCCGGGGTAACCGTGGTTTTCAGGTATTTGGCCGTGCGCAGTTTGGTGAACATGGCTTTTTTCTTGATGCCACCGCGCTTCGATCGCAGCCGCTTGTTGGTGCTGGAGGTGTTGATGTCCAGGTAACGCTCTACCCGATCCTTTCGGAACGAACGAATCCCGCCGGCATCGGGATCGTACCCGGTCATCATTTCGCCGGTGCTTTTCCAGCTTTGCAGCCGCCGGCGCTCAGAGCTGCCCCCGCCTTTCTTGTACAGAAAATCCACCGATTTATGGACGCGGGTTTTCTTGGTCTCGCTTTTGCGCTGCTCCCATGCCGAGCCGTCCGGCTCCTCCTGGCGTTTCATTCGCTCCATGTTCGACTTGCGCACCTTGGTGGCAATCGAACGCATCAGCACTTTGCGCTCCTTCGCCTCCATGCTCTTCAGGATCGGTTCGGCCCAGTTGGCCAGCTGGTCAATATCGTTCTCGTTCATGACTCGTTCCTTACTGTGGTTACTTGGCTTATGTCGCACCCCAACCCCAAGAAACCGGCGTTCAGTCTTTGTCCTTGCTCGCCCGCAGGGCCTTCACTTCGCCCCGCAACTCGGCGGCTTCCTCGCTGGCTTTTTCGGCCTTGTCTTCAAGCCTGGTCATCCGCGTCTGCATCTGCTCCAGTTCTCGCTGAGCACTTTCCAGCCGGGTCTGGCAGGACTGCTCGGCAGCGGCGTGCTGCTGTGCCACCTGTTCGGCTTTTTCGGTTTTCCGGATCTGTTCCTGGACCTTCGCCTGAGCGTCCTTCACCTGATCGGCGGCCTCGGCCTTCACGGCGTCCAGTTCGGCCCTGTGCTCCGCTTTCAGGGCAGCCAGATCGGCCCGCGCCTGTTCCCCTGCTTCCCGGTGCAGTGCCTCGGCCCGTTCGGCCCTCGCTTCAGCGGCTTCCCGGCGTTCGGTTTCCTTGATCATCGCCTCGGCAGTGGCGTGCCGGAATTTCTCGGCTTCGGCCTTCACCTCGGCCAGCTCGGTCTGAGCGTTGTGCCGGTCCGCGTCCAGGCTGTTGGACACCTCTTCCAGGGTTTCGATTTTGCGCTGATAAGCCTCGGCTTCGTCTTCCAGGGCCTTGATGCTGTCCAGGTGCTCCCGCACTTCCGCGCCGGCCTGTTCCTGTGCCTGGTGCAGCGCTTCACGCTCGGCAACCAGACGCCGGTCAGCCTCTTCAACGGCAGACTGCCAGACCGCGCCCTGTAGTTGCTCCAGCCGCTCCGTGATCGCTTCCGGCACCCGAACCTCAGACAGGGCGCTGTCTTCCTTCTTCGAGGCTTTCCACTTCTTCAGGATCGGGCCGATGGTGGCGAAACTGCCCCCGCCCAAGGCGTCCCGAACGGTGACCTGAGTCGGGTTCACGCCTTCGGCCTCCAGTTTCTCGGCGGCTTCGATGATACGTTCTTCGTTGGTGCTCATGGTTTTGCTCCCTTTTGTATTGTGTTGTATGTAGTATTGCAAAACATACAACACAATACAACACAATACGCGTTATTCTGGGTTTTTTTGGGCTCGCCAGCTTTCCGGCAGCAGCGTCCAGTGCTCAAGCTGAGGTCGCACCTGGTCCAGGTTCACCACTTCCCAGTAATAGGGCCCGGTCAAGCGTCCCTCCTCGTTGGTTTCCATTCGTCGCGCCGTCAGCAGCACGCCGATCTTTCGGGCTTCGGAAATCCATCGTTTGATAGTCCGCTCACCGGCATTGAACCGCATCATCAGCGATTCGGTGGTGATTGGCCCGCTGGCGATGGCGTTCACCAGGTTAAGCACTTTCTGTCGTTCAGCCACTCGATCTCCTTCAGTTAGAAAAATTCCATCATGGGTTTTGTGTCCCCCACCGCACGCGCCTTTTCCCGGGCCTGTTCCAGCTCCGGGAAAACCCCGTGTCGGGTCGGCCCGAAACCGGTCGAAGCAGCCAGCCGGTAAACGGCATAGACCGCCCCGCTGCTCGTCTCTGGGGTCGGTGTTGAGCGGATAAACACACGGCCCACCCAGACGCGCTCCTGTGGCGTCAGAGACTCGTTGTCACATTCAAAAAAGTGGGGTGGTAATTCCGGGTTCAGTGGGATGTCAGTCATGGCGCTCTCCTTTATGTGAAATGCCACATTACGGCATATCAAATAAAAACGGCACCCGAAATACCACGCTTTGGCCCTTTACGTTTTGTGAGGCGCGAGCTCACAAAATGGCGCGCGTTACTTGTGACTGTGTCGCTAATAGGCTGAAACACATCAGTAAAGCAACGCCACAGCAAAAGGAAAAACCCATGAAACAGTTTCACCTAACCGTTAACGGACAAACGCTGACCTTCTCCGAAGGCCAGATCCCGGAAGTTCAAAGCGCCTTCCAGGAGGCGGTGAAGAGCCCCGGCGATCAGGCCGTGCGTGTCAGTCAATTCGGCGAGACCCGAGCCCGCATGGACGGCGCGGAAATCACGAAGCAGACCATCGACGGCGCACCGCGCGGTACGAAATCCATGGTCAACAGCAAGGTGCAGCTGACCGACTGCTGAGCAACACGGGGTGACGACAATGAAAACAACCAGGACAACAGCCATGACCGACCAGAACCTAGGCCCCGGAGCCGGGCAAAAAGAACGCTTCGTCCGCATCAGGGAGCTTGAGAAGCGTCTGGGCATGGGCCTATCCAGTATTCGGAGTCTTATCAAGGACGGCGAGTTCCCGGAGCCGATTGTGATCCGGAAGAAGATCCACGTCTGGCTGGAGTCCGACGTGGATCAGTACATCCAGCGAAAGGCTGAGGCGGCCCGCAAGGGCTCCCGGGTGTTTCGCGCTGCGCAGTCTGCAGGCTAGGAGAACAAGGTGCGCAACTGCATTCACATCCCGTGTCCGAGCTGCGACACCACCATGAAGTGCGGCACCGATGCTCGGATTCTTGAAAGCAACCGGGACGGCGTAGCGCTTTGCCTGGAGTGTGGATTCCGGGGTGGGTTGGTGGTGGTTTACGACACGAACCCCCGCACACCCAACATCCGAATACCGGCCATCGTGCCACCGGGAAAGACCGCGCCGGCTCCGGCGGTTTTCTGCCCTGCCTGCAGAGGTCCAGGAACGGTGCGAACCAGTCAGAGGATTACCCCGAGCCTGAAAATCTTACGGGTCTACTGCCTGGATGAGCGCTGCGGCCGCCGGGTCAACGCGTACCTGGAGTTAACGGAACAGCTCAGCATTGTTCCAGGAGGCAAAAGAACTGGCATCCCCTACCGAGCGGGGCTGATCGACGAGTTCAGGCGGGAGCTGGAACACACCAACAAATTACCGAGGTTTATTCATGAGAGATGACAAGAGAGGAGTGCCCGGCCAACGGGAGAGCGCCGGGCCGGGCCAGATGTCACGGGAGTGGCCATCTGTGTGCGGTGAGTATAGCACCCGAAGCGGACGCAAAACCAGCAATCTGACATTGCTTTTACCAGATTCACCACTGCAAAAAGAAAAAAATGCAGATCAGGGCTTGCGCCTGGGTATCGTCCGTGTCTATCCTAAAAGCGTCACAGCAAAATCTGTGAACCGGTTTAGCGACCGGCAACGACAAAGGCGCACAAGCGCCCATAACCAAGATGCAGGCGCTTTTTTTGCGCCATATCACCTGAGTTATGGCGGCGGTGCATGGGAGACCTTCTTCGGGTCTGCCGGGTCCTTTGTCCCCGGTTCGCTAACCCGTGTATCCGCCGCCTCCCCCTGTTTAGCGACAGTGATGGCGGTTCCATCAGACAAAGGAACCGAAATCATGAGACACCCCCTGTCCTCCCTGCTCGAACGCCGCGCGACTTCCCAGCGTGCCATGGCGTATGCCGCCCTGCGCGCCGATTCCAGCCTGAGCGTTCGCCGTAACCGCTACAACCGGCACATCCAGAAGGCCCGCGCTGCTGAGGCGGCGCTGTCCGGCCTGCAATCGCCCGCCCCTTCCCTGAAACAGGAGGCTCGTCATGCCTAAGACCCCCCATAACCCAGCATTCGACACCCAGCCGGACGAGTTCGTGACGGACGCACAGGTCAAAGAGGATCTGTCCAAGATGGGCTGTCTGCTCACCAACCCGTGGCGCTCCGGACAGGATCTCAGGGACGAAGCAGACCAGCGCCTGGACGTTGCCCGGGAACTGCTGATGGGCATTGGAGCCATGCCGGCAAGTAACGTCCAGGTTGAGGACGCGCAAGCCGCCTGTTCCGCTGCGGCCATGCTCATTGGTGACAGTGTCGCGCTGATGGATTCGGCCTTCCTGCACGCTGAGAAGGAGGGCTGAGCAATGGACCAATTCCTGGAGCTGAATCTGATCGGACGGATTCAGTCGATGTTAATCAACCTTGACCAGAAGGGCGTCAGCGCCCGCTCTCAGATGCTTTGGCTGTTTCTCGGACTGATTGAAGCCGGGTTCCGGATAGGACATCTGACGGCAGCCGAATACGCCGAATATGAGCGTATGGCCGGCGAAATGCTGTGTTATTCGCGGGGTGCGCTATGAGCCAGAAGATCCAGACAATCCGGCTCGCCGCAACCGTGGCCCTGACTCAACCGCTGGCCCTGGTAGAAGAACTCCACCCGGGCGGCAAGGTCCGCAAGTCGGAATACGTCACCTGTAACAGCCTGCGAGGGGACGCAAAGCCGTCCCTGCACATCAACCTTATCACCGGCAAGGCCAACGACGTTGCCAGCCAGGACCATCACTATGGCGACCTGGTCGCGATCGCTGCCGATGTCTGGGGCGTGAACCAGTACCGGGCCGCACGGATGATCCTGGAGCGGTTCGGTTACGTCGAACCCGGACAGGCAGCCGGGGCCGATCCGGCCCAACGGGAGCGGGCAGCCAGACTGCAAGCGAAAGCCCAACGGCGGATCGAGAACGAGAATCGCCAGAAACAGGAGCGCGAGGAGCACGTGCGCCGGGCAATCGTGCCCAAGCTATGGCACACGGCGGTACCGGAAGCCAGGCAGAGCCGGGAGCCGCACCCCTACCTCCAGAAAAAGAACGTGGAAGGCCATAACACCCGGCGGGTTCCAGCTCGCCAGGGCGGAGGCTTTGACCTGCTGATTCCGGTCTGTGACGGCGGGACTTTACTGAACCTTCAGATCATTAACCCCAAGGGTTACAAGCGGTTCATCAAGGGCGGTCGCGTGAGCGGCTGCTATGCCCCGATTGGCGCGCTGAGCGAAAGCGGTACCGTGTACATCTGCGAGGGCTGGGCGACCGGCGCAACCCTGCTGGAATGCTACGGCGGTGCCGTGGCCTGCGCCCTGTTCGCGGCCAACCTGGAGCCCGTGGCGCGCAAGTTGCGGGAGCGCTACGGACCCGAACAGCACATTGTCATTGCCGGGGATGATGATCGGGGCAAGCGCACCAACGCCGGCAGGGAAGCGGCCACCCGCGCGGCGGAAGCCATTGACGCGGATCTGATCTTCCCGGACTTCCCGGCCAGCGCGCCTGAGTCGCTGTCCGACTTCAACGATCTTCACGTGTTCCAGCTGGGGCTTCGACCGGGTTCGGAATGCCTGGAGGTGGCTCATGCCTAACCAAAAGCCATCCACAAAACCCGAACTCAGGGCCGTCAACGGCAAGGCGGGCAAGTCAGAGGCTTACATTGATCGGCCCTCGTTCCAGGTGCTGGAGACCGAAACCGTGATCGAGGGACGAGCTTTCGAGCCTGGCGTTCACTATTTCGGGTTCGATAAAAACGGAAGGGCGATAGATGTTCGGGTGTGCAATCCGCTTTACGTGACCAGTGAAGTCATTGATCGAGATGGAAAGCACTCGCTGCTGCTGGAGTTCCAGGCGCGGGACGCAATGGGCCGCGATGTCCGGAAAGAGTGGGTTATGCCCAAAAGCTGCATGGGCGGCTTCGGTAGCCAGATGATCAGTGAGCTCAGGGATCGGGGCCTGGACTTCGATCCCGGCACGCTGGCTGAGAAGTACGCCCTCGAATATGTGAAGCAGCATTCCGAGCCTTCGAAGGTGGCCCGCGTCACCGATCAACCGGGGTGGCACCTGGGCACATGCTTTGCGCTGCCCAATCGCGTCATTGGGAGCCGGAACGTGATCTACAGGAAAGGCGGCAATGATGACGAGGTATACGCGCAAGCCGGAGAGCTAAGTGAGTGGAAGGCCAGCGTTGGCGCGCTGTGCGTCGATAACCCGATCCTGATTCTTTCCGTGTGCTGCGCCCTGGCTGGACCTCTGCTGTCAAAGCTGGGGGTGACCGGGGGAGGCGTTCACCTGGTGGGGGATTCCTCCACCGGTAAATCCCTCGCTCAGAAGGTGGCGGCTTCGGTCTGGGGTGATCCTGAGTCCTTCGTGGGCTCGTGGGATGCCACCAAGAACGGGGTAGAGATCCATCTGTACAAGCGGAACCACACTCTCGCGGCGCTGGATGAAATCAGCCGGGTCAGCGCCAAGCAGCTGCCGGGCATCATTTACATGTCGTGCAACGGCGGCGGCAAAATCTCAATGAACCAGGAACGCGAAGGGCGGGCGGTCCTGACCTGGCGCGTACTGATCCTGTCCAGCGGAGAAAAGACCGTGGCAGAACACGCAGCGCTGGCTGGAGACACCGCCAACGCCGGGGCCGAGCTGAGGATGATAGACGTGGACGCGGGCAACCGGAAGCACCGGGCCTTCGACAACACCCACGGCAGGGCCGGGGCGGACTTTCACTCAGAGCTGAGCAGCTACGTACGGACCCGGCACGGGACCGCCGGCCCGGCCTTCGTTGAACGCCTGACGAACGATCTGGAAAAGCTGGACCTGGCCAAGGAATTCTCCAAACACCAAAGCCAGTTTGAAACCACGAACGCTCAGGCCGGGCGCGTGGTGGAGCGCTTCGCCATCATGGCCACGGCCGGCGAAATGGCCATTGAATACGGCGTTCTGCCCTGGAAGCCCGGGGCCGCTCTTCAGGCTTGCAAACAGCTCTACGGCGAGTGGGTGGCCCGTGTCGGGTCCGGCAACTCGGAAGACCGCAAGATCCTGACCGCCCTGTCGGAGTACCTGGACACCTATGGCGATGCAAAGTTCGCAGACATCACCTTCAACAATCCGGCGAATGGTGGCGCTCATGAATTGAGCGGTTACTACCGGGTGGAAGAGGGAAACCGGATGTACATGCTCTACGCCGCAGCTCTCAAAAAGGCGGTTCCAAACTTCGGTCCCGACCGTGTCTGCCTGGCGCTGAAAGAGGCCGGTGCACTGATCACCCAGTCAGACGGAAGAAACCAGAAAGTCGTCTCTATACCAAACAAAGGGAAGGCGCGGATGTACAACATCGACTATGAGAAAGTCCAAAAAGCACTTGAGGAGAAATGATATGACCAAGACCGAAATCCAGATTTCCGAACAGACCCCCAAGCTGAGCAGCATGATGCAGGAGCTCGATGAAGCCAAGGCCAACTACCTGGAAGCGCGGGAGGAGTTGCAGTCCGTGTCAGACCAGGTGCAAAGGAATCAGCGCTCACTGGAAGCCGCTCAGGCGGAGGCCGTCCAGCTCAATCAGGAGTGGCGCAAGGCCGCGCACGAGTCCCGCCTGAAAGCCTCCTCCCAGATCCGGCAGATGCTGGACGCCTCGATTCAGGCCAAGGGCAACGCGGACCGCCTCGCCATGCTGGTTGAGGAGGGGCCCGAACTTCTGAAAGCCACCAAGGAGCAGACGGTGCAAGCCCGCGGGCGCTACCTCCAGATCCTGAGACGTGTACGGGAGCCAGTGCTCAAAGCAAAATCCGAGTCAGCACTCAGCCCGCTGAAGGAGATCGAGGCGCTTCCCGCCTTCTTTTCCGAGGTGAACGGCTACCTCCGGAGCCTTTACAACACTCACCTGGTAGAACAGGAAGCCTTCTTCAGTTTCCGGCGCAACACGTCGGTGATGGAAGATGAGCAGGACTTGAAGAAACACGCCATGAACCTGACCATTCGTCTCGGCCTGGTGCCCATGCTCCAGGAGCTGGGGCTCAATCTGGAAGCGGACATTCCGGAAGACCTGGAGCTGCTGCCCCCACTGCCCATCGAAGATCGAACCATGCACGGCTAACAACCTGAAGCCCCGGCTCCGGGGCTTGTTCAATTCCGCTGATCATCCTTCAATATTCCTGAACAACCTTCCTGATAATTTCCGGAACAATCCACGCCCTGAGAGGCTCTCAGATCGCCTGTACTAACTGGTATGCCAGGTAATGGCACGGCCAAGGCTAACAGAGATAAACGCATTCAGCGGGCTCTCAAAAAGCACAAACCCCAAATACGCCCAATGCCTCGGCCAACTAGTGCCGCGCGCGATCACCCCTCCCCGCCTGCGCGCTCTTTATGCGGCGATTCATCAAACACATTAAATCCAATTGGACGATCCCGGCCATAAGGGTTTCAGGACCCCGGGAGCCTGTTTTTTTATAAACAGAAAAGGGCCTTTTCCAACGTCCCAAAATTCCGTTGTGGCGCACAATCCCGGATTTTCGAGGAAAAAGGCGATTTTTCATCAGAAACCTTTTTCATATCGTGGTGTTAAGGCTCAAACCGCGTCTTTTCAGCCTTTAATCTGCTCTGAAAGGTTGAGCCTGGCGCACCGGGGCAACCGTAACCTCCAGGAGGAACGATCACGGCGGCTCGCTGAAAAAGGATGGTGAAAGCCCCGCCAATCCGGGAATCCTGACCCTGTTTTACTTTGTGGAGCGGGAAAAGGGTGGTAACAGTGGTAACCGGGCTCTCAGACCGCTGATAGCAAGTCCGGAGGGGTGGTAACTAGGGGTGGTAACTAGGTGGTAACTGGGTGGTAACTGGTGGTAACTATATAATCCCTCTTTTTCTGCCATTTCATGAGAGTCACTCTCATCTACACCGGGGAAGGGGCTTGGTTACCAGGTAAATCGTGTTGGTTACCAGGGGGGGTGGTAACTTTGGCACCTCTGTAGGCCGCGTCATTACTGGGTGTTACCTCTGGTTACCACAGTTACCATGGTTACCACCCATTTTAGAGACGAGAACAAAAAACACCCTTCTTTCCTTAGCGCGCGCTTTTCCCTGGTCGGAACAATGGAGGTGAAGTTTCCGCGCCGGTACTACCAGGTGAAGGTTGTTTCTCGAAAGAGGGAGGGACAGGAGTTTAAGATCGAGCAAAGCGAAAAGCCTACCGAACGGCTTCTATCTGATTATGGCTTTTTGCACCACCCTTAGGGGCTTCTATCTGATATAGCTATTTAGACACCTCCCGGGTCCAATTTGCCACGGACTGATGATTAACGCCCAGCTCTCTAGCAATAGCTCGGAGACTCATACCCTGGGCCTTCATTAGCCGGGCACTAACACGCTTATCTTCGTAGGCAGCACCTTTAGCCTTGCCCCCGGCACGTCCTTTCACTCTGGCCCACTCGCTACGTTCAGCCTCGCTAAAATTATTCCACGTCCACGTGCCTACAGACTTGGCTATGTGGTGGCACTCCCTGTGATCTAAGGGCCGTCCGTGGTTCTCGTGTGTGTGCTGTTGCGCCATTTCATGAAGCCAGGCAATCCACCGCACGAAAATCCCGTGCTCCTTCCGGCGCTTCCATTTCAGGACGCTGGGGTAAGCTCGGACGGTTCGCAAGTGATCGAAGGTATCCACGTTCCGCCCGAGACCGACGCGCTCGGGAGGGTCTTTTTTGTTGATGAATTTCGGCAGATCCAGCCATTCCTGAAGGTCTCCGAGTTCGTACAGGCCGCCATCCCGATTCCAGAATGTACGCCAGTGAGGGTGCGCGGGGTTCTTCGTGATCAGGCCGGAGTAGCCGGGATCGGACTGGAGCTTCTCGCGCATGGCCGATTCCACGGCGGCCAGATAACGCATGGGCTTTTGCCGGTCGTGCTGGCCCAGTAGCACCGGGGCATCCAGCCCGAAACACAGGTGCGCATGCCCGTTGGCCGGGTTCTGGCTGGTCCAGAAGGGTTCCGGAAGGTGTGCGTCATCCCATGCAAGGGCTGCGTTTTCCCGATCAATATCGAAAATCAGCCAGGAGCGAAGCCACGGCGGGTTAGCCTGGATGTAGCGCTTTCGGGAAGCCATGGAGGCGGGCCGGATCTTCAGGCCGGTGGCGAGATCATCCGTGCAATAGGGCTTGCTCGGTAATCGGGATTGAAAAAGCTCTAATTGGTCGGCTATCATGACTCTACGCTATGTGATGAAACCCGGGGGAGGCGTTGGCGCGCCATTGATCCCGGGTTTTGTTTTTTTAGGACGAGCAACAGCTTATCACCAGTGCCCGTTTTTTGCCCAGCCTAACCATACAGTTCCTTTTTCGCCTGCTTCAGCATCGCTCACCGCAAACAGTTCAGTTCTGACCGCCCGGATCGGAGAGTTACGATTTCCCGGCATTAAGCGAATATTTATCGAGCGCTACGCCAATTATTTTGCGTATTCGAGGGGTAAGGGCTACAGATTTCGCGTAGGCGCG
>Ga0306865_1000414_pt1 | contig 17461 bp, 16 predicted proteins | sample AntRauTorckE5431_FD_190441 | JGI IMG/M metagenome (GOLD analysis project Ga0306865, IMG submission 190441) | Saline lake microbial communities from Rauer Islands, Antarctica - Metagenome Torckler E5 #431 (v2) (version 2) | ecosystem: Environmental > Aquatic > Non-marine Saline and Alkaline >... | reverse complement strand
AAATCATCATTATTCAAATCCCAAGTTTCAAATGCATAAGATTTTTTATCGAATATTGATTGTGAAGTTTGTCCACGTAATTCGATTCCAATCCGCCAGTTATAATCCGTTGCAGCATCGGATACGTAATTTCGTTGTCCATTATTATTAGAAATTACCTTCAAATTTGCAAGGATTTTTGGTTCGTCAACGATTGTATTATTCGTATTAATAATGAAAATCGGTAAATTCGATGATGTAAAATTGACTTGTGCTATCGAAGAGACCGCATTGACAGACAATAAAAAGGTACAGAATAATAACTGTTTTATCATTTTTTTGAATTTGAATTGCAATAAAATATTCATAGAAAAATATGTGTTTTGAAAAATAAAGATACTTAATAATCTTAGTAAATGAGTTTTGATGAATCTGATAAATTAGTCATGATGATGCGTTTTAATATCATTTATATTCGTGTAAATTCAAAATATGCCTACATAATAAAATTCGTTATTATTTAATAATCGTAAAATATTATATTGATAATTTTGATTTAATTGATTTAATAGTTGAATAATTAGCTAATTTGTCGTATATTGTATTTTAGAAAAAACTATTGTTCACAGACAAAACTAAAAGCACTATGAAAGTTCATAAATCTGAAATTTTGATTTTTTACAATCCAAATTCACGTACAGACCGAAAAACCTTAGCAATTGCACAGGGATTGAGTGCCAACGTAATTACGTATGAATTTGATAGAAGCACAATTACGACAACTACTTGGCATCGTTTGTTGGAAATGTTAGCGATGCACCCCAAGGATTTAGTCAATAAAGCTCATCCATATTACCAAAATCACCTTCGAGGTAGAGAATTTGATAATGAAGGCTGGTTTAATATTCTAAAAAACGCACCGTATTTAATTAAAGCACCGATTGTGGTCAGCGGTAATCGTGCGATTTTTTGCAATAGTTCAACCGATGTTCTCAAACTGCAACAAAGTGCAGCGGTTTGAGAAATCATAAACTATAAAGTTATTCTCGACCAAAATTATACGATAAAGGTTTTTTAAAAGAAGTTGATTTTTTGATAAATTCCGTGATGAAATCAAAATTAGAATTCTTGTAATTATTTGTGTTGATGCGTTGATATTCGTTTCAAACTTATGAGGTTTTCAAAACCCCATAAGTTTTTATTTGCGTGCTATAAACTGCCAAAATTAGTTTCAGATGTGAAAAAAGCGACTCAAATCGAGTCGCTTTTTTTTTGATTGGTAAGATTGAGCGTTGGAGCAAAAAATAGTTGATAATTTATAGTTTATTATTCATTTATCTTTAGTCAAAAATGTATTTTTACACCTTATTAATTTTATCAAAAAAACATCAAATAATAATGGCATTCGAAGTAACAGGAAAATTACACGAAAAATTAGCTGCACAACAAATATCGGATAGATTCAAAAAGCGTGAATTTGTATTAGAAATTGAAGATGGTGCTTATTCTCAACATATTAAATTTCAATTAACACAAGACCGTTGTGATTTGATTGAACCGCATCAAATTGGACAAGATGTAAAAGTATCGTTTAATTTGAGAGGACGACCATACCAAAATAAACAAGGGGAAACGGTCTATTTTACCAATCTTGAAGCGTGGAGAATAGAAGGCGGTAGCGTAGCAGCAAAACAAAATACGCCTGCGGTAGCCAATGATCCTTTTCCTACAATAACGGATATTCCACCGGCAACTACTGGTGCAAATGACGATTTACCATTTTAAAAATAAGGAAAGCATTCGTGAAAATACATTGAACTAATGCTAAGGAACGAGATTTAAGTATTATTTTTTATAATTTACTTTATATTCTTGGTAAAGCCATTATTTTAGTATTTCTTACATGAATTATATGGATTAACTATATTAAAATATCCTAATGTTAGAAAAATATGGAAGAAAAAATTGTTGAATTGTTACAAGATGAAAGAGTAGATGAAGCAATAGAATTATATATTAATGAGTACGCTGTATCCTGGTCTGAGGCAAAAAGTGCGATTGATGGTTTCAAAACTGAACTTTCGTTATTGTTGCCAAATCATAGAAGTGATACGGCTTTTTCGCTTAGTGAAGTAAATATGTTGTCACAGCAAATACATTGTGGCGAGACCGATGGAAGTCTTGATTATTTGCAAAATAAATACGGAATAGGAGAGGAAGAAGCTCAATTAGTGGTAAGTGAAATTGCACAAGGAAATGTCTATTTACCGTCTTACGATGCAACAAATACCGAAGAGATTATCCAACTGTTAAAAGAGGGTAAGAAAATAACGGCAATCACTCGATATCGTGATTTATACGATGTCAATATCGGAGCAGCACGAAAAGCAGTCGAAAAGATTGAGACGATGACGATGCTTTGATTCAAAATCAAAATTAAAATAATTACATATTAGGACGAAAATGGGCTTCTCTTTATCAGGGGAAGCCTTTCCCTTTTGGTGGTTTTTTTTTAATTCCTGCTCCCTAACATAGCAAAGCTACTGCAACAAATCAAAATTTTTTGATAGTCAAAAGATTGGCAATTGGACGTTCTACTTAAAGTCGCCTATCCAATACTCAGGTCTAAAATTAGAAAATACTCAAAAAGAATTATCAAGAACTTTTGAGCCAATGTACTACGACCATAAGCCTCAACCCATTAGTGAGCGGTACGATTTTTGGTCGCAACGGTGTCGGTTCTCCGAACCTCAAAATCATTAATAACATTGCTTTTCTACAGGCAGGTTCGGTTCTCTGAACCTTATTACAATCAAAAAAGGTTCAGAGAACCGAACCTGCCTGTAGAAAATGGAAATTTGAGTTGTTTTTTGAGGTTCGGAGAACCGACACCGCTCATCTTAACAAAATTCGTACCGCTCACTAATGGCTTCAACCACACGAATTTTTCAAGATCACCTAATTTTTACAATTTATTTCGTGAATTTTCTATATATTTTGACTTTACTGAAATCAAAATTTAGATGAATTTTAGATGATTCCTATGATTCAAATCCCGTTTTTAGCGCTCATTAAATTCGCATAAGGCTTCAGAACTTAGAAACTAATAATTTCCTTTTCGATAATTGGTAACTAAATTCTTAACTTCATTGTTTTATTCAAAATTAATGAAATAACATAGTTTAAAAGCTGTGTTTAACTATATTACACCATTCTGAAAAATGGTGTAACTTTAAAATAACAATAATGGCTATCGAAACAGTTGATACAAAAAATAATTTGGAAAATACGATTAAAGAAGTCGTCGGCATTTTTGCGTCGTATTTGGAGACTAACGGATTGAGAAAAACACCCGAGCGGTTCGCTATCTTGGAGGAAATCTATAAAAGATCTGATCACTTTGATGCGGAGGCGCTGTATATTCACATGAAAACGCAAAATTATCGGGTTAGTCGTGCGACCGTTTATAATACTTTAGAGCTTTTGGTTTCTTGTGATTTGGTCGTCAAACATCAATTTGGAAAAAATCTTGCTCAATATGAAAAGTCTCATAGTTACAAACAGCATGATCATTTGATTTGTGTTGATTGCGGCAAGGTTTTAGAGTTTTGTGATCCAAGGATTCAGCAGATCAAAAATATGGTTGGCGGTCTGCTTCATTTCGAAATTACACATCATTCTTTGAATCTTTATGGCTTGTGTCAATTGACCGCAAACGGATGCGAACGCAAAGAAAAAAAGTGATATAAAGTATTTTAGGAACTATAAATCAGAAATTGTTTTTTGTTCCAATGTCTAATAGTAATGATTTCAAGAACAGAATGGAGTAATTTATTTTTCATATCTTACTCACAACAACTAACAATTTAGGACTAAACCAAAGTGACCAATGGAGTATATATTAACAGAACAAGCTAATTTTAGAGTACTTACCGTAGATAATTTGACTTACGAATATGAAAATCAAAAGGTTTTAGACCAATTACTCGAACGTTTTGAAATCGGCAATAGCAACTTAGTCATCAATTTGGCGAATATCAAATTCATGAATAGTATGGGGCTGCGTTTTCTTATTGCGTTATTGACCAAAACACGAAATGAAGGCGGTGATACGGTACTAATAGCTGCTTCCGAGCAGGTCAATAAATTATTGATTATGACTAAGCTCAATAGTATTTTTACTGTTTTTGAAGATTTAGATGCGGTTACCGCTTCGGGCGTTTTTGAGCCCAAAACGATTTATGCCGAAGATATATTTTAATAAAAAATATATTTAGGAGTAGGTATTAAATCATAAGTCATCGAGAAATTGAGCCAATTAAATTTACATTTTCAAAGTGATAACGTTCTGATTGTCAGCACGGTTTTTGATTTTGAAGTATAATTTTGATTTTAATTCATCACTTATTTATTCAACTCTATTTGCATTATTTTAATTCACCAACTTCTGCCATAAATTCATTTGCCATTAAAAAAAAGGCAAAAAGGTAATATAAATCCGACTTCGTGGCTTCCGTTAGTTCCGATTTTGCATAAATAATAAATTCTCTTTCCTTGATTTCTAATAATTTATTCCCAGAGCTGGGTAGCTGAACGATGGCAACCAAACCGCTTTCTGAAAATATTTCAACGTAATTGGTGTAGGCATTGGCTAATAATTCATAAGATTCTGTTTCCGAAATCTTCCATTCTAAAGTATATACCCAACTTGTTTTTTCATTAGGATAAAACTCTAAAAAAGAATGAATTTTACGAAATCGAATATCAAATTTCGCACTTTTAATGTAGCGGACTTTAGTTTCGTAATCGATTGCTTCTTCATAAGTAGAAATAATTTTCAACCGCTTTTTTTGTTGTTTATCCTTTAAAATAAATTCTTTCCTAAATTTCAAAATATCGACAAAATCCTGAATCCGAATAGTACCATTAATGGTCATTGGGAAGGACTTCGTTTGAAGAAATGGCGTTAAAAGCGTTTCATTTTTGATTAAGAATTGCCTTGTAAATATTCTACTATTTTGAACAATTACCGTTTTTTCTGCCCTATTCATAAAGCCATTATAAGCTAAGAGTGTTGGTTTTACGAATGCTTCATTTAGTGTAATTCCTTGATTATCAAAGGTGTTTTTCAGTAATTGAATATAGAATAATTTAAAATCAGATTTGGTAATCACCGCCTCATTATACAAAACACCTTTTTCGTATTTTAACTTAAACATGCCCATTTCCTTATTCAAAAAAATAGTATCACCTTGTTTATTTTCAATCCGAACTTTGAGATAAGTCACGTAAGTTTTGACACCTCTTGCTGACGTATTGACTCCTGCACTACTCGTAATGGCTATAAAATAATCACAATCTTCACGGTCTATATAATTCAAATTATCTCGGAAAGGTGGGGCAAAGTTATATTCAATTTTCTTGGCTTGATAAGGTTCAATCTTATCAATGCCCAATTTTTCTTTTGTTAATTCCAATCCAATATTAAAAATATCAATCGTCAAATCTTCATCGTCAAAGAAGTTAGGAAACTCCTGCGTATCGTTTACGATAAATCTAAAATCAGTCAATAGTCCCGACTTTTGAGCAATCGCATAATTCGCAATACTCATGATTAGTATAAAAATTAATTTCTGTTTCATAATTTCAAAATATTGATTTCATTTTAGATTTTGGATAGAATATTTTTATTAATTTCCTCCAAATTCTTAACAGCATATTAAAACTAATGTTAAAGATATTAAAAAATATTTCGTTACTTTTATACGTTTACCAAGTCACAAATTGAATTTAAGAGTAAATAAATTGAAAAATATAAATTATTTTAAACTAAAAAATATATAATTATGTCTAATATTTTAGACTTGGTACAAAGTCAACTTTCGGGAGAAGTATTAAAAAAATTAGCGAATCAAATTGGTGGAGGAACAGTAGAAACGCAGGCTGCCATTCAAGATGCAGTTCCTGCAATGCTTCAAGCAATGACCAAAAATGCGGATTCAGAAGAAGGTGCAGCATCTTTGACAAGTGCGTTGGAAAAAGATCATGACGGAGGTATTTTGAATGACTTAATGGGTTTCGTTACTTCGGGTAATGATACAAATGGTGGTGCAAGTATTTTAAATCATCTTTTTGGTCAAAAAAAATCAATGGTCGAAACGGCGATTAGTCAGAATACAGGTTTAGATAATACGGCAACCTCTAACTTAATGACACAATTAGCGCCTATTGTTATGGGTTTTTTGGGACAACAGAAGAAAGAAGGTAGCTTGGATGTTGGCGGAATTGCAACTTTAGTGATGAATCAACTTTCAGGGGCAAAAAAACAACAAGGTGGTGGAAATGCAACTTTGGATATGATCACAGGATTGTTAGATAAAAAAGGTGACGGTGTCGCAGATGATTTGATGGATATTGGCAAAGGCTTGTTAGGTAATTTTTTCGGAGGTAAGAAATAGGCGGCAGTTTGCTTGAATAAAAAAGGGTTTCATCTTAGGTGAAAGCTATAACTACCATACAAAATAAAAATTTGAACCACAAAGGCAAAGCAAACAAAAATAAGGTTATCCGTTTAATATTGGACAAAACAGTGTCGGTGTGCTGCACCTTGAAATTTGAATGATAAGGTGCAGCGCACCGACACCGTTTGTAGCCAATAAGTTACAAGTATTTTATTAAGGTGCAGCGCACCGACACCTGCCTGTCTCAATTTACCCCGAAATCTCGCATACGCCTCAATACTAAAATTTATAATATGTATTATATTGATAATTAATGTTTTATAATAAAATACCGTTTTCCTAAAGTTGTAAAGTATTGCGAATAGCTATTCATAAAAATTGTTATTTTCGATTTTTCGAAACCGTGTCGGTTTCAAAACCGACACGGTTTATTCCGACAGAAAAATAATCGTTTTTTAATAATTTAAAACGCTGATTATTAATATTTTAAATATTACGAAATTTAGTGTTGATGCGTATGCGAAATCTCGGGGTTTGTAATTAAGTTTTTATAACGTGTCCAACTTTACGTGGGTAGCCAAAGATAACGTACTAACAATCAATTGAATACAATTTTGTGGTTCTTTGTATCTTTATGGTTCTGTTAAAATGTATAGTGGTTTAGTGAAACCCTTTTTCATTACATCTCAATCCTCTAATACCTCAAAACTACTCAACTTATCCATTTCCAGAACTGTTCGTCCTTCATTATCGGTATAATACATTGGCTGAAACTTAGCATTATTAATTAATTGGTCGGCAGTATAAGAAATTTTGGTGTGTACTTGTTGTGCAAAAGTATCGTCGTAAGCCGTTAAAATAATTAGAATTTCAGCATCAATTTCCTGCATATTTTTTGAATCGGCTTGATAAAATGGACTTTTTTCGTCAATCGGATGAACGATTGTCCAATTCAATGGAAAAAGAAAAACTTTTTCTCGTTCCAAATCTAAACGTTGATATCGTCGATTTTGTACCCCTTTTTCATTCGTTTCTATCCAGCTAAAAGTCGCTTGAATAAATAAGTCAATCAACTGACTTTTGCGACCGTTCACGATTCTAAACATAAAACCTTTACCGCCATTATACGGCGCAATCAAGGCATTTTTACTGAATCGAACCTTCGCTGTTGGGCGAGAAAAACGGGCAAAAAATAAGCCTGTTGCTAATGCAAAACTCATTAATCCAACCAATGCACACATTGCTGCAACTATGTTTGCTAATATTCCCATCGGGCTAATACTGCCATAGCCAACGGTCGTAAACGTCTGAACGCTAAAGAAAAATGCTTGTGAAAAATTATCCCAAAAACTGGTTGATGCTTCTGTGGTCAAAGTTTCGATTCCGACTAATAAATGCAAAAATCCAAAAAAAGCATTGACTGCAATATAAAATGCTAAAACGACCAAAAAAAATCGTCCCCACGACATTGTGACCAAAATTTGGTACAAATGCAAATCCCGCCAATTTCCACCACTTTTAATTATATTGAATTCGCCATCTGGCTTAATAAATCGCCCGACACGGTTTGTCCACTTTGATCCAAAACCTAAATCTTAGTTATCCGAAACCTGTTTAGGTACTTTATTTTTCATTGCTTTCGATATTTATTAGTCATTAGTCATTTGCTATCAGTCATTTTGCGGGTTAGCTTTACGTTTGTGGGTAGGTTAATTAGAATTTATTGCTTTTAGAATTTCTTCATAATATTGTACCAATATGGAATTTATACATTTTAGTAACAACAAATATTAAATCCATCTTCAGAATGACAAATATTAAATGACTATTTAATTTTGTAATTTTACCCTTAAAATATAAAAAATGAAATCACATCTCAACATACAAAAAGGTGGCAATAAATTACCGGAAATAATAAACCATAATTTTAAACGTAAAAAGCGGCAAACGCTTTCGGTTACGGATTATGTTCAAGCGATTTTGAGTGGTAATATTATCGTACTGAGTCAAGCGATTACTTTAGTGGAGAGCAACAATTTGGAACATCAAAAGGTTGCTCAACAGATTGTCAATGCTTGTTTGCCACATTCGGGCAAGTCGATTCGAGTCGGTGTGACGGGAACGCCAGGCGTTGGAAAATCTACCTTTGTGGAAACGATGGGCGAATATGTTACGAATTTGGGTAAGCGGTTGGCGGTTTTAGCGATTGATCCGACCAGTCAGATTAGTCACGGCAGCATTTTGGGCGATAAGACGAGAATGGAAACGTTGGCAAACAATAAAAATGCTTTTATTCGACCGTCCGCAGCAGGTGATTCGCTTGGCGGTGTTGCTCGAAAAACTCGGGAAACGATTATTCTTTGCGAAGCGGCAGGTTTTGATACGATTTTTGTGGAAACGGTTGGCGTTGGTCAATCCGAAGTGGCGGTACATTCGATGGTTGATTTCTTTTTGCTGTTGCTGCTGCCAGGTGCTGGAGATGAGTTGCAAGGTATCAAAAGGGGCGTGGTCGAAATGGCGGATATGGTTGCGATTAATAAAGCGGACGGTAATAATTTGCAAAAAGCAAAGGCATCAAGAACTGCTTATCGCAATGGTTTACACATGTTTCCTGCAAAAAGTAGCGATTGGACGGCTACCGCAATGGTTTGTTCAGCAACCGAAAATACAGGTATTACGGAAATCTGGAAAACCATTTTACAATTCCAACAATTCACGGTTAAAAATGAATTCTTTGATAAAAATCGAAATGAACAGGCTCAATATTGGCTCAACGAAACGATACAAAACCAGCTAAAATACCGTTTTGAAAATCATATCTTGATAAAAGAAAACTTAGGAAAGATTAAACAACAAGTTCAAAATGGAGAAATCACACCGTTTGTAGGTGCTGAACTTTTGATGAATTTCTTCTTTGAATAAAGAAGCTTTTTTCTTTTTTGGATAATATATTCAGGTATATTTTTACGGGACTTACACCTTTTTGAGTGATGATTTGAAAGCGTGGATGAAAACCTACGGGGGCTTAAAAATCCCACGGGTTTGACACGAATATTAACGACTTTTAACGACTATGATCTTTTCGATTGTTCTCGGTTATTATTGCGATTTATGTTGTGTCCTCTATCTTTGGAGAATATTAAGGGTAGCTATTTATTTACATTTAATTCTTATAAGGGCGATACCGCATAAACCGTAATGTGAGTTATAAAAAATGAGAAAATACCGTAGTACCATATTTTTTGTTGATTATTAGAAATAAATTAACATAGATATATTGGTGAACTATATTTCCTTTTATAGTTTTGTGGGTTCAACCTAATACTAAAGAGATTTTTTATGAAAATTAGATAAGCTAATTTTGTTTTTTAGACAAGAATTATAGGAATTACAAGGGAAACCTGGGCGGTAAATTCTGTTTATCCTGTCTAAAAACGTTTACGCAGCAAATAAAAAAGTGGCATTCAGTCAATTAATTTTTGGCTTTTTGATAATTTCTGCAAAAGTGAGCAGCTGAATTTAAGTCACTTTCTTTTTTTTGCAAAAAATATCAAAAGAACCTAATTTTTTTATGAAAAAACTCTTCCTAATAATAGTAGAATACTAATTTAATGATGAAAAAACAACATGCTGCAATTACAGCAGTCGGAGGTTACGTACCAGAATATATCTTGACAAACGAGGAATTGGAAACGATGGTCGATACGAACGATGAGTGGATTACAAGTCGGACGGGAATTAAGGAGCGTCGAATTTTGAAAGGTGAAGGGTTGGGAACTTCCGTCATGGCTACAGAAGCTATTCGAATGGTTTTGGAAAAAAGTGGGACAAAACCAGAGGAAATTGAGGTTTTAATTGTGGCGACGATTACGCCAGATTATCTTTTTCCAAGCACTGGCAACTTGATTTGTGAAAATTTGGGTCTGACGAATGCTTTTTGTTTCGATATGAGTGTGGCGTGTTCTGGATTTGTACACGGTTTGGTGACTGGTGCTCAATTCATTGAATCGGGAAATTATAAAAAAGTTATCGTCGTTGGTGCCGATAAAATGTCTTCGATTATGGATTATACGGATCGTACAACTTGCATCTTATTTGGTGATGGTGCTGGTGCGGTTTTGTTAGAGCCGAATGACGAAGGTTTGGGTGTTCAAGACTCTATTTTGAAGCAAGAACCTGCGGGAAAAAAGATGATTATTCAGCCAGCTGGCGGCTCTGCGAATCCGACTACGCACGAAACAATTGATAAAGGTTTGCACTTTTTTAAGCAAGACGGGCGTGCGGTTTTCAGATATGCAGTGAACGGTATGTCAGGTACGACAGTCGATGTGATGAAGCGAAATAATTTGACGGGCGACGATATTGCTTACCTTGTTCCGCATCAAGCGAACCTTCGCATTTTGTCAAAAACGGCTGAATATATGGGCATTGCAGCCGATAAAGTGACGATTAATATCGAAAAATACGGTAATACGACTGATGCTACGATTCCGCTTTGTCTTTGGGAATGGGAAGATAAATTCAAAAAAGGTGATAATATTATTTTGGCGGCTTTCGGTGCTGGGTTTAATTATGGGTCGCTTTATTTGAAATGGGCTTATTAATGAATATTGCCCTTCGGTGAATTTAGTGGAAATCGGCAAAGCGTTCAATTTTACGAAATTTTGTTACGAAGTGATTTATAATACGTTGAAAAAACTAAATTCTTCTAAGAGTTATAATTAGCTCTCGGACAATTTCTGCATTTTCTGTCCAAAGGGGCAAGCCCCTTTGGATTAAATAGAATAAACAACTTTGCAGAAATTATTAAAAAGCCTCACAATTAATACGATACCAAACGGAACGAGCAACTTACCGAAGTAAAAACCTTCCTCAAACTTGAGGCGAGCAACTTACCGAAGTAAAAACCTTCCTCGGACTTGAGGCGAGCAACTTACCGAAGTAAAAAGCTTCCTCGGACTTGAGGCGAGCAACTTACCGAAGTAAAAAGCTTCCTCGGACTTGAGGCGAGCAACTTACCGAGGTAAAAACCTTCCTCAAACTTGAGGCGAGCAACTTACCGAGGTAAAAAGCTTGGGATTTTTGATAATTATAGGATTACATCAATTTCTGAAGCCCGTCCAATCCAATTTCTTTTAATTTCGCAATATTATTACTTGGAATATCTTCGACATTTGGATAGGTTTTAATCGCTTTTTCCAACGTATCTTCTCGCAAGATATGGAGCATTTGAACTGGGGAACGATTGGTATAATTCTCAATATCGGTTGGTTCGGTCGCTTCAAATTGGTAATCAGGATGAAAACTCGCAATTTGGAAAGTACCTTCTAATCCCGCTTGATAAACCAAATCATTGGCATAATCTACGTAATCTAAATAATCTACAAAATCCTCTAATACGAACGGATGAATGACAATTGTCGTTTCGGTATCATCGCCTTCGATGCCAGTCAAAAAATTTAACTCTTCGAGAAAATCCTTCGTTAATTCGTCTGGGTTTTTGGCTTCGCTTAATACGAATTTGATTTGATTTTTAATAAAAACTGGTTTTGCAAATGGGCAGAAATTCAAACCAATAACAATTTTTTCAACCCAATTTCTCGTAATTTCTAAATGATTTTTCATGAAGTATTTTTTTAGTAATGGATTTTCGAGTCGTGCGGCTCACTGCAATATAATTACAAATGAACAATGAACCCCGCAACTTTTTTTACAAAAAAAAACGGTCAAACCCGCAACTCAAATTATTTCGGAATCGTGAACAAAAACGTTGTACTATTTCCGTAATCTGATTCGACCCAAATGTTGCCATTAATATTTTCAATAATTTTTTTACAAGTTGCCAAACCGATACCTGTTCCTTCATATTCTTCCTTTCTGTGAAGGCGTTTGAAAACCAAAAATATTTTTTCTAAATATACCTCTTCGATACCGATACCGTTATCTTGAATGCTAAATTCATAAAAACCATTTTTATCTCTCACCTTGATTTCGATGATTGGTGGTCGATCATTCGGAATAAATTTCAAGGCATTGCTAATCAAATTTTGGAATAATTGAACCATTTGCATCGGGAAAACTTTGAGCGAAGGTAAAGGTTCTACATATATTTCTGCTGATTTTTCTTGAATTGTATGTTGAATATTTTGAATAACATTATAAATCGTATCGTTCAAATCCGTCAACTCCTTATCCGTTTCTTTTCGTCCGATAGTGGAAAATTTCAGTAAATCATCCAGAAGGTCTTTCATTCGACTAACACCAGTTAAAACAAAACCCATATATTCCGTTGAATCTTTATCGAAATGCGGTTTTAATTTTCTATTTAATAATTGCGTAAAGCTATAAATCATTCGCAACGGCTCTTTCAAATCGTGTGAAGCAATGTAAGCGAAGCTTTCCAATTGTAAATTCGTTTCAATATAATGTTGTAATTCGGCATTTTTTATGGCCAATTGTCCTTCGGCATTTTTAATCTCGGTAATATTGGTTGAGAAAACAATAATTCCGATAACGTCATTATTCTCATTTTTGACAGGAACTCTATCTACTTTGACCCAAATCGGTTGATTTTTGAAATTATGTAATTCGATTTCATCAATTAATGGTTCTCCAGAATTAATAATTTGTTGGTGCAACAATTCACTTTCTTCGTTGAAATCTGGATAAACCTCCCGCATCGATCTTCCTTCAAGTAATTGAGTGTCACTAAGATTAGACACTCCATTTGCTCTCAAAATTCGGTTTTCTATATCTAAATATAAAAAAGAAATTGGCAAGGCATCAAAGAAGGTTTGCATTTCTTGATACCGCATTTTTCGTTCTTCTTCCATCAGTTTACTTTCTGTAATATCTATCGAAATACCGACGATAAATGCTTCACCGTTAATTTTAAATTTAGAACGAATTAATTTAGCATAAATATCTGCTCCTGCCTTTGATTTGAATACTTTTTCGGACGCAATCAAACTGACTTCATCATCAATGAGTCGTTGTAGGTCTTTTTTATCTTTTTCAAGGTCTGTTTTTTCGCTAACCATAACTTCCTTTTCCATAGCGAAAAATTCACCTTTGGTTAGACCCAACAAATCTAAGGCAACTTGATTCATCTCCGTTATTTCGTCAGTTGCAATATTTCTAATCGTAATACCGATTGGACTTAAATCAAATAATGTCCGAAACTTCGCTTCGCTTTCTTCAACTCGTTTTTGAGCATAAAATACTTGCGTAATATCTTGAACAGTAATAATCGCTTCTACAAAATTGCCTTTTGCATCAAATACGCCATTGACAGTCATTGCGGCTTCCATGATATTGCCATTTGCTTGATGAATGCGTGCGGTTGCTTCATAACTCGTAAATACTCCTTGAATTAGGTTATTGAAGTTACGGATACAGACATCTGTTTGAATGTATAATTCAGGGAATTTCTTTTGTAATAAATAGGCTTTATCAAAACCCAATTGATTACAAAAAGCAGGATTGACATTTTTTAATTGATATACATTATCAATTACGATAATTCCCAATTGATTATTTTCAAAAATTGAGCGAAAGAATTGTTCACTTTTTTTAAGATTTTGTTGCTCTTTTAATGCCGCATTTGAATTTTTTAATTCATTGTTCAAATCAAGCAACTTTCTCTCGTAATTTGATGTGTTTTGTTCAAAAAAATTAATAAATATTCCTACTGCAAGAAACAAAAAGAAATCATACAATAAAGAGCAAGTGTCACTCTGATGGATAAATATTTTTATCGCACAGAATAATCCAAAAAGCAATAAGGAATTGGTGATTCTGTGGATTTGTCTTGGATAAAAAATATTGACAATGGTAAAGGGTAAGATTATAAAATACGGTGTTTCATTGAAAAATAAATTCCATCCAACTATTGAGCCTGTAAAAAAGCTGAGGGCAAATAATTTTGCGAAAGCATACTCTTTTAAATAATTGAGGTAGGGAACAAAAAAATACCCAAGCATCAAAATAAATGACCAAATAGCGGCTTTAATCGGAAACGAAAAAATAATAATAACGACAACGATTACCAAGCAAAATGAACTTGATAATATCGCTCCAATATTAAGAAACCTGATCAATTTTTGGTCGGCAATGCTTAACGTTTTATCAATACCGGTATCTGCAATATTCGTATTTAGGTAATTGATTAATTTTGTCCATGTTGTTTTACGTACCATTGTTTATTGTTTATTAAAGCGCTATCTCAATTTAGGAATCTAAGTATGGTGCTGACAACCCTCCTATAATTTATTTTCTATATATGAGTTTGATTGTTTAGTTATTACTCAAAAGAAATTTAATTTCAATTAAGTTATCGGATGTGAAAACTTAAAATATTATAGCGGTAGTTTATTTTATAATGCACTTAATCAAAGATAAATTAAATACATTATAAAATCATAAATTATACCGTTACAATATTAAAATTGGGAAAGCTAAGATTATTTCCTATTTTGTTGTTTTAATAATGATTAAGCAATCAATTTTTTTTTAAAAAAAATCAAAAAAATGAGATTATTCGATTTCATAAGAAATGAATTTCTGGAAGTCATTGAGTACGTTGAAGATGACAAAGATGTGGTACTTTGGAAATTTCCAGATAAGGATAGGGCGATTAAATATGATGCAAAACTGACGGTTCGGGAATCACAAATTGCGATATTTCTTGATGAAGGAAAATTCGCAGACGTATATCAACCGGGGCTTCATAGGCTAATCACGGATAATATGCCGATTTTGACGACGATTAAATCATGGAAATATGGTTTTGAATCGCCTTTCAAAGCGGACGTTTATTACGTCAGTACGCGTACTTTTCCTGGGCTAAAATGGGGAACACCGAATCCAATTATTTTGCGTGATCCGCAATTCAAACAGGTTCGAGTTAAAGCATTTGGAACGTATTTTATTCGTATTAAAGACCCCAAAAAATTCTTTACGGAATATTCTGGAACGGGTCATGTTGTTCGGATTCAAGAGATTGAAGACCAGTTGCGGGATATTGTTTCTCCGAAATTTGCGGAAGCAGTCGCAGAAGCAGGCGTTTCGGTTATGGATATGGTCGCTAATTATACGGAATTAGGCGCAGCTGTTTTGCCAATTTTGCAGCAAGATTTAGATGCTTTCGGTATCGAATTGACGAAATTCCAAATCACCAGCACGTCATTGCCAAAAGAAGTAGAAGAATTCTACGACAAAATGACGAATATGAATATGGTGGATAATATGAATAAATTTCAACAGTTTCAGATTTCAAATGCGCTCGAAAAATCAGCAGAAAATCCCAATGGCGGGAATGCAGGTATTGATATGGGAATGGGTATGGGTATGGCTCAGATGTTCATGAATCAGATGAATCCAAACCAAAATCAACAACAAAATCAAGTGCCCAAAGCACAAGAAAAGACCATGACGAGAGCTGAAATCATGGAAACGCTAAAGGGTTTGGGTGATTTGAAAGCCGCAGGTATTTTGACGGACGAAGAGTTTAATGATAAGAAAACGGAGCTTTTAGCGAGGTTGTAGGTTTTAGTAGTTCTGAGGTAAGGTTTTTGTCGTTTGGTTATTTCGTAACAATATTTTAGGTAATAATTTTCTAATAAAAAAATAATATGAAGAAATTGAGTTTAATATTAGGTTTATGTCTGCTTTTTGGATTGACATCAATGGCGAATACACCGATTGAAAATGTAATTGAAACACCAATAAGTTCTTTAAAATTAACGACCGTAAAATTCAAAGTTTATGGTAATTGCGGCATGTGTAAAAGTACGATTGAAACCTCACTGAAAAGTGTGAAAGGTGTCGCCGCAGCTATTTGGGACGTTGATGCTAAAGTCATTACGGTAACGTATAATCCTAAAAAAATTGAATTATTGGATATTCATAAAAAAATTGCAGCGGTCGGTTATGATACCGATAAAGCGAAGGCAGCGGACGCAGTTTATAGTAATTTACATGGCTGTTGCCAATATGAAAGACCAAAAAAATAATGAGCTATTGCGTTAAATACGTAATAATAAAGTATTAATTTTTGGTTGTCGTTGGATGTTTTTATGTTCATGTGTTGATGTGTTGACGTTACGGATTTATAGTACTTTCCAACCTTACGTTGGGTCGCCTAATCATGGTTTTGAGCATAAAATGATTTCGTTTATTCACAGAATGAAACCGAATTAAAATAAAACTCGTAATTTGCCGCTGAGTTATCGACAATTTTATTTTTAAATAAAAAATCACTATGAAATTAAACTTTTTGAAAATTGGATTTTACGCTGTAATGTTTGCAATGACTATATTTGTAACTTCTTGCGGAAGCGGAGAACAAGATCATGAAGGTCATGATCACGATGATCATCAGCACGAACAAGGTCACGAACAAGGTCAGGAACATGATCATGAAGGACACGATCACGAACAAGGCGAGCAACATCAGCAAGGTCAAGAGGAATCTGCTATTGACAAAACTGGAAAAGAATATACTTCGGCTTACGTTTGCCCGATGCACTGCGAGGGTAGCGGCAGCGATGCAGCAGGGACTTGTCCTAAATGTAAAATGGTGTATGTAGAAAATACGGCGGAGTAGTTAGTGATGAGAAATAAATTTCACTTATTTTTTGTCGAATTGTGGTTACAAAAAAGGTTGAAAGACGAGCGTTTTTCAATCTTTTTTATTTTAAGCGATTTTCGTCCCGTTTTCTACCTTCCTTTCTGGCTGAATCAAAATCACGTCTTTGCCATCGCCCAAACCGCCTAAAATCAAACATTCACTCATGATATTCGCAATTTGTTTGGGTGGAAAATTTACGACCGCTACGACTTGTTTACCAATTAATTCATCGGGTTGATAGAGGTTTGCGATTTGAGCTGATGTTTTTCGAGTTCCAAATTTGCCAAAATCAACAATTATTTTGTATGCTGGATTTCTCGCTTCGGCAAATATTTCTGCATTGATAATCGTACCGATTCGCATCTCTACTTTTTGAAAGTCGCCCCAAGTA
>Ga0306865_1000411_pt1 | contig 17539 bp, 16 predicted proteins | sample AntRauTorckE5431_FD_190441 | JGI IMG/M metagenome (GOLD analysis project Ga0306865, IMG submission 190441) | Saline lake microbial communities from Rauer Islands, Antarctica - Metagenome Torckler E5 #431 (v2) (version 2) | ecosystem: Environmental > Aquatic > Non-marine Saline and Alkaline >... | reverse complement strand
GATTTTTCTCTATAAATTATTGGGTAAAAAGATTGCTATTTGGGGACAAGGAAAAGATACCAAAGAACGCCGTAAGGATGCTTTAGCACCTTATATGGAAAAATTTAGAATTTTCCTTTCCAATATCGCAGACGGTTTTTTTGCATACAATAATATGGTTTACGAATGGCTTGTATCTAAAAATATAGATAAAGATAAGATCACAGTAATTTATAATGCAGTAAATACCGTCAAGCATCGGCAGTTTTACAACGAAATCAAAAATAAGCGCGACGAAATTCGAGCAGAAAATGGTTTTAGTCCTAATGATAAAGTTTTACTTTATATGGGAAGAATGATTATGAATAAGAAAGTTGACTTCATTTTAGAAACGTATGAGTATTTACGAAAGAAAGATGCTTCTTATAAATTGATGCTAATAGGGAGTAGTAAATCAGATTTTTTACCGGCTTTAAGAGCTCGATTTGGAGAAGAAGATGTAATCTATAAAGGTTTTGTACCGGATACCGATATTCCTCCATACTTCGTATTGAGTGATTTATTTGTTTTTCCAGGAGCGGTGGGTTTAGGTTTAGTTCAGCCTGTTTGTTATAATTTAGTGCCGATTATAATTGAATCGCCGTTACATAGTGTTGAAATTGAATATTTTAATAATAAAAATGTGATTGCTCTACCAGAAGGAACAAATCCTAAAGAATATAGTGATGCAATAGAAAAGACATTAAGTAATACAGAAAGTTTCGCTGCATTCCGTGAAACAGTTTATGATACGATTAAGCACATAACTATTGAAAATATGGTTAAAAATTATGCTGGTGGTATTGATAGAATTTTGAATATAAAAAAATAATCATAATGAATCAACCTATATTTATCATTGGTTTTCGACGTTCAGGAACATCATTGTTACGAGTCATCTTGAATAGTCACGAAGAAATTGCTATCGGACCAGAGATTAAATATCTTCATGAGATTATCAAGGAATATCCCGCATCTACAGAAGATTTTATAGCTGTAGCTGAGCGCGAAATTAAGGATTTTGAATTCACTAAGGAGGAAGCTGCGGAGTGTTTTAACGAAAGTAAAAACTGGAAGGAGGTTTTAGTTAATTGGTGTGAAAAATATCGAAAAAAACACAATAAGAATATTTGGGGTGATAAGACGCCTCAAAGTTTCAAGTATTTAAAGGCGTTAAAAACTGCTTTTCCTGATGCGGTATATATTCACATTGTTCGGCATCCATTAGATGTAATGGGATCATTACTGAAGAGAAATACTTACCGTCGTTTTCGTTCTATTATTGGGTGGTATGTTGCTAATGTTCGTGCAAATAATTTAAAAGATAAAAATTATCTTTTTGTTAAATATGAAGATTTTACTCAACGTCCTCAGCTCTATATCGATCAGATCATGGGAAAGACAGGATTAACAGATACGGGAATATTATCGACTTATTACCTTAAAAAACACGGTCGTATTGCTGAAGGAGATATTTGGAATAAGCCAATGACGGACGCTTCAAAAACTCAAAAACGACAGTTACTTTCAAAAGGAGATCAACTATTGATTCGTGTAATTTGTGCTCCTTTATTAAAAAAGTACGATTATTAAAGACTCTAATTGTAGTCTCGATATTTATAAAATATATGTCAGATTAAGTTAGTTGAGGAAGCTTTTTGATTTTAGTATTCTCAACGATTTGAAGAATAGCATCAATTAAATTGATACCTTACCCAATAGTATTAGAAATAAAAGATTAATGAGTGTTATCAATCTATAAGGCATTGCTATAAAAAAGTAGCTGCATCGTTTTATAAATGATTCATTAAGGTTGTCACAATTGTATCAATTTATTACTTCTTATTATAAAAAGTTTTTTTTGAAAAATAAAATAATCTATATCATTGGAACTGGACGAAGCGGTACTACGCTTTTGGATATCTTACTTGGTAACTCAAATGATATATTTAGTTGTGGAGAGTTGAATCGTTTTCCGAAGCGAAATGGTATTCCTCCAAAGCGAGAAACAGGTGATGAAGTTGCTGCTTTTTGGCAAAATATTAATTTTCATCTGGATTTAAGTGATAAAGATTTAATGGAATTAAATACGTTGCATAAGGCGTATGAATATCACGTTAGTACATTGAAAGGGTTACTTTTTGGTGTTTCTGACAAGTTGAGCCAAACTTATACCGTTTATATTAAGCGATTGTATCGATTCATATTTTCTTCTATCAAGGAAAATACGATTATTGATTCATCTAAGTATCCGGGTCGGGCAATTATGTTGTCCTCAACGATTAAGAATGAATATGATATTTGTTATGTTTATATCGTTAGAAACCCTGTAGGAGTTGTTGGTTCATTGACTAAAAAAGGATTAGAACAACCGCCCAAAAATTGGATTTTAGCAAATGCCTATTACTTCTGTGTTAACTTAATATGTCAATATACATTGAAGTATTTACGACGAAAAGGTCATCAAACACTTACGGTGACATACGAACAGCTTACCGAAGAACCATTAGAAACGATTGAAAAGGTAGGGAAGGAGCTAAATTTTGAGACGGAAAGTGTTCTCCAAAAAATTCGGAAAGATGATTATTTGAATACAGGTTTTTTATTCGATGGCAATCGTATTCGATTACAAAAACAAATCAAATTGTTGAGAAAACCTATAAACAAAAAACAATTGACATTTAAAGAAAAAATGATACAGGTGATGAATTCACCGATTTATAAATCATAGTTGTTTTTAATAATTAAATATTGAAAGACTATGAATATAAATTAGCTTAATCTAAAGTTTGAAACTTTAAGGCACAAAATTTTTAATATGAAAATTAGTACTTTTGGATTAGGATACGTCGGAGTAGTATCCTGTGCGTGTTTTGCAAAAGCAGGACACGAGGTTATCGGTGTTGATATTAGTCAACACAAAGTTGATTTAATCAATAGTGGAAAATCACCAATTATTGAGAAAGATTTGGAAGAATATATTGGACAAGGGGTTAACGATAATTTAATTAGAGCAACAACGGATGTTGTTGATGCTGTGATGAATACAGATGTATCAATCATTTGTGTTGGTACGCCAAGTCAAATGAATGGTAATATTGATTTAACCTATATCTATCAGGTTTGCTACCAAATCGGTGAAGTTCTGAAAGGAAAAGATAGTTTTCATACTTTATTGATTAGAAGTACCGTCATCCCGGGAACTGTTGCGGAATGTACGTCTATTATCGAAGAAACATCAGGTAAAAAACATGATGTTGATTTTGGTTTTGGCTCAAATCCTGAATTTTTGAGAGAAGGAACAGCTGTTCATGATTTTCAACATCCTCCTTACACAATCGCAGGAACGACTTCTGAAAAAGTAGCAGATAGTATAAGAGAAATGTATGCTACGGTAGAGGGAGCCGTTTATATCCTAAAACCTGAGGAATCAGAAATGATCAAATATGCAAATAATAATTTTCATGCAATGAAAATTACGTTTGCGAATGAGATTGGTAATATTTGTAAAGAACTCGGTGTTGACGGACACGTTGTAATGGATATTGTATCTAAAGACAAAAAATTGAACTTGTCATCTTATTATTTAAAACCTGGTTTTGCTTATGGTGGATCTTGTTTACCTAAAGATGTTAGAGGTCTGAATTATAGAGCAAGGGCTTTAGATTTGAAAACACCTTTGTTAAATAGTTTGAATGAATCAAACGCTTACCAAATCGACAGAGGTTTGAAATTAGTGTATGATACAGGAAAAACTAAGATTGGATTTTTAGGATTTGCTTTTAAAGCAGATACCGATGATATGAGAGAAAGTCCTATTATTACTATGATTGAAACATTGATTGGTAAAGGATTTGACTTAGCTTTATATGATTCTAATGTTTTAATGTCTAAATTATTAGGTAAAAATAAAGATTTTGTAATCGGTCGGATTCCTCATATTGCAAAAGTTTTGCGTGAATCTATTAAAGAAGTCATCGAGCATTCTGATGCAATTATAATCGGTAACGGTTCAAAAGAATTCAAAGAAGCAGTTAAAGGTTTAAGTGATGATAAAATTATTATTGACTTAGTCCGAATTGATAAGGATAAAATAAGCGAAGGAAATTATGTCGGTATTTGCTGGTAAACATGTTCTTGTTGTCATCGAAAACTTACCGGCTCCTTTTGATAGAAGGGTTTGGCAAGAAGCGTCAACATTAAAAAAAAATGGTGCGGATGTGTCTATTATCTGCCCTAAGATGAAAGGATATAATAAAAGTTATGAGGTAATTGACGGTATTGAAATTTACCGTCATCCACTGCCTTTTGAAGCTAATGGTGCCTTAGGATATTTATTGGAATATTCGGTAGCTGTCTTTTGGGAGTTTTTCTTGAGTTGTAAGATTTATAGAAAAAAGCGATTTCATGTGATTCATGGTTGCAATCCACCAGATTTAATCTTTTTGACAGCACTTTTTTTTAAGTTATTCGGGGTGAAATACGTATTTGATCACCATGATATCAACCCTGAGTTGTATATCGCCAAATTCAGTAGAAGAGATTTTTTTTACAAGCTGATGATTCAGCTTGAAAAATGGACTTTCAAAACTGCTGACTATTCTATCGCAACTAATGAATCGTATAAAGAAATTGCAATACGAAGAGGTGGAATGGATCCGAAGAAAGTTCAAGTCGTAAGAAGTGGGCCAAGTTTAAAACGGCTGAGATTATTACCACCTACGAAGATGCATAAAAACGGCAAAAAATATCTTATTGGTTATGTCGGCGTTATCGGTGAACAAGAAGGGCTTGATATATTATTAGAATCGGCAAAATATATAAAGACTTTTCGAAATGATGTTCAGTTTGGTATTGTTGGCGGTGGAACTGATTTAGAAAAGATTAAGCGATTGACAACCGAAATGGGCTTAGATGACATTTTTCGGTTCTACGGTCGTGTAAGTGATCAAAAGTTGGTGGAAGTATTAAATACGGCGGATGTTTGTGTGAACCCAGATAAGCCTTCCGAAATGAATAATCTTTCAACAATGAATAAAATTATGGAATATATGGCATTAAAAAAGCCAATAGTCCAATTTGATTTAAAGGAGGGTCGAGCATCTTCATTGGGTGCATCATTATATGCAAAACATAATGACATCGAAGATTTTGCAAATAAGATTTGCTACTTATTGGATAACGACGAGGTACGATTAACGATGGGAAAATTTGGGTATCATAGAGTTTTGAACGAACTCTCTTGGAGCTATGAGGAACGTAATTTAATTTCTATTTATAAAAAAGTTTTTTCATAAATAGTTAACTGTATGAAAAAAGTAGTAATTACAAGCATCACAGGACAAAATAGTATAATCGAAAGAATTATAGGCGATGAAAGTGAAATCGTATATAATTTAATGAAACGGTGTGGTGCAGCTCAAAAAATTAATAAATGTAGATAGACTTTAACGCATGTATGTTAGAAACCTTCTACTACTTTAGAAGACGGTATTAGTGCTGTTTATGAATTATTAAAAGATAAAGATTGGTATTGAAAACGGTGTTGACGTGTTATTGTGTTGAGGTGCTGACGTTGTTTAGGACGAACATCAACACATCAACACATCAACACATCAACACATCAACACATCAACACATTTTAAAATGAATATTTTTGAAACAACAGAAGTTGACTTGAAAGCCCAAGGTTTTGAGTTCGAGCGTATCGATTTTGATCGTCCGTGGGGCGGATTTTTTGTAATTGACGAAAGTCAAGCAGTTCAGTTTACAGCAACTTATTTTCCGGGAATGGATAATGGAGATTTAATTGATGGGCGAAAAGTTAGTCCTAAAATTTTGTTAGTTGCTCCTGAAAAACGGCTATCTTGGCAGTATCATCACCGCCGTTCGGAAGTTTGGCGGGTGATTGAAGGCGAAGTTGGAATCGTCAGAAGTGATACTGATGAAGAAAATAAATTAGAAACCTTCAAAGTCGGTGACGTGATTACTTTAAAGAAAGGAGAAAGACATCGTTTGATTGGTCTATCGGGCTGGGGAAAGGTAGCTGAAATTTGGCAACATACAGAACCCGATAATCCTTCGGACGAAGATGATATTATAAGATTGCAGGATGATTTTGGTAGATAAAATTTCACTCACCGCAAAAAATCTGAAAGGTGGAGAAACAAAACCTTACGTGCTTAGTTTTTTGGCGGTGGTTTGGTATATAGCTATTAGTACTTTAGTTAGGAATTATAAAAAATAGTAATTCAAATGTTATTAATAACTTTTAAACAGTTGTATTAGCTGTAATTTTACGATTTAATTAAATTAAAAAAATGACAAAAACCTTAAAAAACCATCGATTAGATTTAGTCATTTCGGATTTACTAACGGTAAATCTTACGCTATTAATTACCCTATGGATAAGTAAAGAATTAATCAATTTTAATATACTTCAACTTTTTTTTTTATTCGTATCGGGTAACGGAGTGTGGGTTATCGTTTCATTGGTACAAAAGATATATAAGTGGAAAGAATGGGTAAGACTTGAAAAAGAATTACCAATTTTGTGGATAACGGTACTTTCTTATTTTTCCTTATTTTTAATCATACAGCAACTCTTTATTCCTGAAGTAATACCGACAGGAGTAGCCATTAATTATTTAGGATTTTTAGTAATTGCCATCCCGGTTGTACGATTATTAGTCAGGTCTTTGGATTTCAACGACGTTAATTCTTTTAATTACATAATCGTTGGCGGCAAAGGAACTAATATTAAGCACATATTTGAATCTTTTCGATATGTATATCGAGGAAGAGCAAATTGTTTAGGACGATTTGGCAACACACCACATAATCCTATTGAAAATATTGGAGATTATCCAAGTTTAAAAGAATACGTTAGGAGTAGTGAAAATTTACAAAAGCTATTCTATGTATATAGTGAATTAAGTAACGAAGAGGTAAGAGAAATTATGCAAATCTGTCAAACTAAGTTTATTGACTTTGAAATTATACCAAGAGAAACAGATTTGTTTCCTAGAGGTGTCAAGGTTGAATTCTTTGATGATTTACCAGTACTACTTTTAAAAGGAGAGCCGCTATTAAGATTAAGAAACAAAATATTGAAACGATTCTTTGACCTTATATTCTCTTCTTTGGTGATTATCTTAATTTTTCCGTGGCTATTACCGATAATTGCTATTTTAATTAAATTAGAATCAAAAGGTTCTGTATTTTTTATTCAAGATCGTTCGGGATATAAAGGAAGTGCTTTCCCTTGTTTTAAATTTCGGACAATGACGGTAAATAATGATTCAGACAATAAGCAAGCTACAAAAAATGATACCCGAATAACAAAAATAGGTGGATTTTTAAGGCGGACAAGTTTAGATGAATTTCCTCAATTTATCAATGCCTTTTTGGGACAAATGTCTGTTGTTGGTCCTCGTCCACACATGTTAAAGCATACGGAAGATTATTCGAAATTGATTGATATTTTTATGATTCGGCATCAAGTAAAACCAGGCATAACTGGTTGGGCACAAGTGAGCGGTTATAGAGGCCCTACGGAACAGTTGGAGCAGATGGAAAATAGAGTAAAGTATGATGTTTGGTATGTAGAAAATTGGAGTTTTTGGTTAGATATTAAGTGTATTTTTTATACAGTATTTAATGTGGTAAAAGGGGAAGATAATGCTTTTTAATCTGGTTATAGTTATCTAATCAATAAAGGCTTTCTCATAAAAAAATTAATTGACCGAATTACGCTTTTTGTTTACTTCGTAAACGTTTTTAGACAGGATAAACCACTGAAAACACACAGTTTATCCTGTTAAAATAAATAAAATTAGCCTGTCTAATTTTTTGTGAAAACCTTTCCTAATCAATCGAATCATTAAAAAAAATAAATGACAATCAAAGACAGGATATTAAAAATTATTCTATGGTTTTCTCGGAAAACTATACCAATCGACTTTTTTGCTTATCGCTATCCTATTTCAGTAAAAGGTATTATTATATGGGAGGATAAAGTCCTGCTGCTCAAAAATGAGCGTGATGAATGGGATTTGCCTGGAGGTAAGTTGTCTGCTGACGTTTCGGCAGAAGCTTGTTTGATAAGGGAGGTAAAAGAAGAAACTAATTTAGATGTTAGTATTGGTCACTTGGAGGCGACATTTATTTATAATGTTCAGAATTGGGTTAGAGTTCTTGTGGTCGTTTATCAATGTTCTGTTATTTCAAAAAAAGAGGATTTGAAAATAAGTGGCGAACATTATGATGTTGGCTTTTTTAGTGTTCAAAATCTAAAAACCATTAATATAAATCAGACCTATAAAAATATTGTGATTCCAATAATAGAAAGAGGGAAAAATATACATTTGTCATGAATTAAATAATGGGGCAAATACATAAGATGAAAATAGGAATTTTAGGTTCAAGAGGAATTCCCAATAATTACGGAGGGTTCGAGCAATTTGCTGAATATCTATCAGAGGGCTTGGTTAATGAAGGATATAAAGTAGTTGTGTATAACCCACACAATCATATTTATCAAGAAAAAAAGTGGCATGGCGTACATATAATTTATAAGTATAATCCGGAAAAAAAATTAGGTGTCTTAGGACAATTTATCTATGATTTTTTGTGCATAATTTCTATAAGGAAGGAGAAATTTGACATTATTTTTCAATTAGGATATACCAGCAGCTCTTTATGGGGATACTTGTTACCATCTAATGCCGTAGTGGTTACAAATATGGATGGATTAGAATGGAAGCGTTCCAAGTATAGTTTGTACGCACAATATTTCTTGAAATTAGCTGAAAAATTGGCAATAAAAACAAGTAACTATTTAGTTGCGGATTCTATCTGTATTCAAGAGTATTTGAAGAAATATGATAAACCGGTAGTCTTTATTCCTTATGGAGCAGTTCCTGTCGAAAAGTTTGACGAAGAGGTTTTACAAGATTATAACCTTAAGGCTAATCAATATTATATAGTTATAGCCAGAATAGAGCCTGAAAATAATATAGATTTAATTTTATCTGCTTTCGTTAAATCTAATACGATAAAAAAAATTGTTATCGTCGGTCATATGAATCGGAATAAGTATGGAAATTATATTCAAAAAAAGTATTTAAAATTTGAAAATATTATATTTTTAGGAGGAATCTACGACATTCATATTCTAAATATGTTAAGACACTATGCAATTATTTATTTTCACGGACATTCTGTAGGCGGTACGAACCCTTCTTTGCTTGAAGCGATGTCAAGTAAAGTTTACATAGCTGCACATAATAATGAATTTAATAGGGCAATAGTCGAAGATGATGGGTTATATTTTTCTTCTGAAATGGATATCGTCAATATTATTAAGACGGAAGATTTATTATTTAATAAAAAAATGGTAGAAAATAATTTTGAAAAAATAAAAGAGCAATATAATTGGCAACAAATTGTCAAATCGTATGATAACTTTTTTAAAAATATAATGAAATGAAGGATTTTAAATTTATAATGACGATTTGCTTAATCGCAATGGGCTTATCCTTAACAGCCCAAAATATAGTATTGCCGATACAGCATGATTATACCAATCAATACGAAGCGAAAATACATCATGTTGATAGCAATTTTCATACATCAATGAAGCCTTATGCCTCAAAACGAATTTATGATATTGCAACAACTGCTGAAAATGAACTTAAAATAACGGAAGGTTTTGGCAGTAGTAAGATTGGAAACCTTTTATTAAACGATAATCTTTTTAATATTCATAAAGAAGGTGATTATGATATTACGGGAAATCTGCTATTAGGCTACTCATTAGGGGCAGCTTCAGATACTGCTTACGGAATGTTTATTCGAGGTGGTAGAATCGAAGGAAGTATTGGAGAAAAATTTTATTTTTCCTCGGATATATATGCGGGAAATGCGATTGTTCCGGATTATATTTTGAACAAGAATAAGTTTACCCGAACATTTCTTGGCAATGGTGCAAGAAGAGTTTATAAATCACGCAATGGCGATTTACAAGAAAGCTCCTTGAATGCAACTGGTCAAATCACTTATGCTCCTAATAAATATTTTCAAGTGCAATTAGGACACGGGGAAAATTTCATTGGTGATGGCTATCGTTCTATGTTATTGTCAGATAATTCTACTTTTTATCCATATTTGAAAGTAACTACCTCCTTTTGGAATATTCAATATACGAATTTATATACCTCTATGCTTGATGTTCGTAGTGGACTAACAAGTCAAGACATTTATCCCCGAAAATATATCACGTCACATCATTTATCATGGAATGTTACCCCTCGTTTGAATATTGGTTTATTTGAAACCGTTATTTATCAAGACAGTGCAAATACACGAGGATTTGATCTACATTATCTGAATCCTGTTATCTTATATCGTCCGATTGAGTATGAAATTGGTTCGACAGGAGGAAATGCTTTGATAGGCTTTAATGCGAAATATAAGATTACTAATGATATTCACGCTTACGGACAGTTTATTTTTGATGAATTTTCTCTTTCTCGAAATGAAGTGGATAAAGGATGTTGGTGTAATAAATATGGTTGGCAATTGGGCGTAAAATCATTTAATACGATCATTCCTAATTTGACCGTACAAACAGAGGTTAATTCCGCTACATTTTATACTTATTCTCACCGAACGCCTTTACAAAACTATGCGAATTCTAACTTAGCATTAGCACACCCGCTTGGTGCGAACTTTATAGAATCTATGTCTATTATTCGATACCAAAAAGATCGTTTTACAGGTAAGTTTCAGTTCATGTATGCCGTTCAAGGGTTAGATACATTGGGTTCACATTGGGGAGCAGACATTAATCAACCTTTCGATAATCATGAACAAGATTATGGGAATAAATTACTGCAAGGCGTTAGAACCACAACAACTTTTGCTGATATTGCTTTAGGCTACATTATTAATCCTCGCTCTAACTTTCATGTAGAGTTAGGATACCGTTATCGAGGACTTTCGCCAGAAATAGAAGTCGGGAATTTAAAAAGTTCGGTAGATTCTTATGTATATTTGGGCTTTAAGACCAATTTCACGAATTGGTATTATGATTATTAGTAATTTTTTCACTCGAAAAAAAGGAACGCGTTAAGAATTTAATTTCTTAATGCGTTTTTTCGTTTCAGAGATATTCTAAAACAGTTGATATTGACATCCAAATGAAGATATTACTAATTAATAATTTCGATTATATTAGAGGAGGTTCAGATAGTGTCTTTATTGAAACTGCAAAGCTTTTGTCAGAAAAAGGACACGAGGTAGCTATTTTCACCGCAAGAGATATGAATGTAGAACCTATGGATTTATCTCCAAAAATTCAGAAGTATTTTACGGAGGACATATTTTCTAACTCAAAAATTAATACAATTAAAAAAAGTTTGTATTTCCTGAAAAATTCGATTGCCCAAAGTGATTTACAACATTGTATAGATGAATTCAACCCTAATATTATTCATTTACATATATTTCAATCTCGATTATCTTCATTCATAATAAGAACGGTAAAAAGTAATAATATTCCAATGGTGATGTCTGTGCATGAATATAAAATCTTATGTCCTGCATATCATCATCTTGACGGAGAGAATAAGATATGTGAAAAGTGTAATAATTTGAATTATACTCCTTGTATAACGAATCGCTGTGTTGATAATTCCATAGCCAAAAGTACATTAATGGCAATAGAAAGTTATAGTAGGGATTTATTTACTTCCTACCTTAATAATATTGAAAAGTTTATAATGGTGAGTAAATTTATACAGAATAAGCACACTTTCCGATATCATAATCATGCAGATAAATTTACCCAAATTTATAACTTTGTAGATAGTAAAAAATATAAAACTGATTATAACTTTGGAAATTATTTATTATATTTTGGTCGACTAAGTAAGGAGAAAGGGTTAACGACTTTATTAAAAGTTGCAAAGGTTCTACCTCATATTACTTTTAAAATAGCAGGAAGAGGCGGGTTAGAAGCGCTATTGCGAAACTATGTTGATGAAAATCATTTAAAAAATGTAGAATTTATAGGGTTTCAAAGTGGTGATGATTTGTTGGATTTAATAAAATTTGCAAGATTCACAATTGCTCCTTCTGAATGTTATGAGACTTTAGGAATGAATATTATAGAATCCTTTTGCTTACAAACGCCTGTAATAGGAGCAAATATCGGAGGTATTCCTGAACTAATAATTGATAACGAAACTGGTTATTTATTTAACTCTAAGGATAAAATTGATTTAGAAAAGGTGATAAAAAAAGCATGGAATATCTTTATTGAAGAACATATAATATTGTCAGGACAAGCTCGGAAATATGCGCTTCAAATGTTTGATAAAGAAAAGCATTATCAAGAACTTTCAAACGTTTATCAATCTATCTTATAAAATATGATTGCTCAATTAGATAAGGCTTATTTAAAAATAGCGAAACATAGAGTTTGTACTCGATTGTTATCTTATCTATTTTATGAAGGGCGACCTTTAACGACTAAAGGGCGATGGATAAATTGGTTGATTTTTCTTAATTTTCAAATTTTTTCTCGTATTCCTGCTCCTCGAAAAGTCATTAAACCAATATTCATATTGGGAGTCGGTAGAAGCGGTTCTACGATTCTTGGGAAAATTTTATCTATACATAGGAACGTAGGTTTTCTGAATGAGCCAAAAGCCTTTTGGTCTTTTTTAAACCCAGAAGATGATATCGTTGGAAGTTATAATCAATTAGGTACAGGAAGGTATGTTTTTTCAGAAGAAGACGCAACTGAATTAGTTATCAAGAAAGCACATAACATTCATGGTTGGTATTTATTCTTTAGTGGAAGTAGAAGAGTTTTAGATAAATATCCGGAACATATTTTTAGAGTACCTTATTTAAAAACTATTTTTCCTGACGCAAAGTTTATACTGTTGGTTCGAGATGTCCGAGATAATAGTGAATCAATAGCAAATTGGTCAAAAGAAAAAACTACAAAAATAAATGGTGAAGTACATGATTGGTGGGGAAAAAATGATGTAAAATGGTATTGTTTAATCAATCAAGTTGCCAGAAAAGAAAAGATTTTTAGACAAAAAAAGATTGATTTTAAAAAGATAGATGACCACAAAATAAGGGGAGAGATAGAATGGTTTTTGACGATGAGAGAAGTTTTAAAATTAGAAGAAAAGAATGATACTTATCTTGTACGATATGAAGATTTAGTAAATGATAGAGATAACTTATTGGATGGTTTGGTTGAGTTTTGTGAATTGAATTATGACGCAACTTTAAAAAAATATGCTAAAAGCGTAATTCGTAATAATAAAGAAAAGAAAATTATTTTATCATCAGTAATTAAAGAACTAAAGAACTACTTGAGCAAACTCGTGATGAACTCGGATACGGCTAATTAGAGCTGTTTTATTAAGCATTTTACGAAAAAGAATACTGTGCGTTTAATAGGAATGCTTAGAATTAAATCTTTTCTATTAAATATATAATAATAAAAAATCCTCAACCCTTGATGTGAGTTTTTACGATGTATTCGATACCAAACTCTTCCAAACACTTTTTCTATAATATCTTTTTCAAATTGTTTTGTTGTTAATAGATGTTGCTGTATTTTAATAAGCCAATTTTTGATTTCAGCAAATTCTATTTTAGTCAATGAAACGCTGTAAGCATCGGATACTTTTAGGTAAGTATATAATTCATTTGGTGTATAATTAAGCGAAATCGTCTGTAAATTTAATTGATAAATCTTTCGAATACTTTCAAGCTTTTCTTGTTGACGAACTGTGCTTACATTGTTTTCATGTATTCTATAAAGAAGTAAACTCTCCTTTAAATTTGTACCGATGTACTGTCGTTTTAGAAGATTTGTCCAAAGATGATAATCCTCAGCAATTGGAAAATTTATATCATATTGAAACTCTTTAAGTATTGAGGTTCTTATCATGACCGTCGGATGTAGAAATGGAGAAAAAAATAAACTCATCAATTTGAGAAGTTGAGGATTAGTTTCCATATTAAACCTATTGTAAGAAAGACGATGATTAAATATTAGAGTCGCTTGCGAACCAACTAAAGCATAATTAGGTCTTATTTCTAAAAGATTAAATTGCTTTTGTAATCTCTCAGGTAATGCAATATCATCAGCATCCATTCTTGCAATGTACTCTCCTTTTGCTAAATCAATTCCTTTATTTAGTGTTTTTATTAAACCTATGTTTTTTTCGTTTTGAATAAGTCGAATACGCTTATCTTTGAAGGATTTGATGATTTTTAAACCGTCATCCGTTGATTCGTCATTGATAATTATAAATTCAAAATCTGTATAAGTTTGAATTAAAATGCTTCGAATTGCCTCTTGTAAATATCTTTCCATATTATAAACAGGCATGATGACAGATATTTTCATAAGCTGAGTTATTTGGTTTGAAACTTTTTTAATTGACTTTTAATATTAGTTATTAGTTTATCTTTTAATGGATTTACGATAGTAGAATAAATCTCATCAGACTCTATATTAATGTTTTTATATCTATGAAAAAGTATCTTTTGTGTTAAATTTCTTGTAAAAGGAACTTTATTAAAAATCTTATCTATTGGAATATTAAATAACTTCAAACGGCTAGAATAAAAAGGAATCCCTGCATCTTTAACTAATTGAAGTCTAGAATCATTTTTATCTCCAAAAAATATTACGGGAATACCCATTGCTGCACAAGGAAGTGCACAATGAACACGATTCGTTATAATTAACTTAGCTTCTGTTTTGTATTTATTTAACAATTGTTCTGCAATTTGTAACTTAGTTTCGCCATAATCATTCGTAAAGTGTTGTACCGTTTCAAAATTATTCAGTTTTTGAAAATGAACAATTTTGTTTAAAAATGGAGGAACATCAACTAAAAAAATCTTTCCATTTTTAGGTTTTGAAGTTCTTTTTGGAAAAGTCATTGTCAAGCAACCGCTAAAATATGCCTCAACACCGTTTTCTTGAAGCATTTTCATTGTTCCTTTATCACGACAGCCTATAGGCTGATGCTTCTTGAAATATTCAATACAAGGTTTGCTTAAAAAATGATTTTTGTTTTCTTGCGCTATATGAAAACTAATGAGTATTGGAATAATACTATCAGAAGGAGGAAAACAATCTTTAGGCGAATGAGCAAACCAACCATTTACAATAGTTAGATATTTATCTCCATCATCTTCTATTAATCGTAGTTTATCTCTATCAAATCTTCTATCTACTTTTTTTAAAAATTGTTCAGCAGCGAGTGTTTGAATTTCGTCCCCAATATTTTGTGTACTATATCTGAAACCGCCGTATTTTAGGTTATTCATAATATCAAAATTAGAATAAAAAATTATTTATTTTAGTTATTGTTAGTACTCCTGAAGTTTTGTTTAAGTTATAGTGACCTTCAACTTTTTTTAAGTACTCATCAGTCGCTTTTTGACAACCTCCCCAATCATAATAATCATCAATTATTAATGAACCTCCTATTACTAACATAGGGAAAATTCTTTCTAAACAAATTTTAACAGGTAGATACCAATCTACATCAATATGAGCAAAAGCTACCGGAGCATTAATTTCTAATGTATCCTGAATTAACCCCTGTACTAGATTAACGTTATTTTCCTCTGTGTCAATTTGAAATTCTTTTAAATTGTATTTTACAATATCATACAAATTTTCTTCGTAGCCATAATATTTATCACCACCAATTCCAAAAGATTCTCCCTCTATGATAGTTTTATATCGCTCATGTACATCTTTAGTATCTTCTATTGTAGGAGGTGGAATCGTTTCAAAAATATCGTATGCATAAAATGGTGTAATAGGATTCTTTAATTTTGATATTAAAATAGTTGAACCTCCAAGTGCACAGCCTGCTTCGATAAAAATACCTGATAATTTATCTTTTTTTATATTATTACAAATCTTGGCTATATTAGTAAGTTTTCGAATTGATAAATATGTCAAGTTTTTAGAGCGAATATCTTTAATTAATGCTTGATGTTTAACATCAATGCTTAATAAATAATAACGACTTCTCAAAAATCCTATAGCACTGAGGAGTATTTTTTTTGCTAATTTATACATGTGAAATTTTAGATTTTTGAGGATTAATTCTTAATTTAGAATTATTTGAAGTGAAAAAAATAACTAATTCATTTCCCACTTTGAAAGTGTTTTAACCGTTCCCCAATTTCCGTTATATTTTATATTTGAATAAGGCGTTTCATTGATATTAATTGTGACTAAATCTTCTTTTACATCTAAAATATTTTTGACATTATCTCTTAATGCTAATTTTAAATTATAAGTACCGGGACTTAAAATTAAATTTGTAGTTTTTAAAGAAATACTTATTGAGGAGTCTGGCATTGTGTAGAAAACGATATTAAGTTCATCACTACTAATAGTAGTGATTCTTTGATTGTGTTCATCGTTAATACCTATAACGGGACAAACAGGTTGTTTTAGGTTACTCTGTATCTTAAAATTAAATTTGAGAGGCTCTCCAAAAGAAAATGTATTTGTATTGGAAAAACTTTGACTTATTATTAAAAATTGTTTTATATAAGTTCCATTATTCTTTTTAGAAAAATTAAAGGTACTTATATTGTTAGCTTTTTTTAATGATAGGTAAGTTGTAATAATATCTGGAGTAAAACCTATTTTCTCAATATTTCCTTTATTAAGTAAAATACTCTTTTTACATAATTGTGCTATTGCCCCCAAATTATGACTCACAAATAAAACCGTCCTTCCACTTTTACTAACCTCATCCATTTTTCCCAAACACTTCTTTTGAAATTCCGCATCACCAACCGCCAAAACCTCATCAATCAACAAAATTTCAGGCTCTAAATGTGCTGCAACTGAAAAGGCTAATCGTAATTTCATACCGCTTGAATAATGTTTTAAAGGCGTATTCAAGAATTTTTCAATTCCACTAAAATCTATAATTTCGTCAAATTTAGCATTGATTTCTGAACGTTTTAAGCCTAAAATAGAACCATTCAAATATATATTTTCTCGTCCTGTCAATTCTGGGTGAAAACCGGTCCCGACTTCTAATAAACTCGCAACTCTCCCTCTTGCTTTAATATAGCCTTTTGTAGGCGGTGTGATTTGAGATAAAATCTTTAAAAGTGTCGATTTTCCTGCACCGTTTCTGCCAATAATACCAACGCATTCTCCTTCGAAAATATCAAAGTTAATATCCTGCAATGCCCAAAAAGTATCCATTTTTTGTCGCTGAAAAGGTTGTAATAATTTCTCACGCAAACTTAAATATGAGGCTTGTTGTCCACCAATTTTATACTGTTTCCAAAGATTTCTAACTTCTAATATTGGCTTCATTTTTTTTAATTAAAAATCCCTAATTAATCAAGCGATATCGGCAAAATACGCTTCCATTTTTCGGAAGGTATAAAGTCCCGTAATTAATAATATTAATGCTGTAAAGATACTGAC
>Ga0306865_1000406_pt1 | contig 17873 bp, 14 predicted proteins | sample AntRauTorckE5431_FD_190441 | JGI IMG/M metagenome (GOLD analysis project Ga0306865, IMG submission 190441) | Saline lake microbial communities from Rauer Islands, Antarctica - Metagenome Torckler E5 #431 (v2) (version 2) | ecosystem: Environmental > Aquatic > Non-marine Saline and Alkaline >... | reverse complement strand
TACATTGTAGGTAATCCCGCCACTATCCTTACCACTATTTTCCGATCAGAAAACCCCCTGTACTAAAAGAAGAAATAAATACTAAAATTACATTTCACAATTCGAACTCAAAAAAAACAGTTTCGGAAATAAAAAATTAAACATTCAGATAACTCATCAAACCGTCATAGCGTTCTTGTAAATCTTCTGCATAATCGGACTCTTGATAAGATGCTTTGACCCGATAATTAAAACGCTCATAAGTCGCAACCAAACGGCTCACTTCCCTCGAATTAAACTTCAATGTCACTTCCAAATTCATAGAATCTGGGTGTGATAAAATCGAAGAACTCAGAATTGTTGCTTGTTCGTATTCCGCTAATCGAGCGATTTCTGCCAAAGAGTAATTTCCCCGCCCAACTTCCAAAACTAAAATGCTTCCAGGTTCGGTCAAAGAAGCTGACTGGGCAAAATGTGCCAACAAAGATTCCAGTGTAATTACGCCCAATAGCCGTTCATTATCATCAATAACCGGAATCACCGATAATTGAAACTGTACCGCTGTTTTGACAATCTCGTAAATGTGTTCGTACTCATTGACGGAAGTATGTTCCTTTGAAATTGGGTGTTCATTTATCGTTAATTCGGGATGACTAAAATCGAAAATATCATCTTCCGAGATAACGCCAACGTATCCTCCCTCGCTAACTACAGGCAAATGTCGAATATGAAAATCCGCCATCCAACTTAACGCTTTTTCGCCAGTATCACTCAATTTTATTGGTGGTACTAATGATGATATAAATTCTTTTGCAATCATAAGATTGGTCTATTTTATTAAAAATTGTATCAAGAAAACGTTTGGGTAAATCAAATGTTTGCTTTACCTTGAAATAACTCGGTATTCTCTTTTAAAAATAAGTTATACTTAACAAATAACACATTTTATACCTAAAAGTCAAGTGAAAACCAGTTTATCTACAAATTTTTCTGATTGTATTATTTTGCAGTGATATTCAAAATTAGCCATCGGACAAGGTTTTTTTAGTATTTAAGAATACCTACTCAGGTATCTTAAAAATGACAAAATAACGAATGACAAAAGACTAAAAATACCGAATATCCGTCAAAAATAAACCTTGTGACGGAGCAGAATACGGTGTTTTTAACGGCTTTTTATTAATCAATGCTTGTCGCAATTCCTCAATCGAAACTTTGCCAATGCCCACATTGACACACATTCCGACAATCAATCGAACCATACCTCGCAAAAAGCGATTCGCTGAAATATGAAAAACCAAACGACGATTTTCTGTATCAATAATCCATTCCGACCGCTTCATTTCGCAAAGTGTCGTTTTTACGTCTGTATTGGTTTTACAAAACGTATTAAAATCCTCAAATTCCATCAAAACTGCTGCCGCAGCTTTCATTTTATCAATATCTAATAATTCCTCTCGATGCGGATAAATCCACGTTGTTTCTATTTCAAAAGGATTTTTATCAAAACAAATATGGTATTCGTAACTCCGATGATAGGCATCAAATCGGGCGTGTGTTTCGGGTGCAACTTCAGAAATATCGTAAATCACGATGTCATTGGGCAAAACCCAATTCAACCGATGTAGAAAATTTTTTGGAAAAGGATTTTCAAAATCAAAATGAGCGTAATATTCTTTAGCGTGAACGCCTGCGTCCGTTCGTCCGCAACCAACAATCGAAATGGCGGATCGCAATAAAAGCGATATTTTTTCCTCAATCGTTCCCTGAACCGTCACCGCATTTAGCTGCGACTGCCAACCGTGAAACCGTGTACCGTTGTAAGCTAATTTTATAAAATATCGCATCGCTCAAAAAGTAGCACCACTCTCCAGAGTGGTGTAAAAATAAAATAAAATAAAAAGGTAAGTAACTATTCTATTAACAATGAATTATTAGCTATTTCCCAAAGTTGTAAAAACCACACCCCAAAAGTGGAAGTATTGATTTCATATAAAATTCGGTCAAAAGTTCACCCTATCTTCACTTTCATTTAAGCATTCGATATTCGATTCAAAATCGCCTGTCGAATATCGCTATTTAGCAAAACGAACCAATTTGATAAGCTAAAGTTCCTACAAAAAGTACTCAATTTTGGTAAAAAAAATACGAATTATTTTAAATCGAGAATAGCTGGTAAATCCTACTCGTGCCGATATTATCGATGGACAAAAGACTTTTTACATAACTGCTCGCTTATGCCTTTTTCAATTCAATCGTTGTAATTTCGGGATTAATTCCTGCTCTTCCAGGATAACCCAAAAATCCAAATCCACGATTGACATATAAATATTGTCCTTTTTCTTCATAAATGCCTGCCCAACGAGGATAAATATATTTACTCGGACTCCAACGCAGCCATTTCGCTTCGATACCAATCTGAGCGCCGTGCGTATGTCCGCTCAACGTTAAATGAAAATGATGATCATCGTCAATAACCTTTGCGTCCCAATGCGTAGGATCGTGCGAAAGCAAGATTGAAAATTCTCCTTTTTCGCTATTTTCTTTTGCTTTTTGCAAATCACCAATTTGTGGAAAAGGCGGTTTGCCCCAATTTTCTACCCCAAAAAGACGGAATGACTCGCCATCTTTTTCAATTTTCGTATTGCCATTTTCCAAAACCGAAAAACCAGCTTCGTTTACGAATTCACGTAAAACATCAATATTATTACGCCCATCTTGTCTGCGTCCATAATCGTGGTTTCCCCAAATTGCATACTTACCAAAAGGAGCTTCCAACGCTTTGAAAATATCAATATATGGCTTTAATTCTTCCGCAAAACTATTCACCCAATCGCCTGTAAAAACAATCATATCAGGCTTTTGGGCTTGAACAATATCGACCGCCCGTTGGACTTCTGAAATATTATCAAAACTCCCCGAATGAACGTCTGAAATTTGCACGATTTTGAACCCATTAAAGGCGTTCGGCAAATCTGCAAATTTTAATGGAACAGGGAAAACTTTATAATTGTAACGACCTTGAAAAACACCATAAAGCAAGCTCGCAAAAGGGACAGCAGCGAGTAGGGTAGCGGCTGTACCGATGAATTGCCGACGACTTGCAAATGCCGTTTCGCCAGTATCTTTGATGGGTAATAATTGCCAAATATAATTAAAAATTCTAAAGATATCTTCCGCAAAAAAGACGGCAACTAAAACGAAATTTGTAAAGAAAAAAGCAACTGAAAAACCCATCAAAATATTATTCGTCAAAGTTGCATTATAAACGCCTGACCGAAAAGCAGTAATGACTCGAAAATAAGTGATTGCAAAGGTAATAACTGAAATAACTACGTAAGCCATACCTGCTTTTGCGCCAATTGTACCCGCAAATGCACCCCGAAAAGCATTGAATAAGTAAACTTCTAATGCTCCAAAAATTAACAAAAATAAAATCACCTTGATATTTTTTTTTAAATTCTAAATTATTATAGAATTGATATTTTTTAATTTCAATGCAAAATACGCACTGACTCAATTAAAACAGTTGATTGCCCAAACAGTTGATTTTGCAAGACAAAATTTAGACAAAAGGGTAGATTATGGTAATGAAAACGGTATTAAAAGGTATTAAAAAATGAATTAAAAAAACCTATGGGGTTTTGACCTGTTCCGAGAACTCGGGAAAACCTCATAGGTTTGGATATTTATAAAAAAATATACTTATCGAATCGCATTATATTTTGACGCATTTGCAGCATCAAGTTGAACCATGGCTTTATAAACCCGTTGTTTTTGAGCGACATCTGCACCGACGAAAATCTGTAGAATTTCGTTTGATTTTGACTGTGCAAATATTTGAAGAATCATAGAATTTCGGTAGGCTTTATTTGCTTCCGCAAGTTGCGTAATTGCGGTTGCACAAGCCGTTACACCCGTTGCCGTGTCATCTGCCATTCTATCCAAACCGCCTCTATGATACAAATACATTGCCTTGCGGTAAGGAATCATACGAGGATTCAAAATATTTTCAATCAACCAATAACGGTTGCGTTGCCCACTTTCAATAGAAGTCCAACCCCCAGCGGATTGTGCAACATTTGATGGAATCGTGGAAACGATATTTTGTGCCTCTTGAAAAAGGTCATCACCACCCAATTCTGAAAAAGAATCATAATCTAAACCTAAAATGGAGTAAGCATAAAAACCTAAAATAGACGATAAATTATCGGTAAAGGTATTTTTGGAAAACTGCACTGGCTGATATTCTTCGTAAGCAAATTGAACATCTTGGTCTTGGTAAGAAAAAATAACCGTTTCGTAGGTGCTATTAAAAACAGGGCGAACCGCTTGAATCGCCATATCTGCTTTAAAACTTGTAGCGGACGTTTCTTCGGTAATATTAATCGTAATTGTTAACTGAATCCTTTCTATTTGTTCAAAAGCATCATCTGTCCATTTCGTATTATTCAACATATCTCGAATCGAATTTTGTAAGGTTACAAAAATTTTCGGATCCACAGATTGTAGTTTCGGAGTGTTAATCGTCACTTTTGATTGAAATTCTTGTGCCTGTGCGACCATCGCCAAACATAAGACCATGCTTAAAATTATATAACGTTTCATATTTTTTACTTTTTAATTGGTGATTGGGATTTTGCTTTCGCTCAATACGAATCACTACTTACTATTTTATTAACAATATCCACAGCTACTTCAACTTTGGTTTTTAACTCGAATTCCTCAAAGTTATTGTATTTATCAATCAAAGTAACTTTGTTCGTATCGTGATTAAAACCTGCTCCTTTATCTTGAAGAGAATTTAAAACGATAAAATCGAAATTTTTGCGGTGCAATTTATTTTTTGCGTTGTCGATTTCGTTATTGGTTTCCAATGCAAAACCAACGATTAATTGATTTGCTTTTTTGATTTTTCCTAAACTATCCGCAATATCAAAGGTTTTTTCTAATTCCAAAACCATATCATCGGATTTTTTCTTGATTTTCTCGGTGGCTATATTTTTTGGACGATAATCCGCAACTGCTGCCGATAATACTGCAATATCAACGTTTGGAAAGTGGTTAATCGCTGCCTCATACATTTGTTGAGCCGTTTCTACTTTTATCGTTGTAATGCCTTTTTGGTTGGTAGAAAGTTGGGAAGGGCCCAAAATCAATTGGACTTCTGCACCCCGTTTTGCCATATTTTCCGCTATGGCAATGCCCATTTTTCCAGAAGAACGATTACCAATAAATCGTACTGGGTCAATCGGTTCGTAAGTCGGGCCGGCGGTGACGATTGCCTTTTTGCCTTTCAAATCTTGTGGAATTTCAGCCGTAAAAAAAGCCGTTAAGACCGACACAATATCCTCTGGTTCAGCCATTCGACCTGCACCGATCAAGCCACTTGCAAGTTCGCCATATCCAACTGGAATCAAATGATTGCCATAACTTTTTAATAAATCAACATTTCGATGAGTCGCAGGATGTTCCCACATATCTAAATCCATTGCAGGAGCAAAAAATACGGGACAACGAGCGGAAAGATAAGTTGCCACCAACATATTATCACACAATGCCGAAGCCATTTTTGATAAAGTCGTCGCCGTAGCTGGAGCGATAATCATCGCATCTGCCCAAAGCCCAATTTCAACATGATTATTCCAACCATCGCCATTCGCTACTTCAATAAAAACAGGACGGTTGGAAAGCGTAGAAAGGGTGAGCGGTGTAATAAAATTGGCTGCCGCACCAGTCATAATGACCTGTACTTCCGCACCAGCTTTTACTAAAAGTCGAGTTAGCGAAGCGGATTTATAAGCCGCAATACTTCCCGAAATACCTAAAACTATTTTTTTACCTTTTAATTTAGTCATTAGTGATTGTTGATTAGTGATTGTAGGTTAATTTTTTGAAAGCTGGGAAGCCTCGGTGATATATTCCTGCTTCTAAAAAAACCAGTTAATCTTGGTTTTAAATAAATTAAATATATTTATTTAAAACGCTGATTATTAAATAATTAGTAAAATTAACGGCTACCCTTATAAGGTTGTAAGCGTTGGTATCGCCCAAACGTGATAGGAACGCAGACGACGCAGAAAAACGCAGAAAAACGCAGATTTTCGCAGACTTTTAAGGTGTAATTTTTACAACCTTAAAAGAATAACTAAGTTTTATTTGAGGTGGAGTGATGTTCCGAAATTAAAAAAGGAATTACAAATAGGAATAAAATTTACGATACGTAAATCAATTCGATATTCATAATTCCCTGTTATTATAGGAATGAAATTATCAAAATAAAAAATAAATTACGATTGATAATTTATAATCTAAAAAGACTATTTCTCGTCACGGTAACGGTAATATAAAGAATCTTCCAAAAACTCGTTGGTAGCGATAATCACTGGATTTGGCAAACGCTCATAGAATTTAGAAATCTCAATTTGTTCCTTATTCTCGTGAATTTCTTCCAAATTTTCAGTAGTTGAAGCAAATTCTTCCAATTTAGCGTGTAACTCACGCTTCATTTGAACAGAAATTTGAGTTGCTCTTTTTGAAATAATACAAAGTGACTCATAAATATTTTTCGTATTCTTAATTAATTCAGAAATATTACGAGGTTGAGCACTTGCATACATTCCTTGAGCTTTTTGCTTAATATCAGCCATAGTATTTATATTGTAACTATTATTGTTAGAATAATTATCGTTATAACCTAAAATGAAAACCTTGAACAAACAATTAAAAACACTTAATGGTTTCTAATTTTTTTTATTTCAATGCTCATTAATTTTTTATTGCAGATTTTTTGACTTTTCTAATTTTTCGATTGCAGATTTATAGATTTTTTCAGCATCTTCCATAAAAGCATCATTTTCAGCGTGTCTGTCCTTGAATTCTTCGTACTCTTCAATGGTATTTTTAAAACGCTCTATTTTCTTAGCATCCACACTATTTACTGCTAATTCATAACTGGCTCTCAAAACCTTCATACGAATATCAATCGCTGAGCGAGTATCAGGATAATCTTTCAACACGTTTCTGTAGCAATGTGTAGCTGCTTGATATTCCCTTAATTTAAAATATAAATCAGCCGTATTAATATCTTTTTTTTCTTTTTTTGCACGCAATTCTTCAATCAAGATATTACATTTCGTCACTTTATCACTATTCGGATGAGCGTTGATAAATGATTGAAACCCGTCAATTGCGTTTTGAGTTGTCGTTTGTTCTAATTTATAATTAGGCGACAGCAAATAGTTGGAATACGCAGACATGTATGAAGACTCTTCTGAATATTCACTATTTGGATAGTTTTTTGAAAAATCCTTGAAATAATACGCTGAAAGAATATATTTCTTTTGATGGTACTGTGCATACGTATAATAGAAATAAATTTTTTCTAACTCTTTCGTCCCACGATAAAACGGGCGAGCCTGCTCAAATAACATTTGAGACTTGTAATATTCTTCCGCTTCAAAGTACTCGTAAGCCTTTGCCAACTTCAATGCGAAGTCATCACTTTTTAATAATTTGTCATAATCCCGATTACAAGCGGACAAAATGAAAGCCATTATTAAAACTGGAAATACAATTTTTGCTAATTTTTTAAACATAGGGCGGCAAAGTTATAGTTTTTTTAAGAGTTTTTCAATAGATATTTAATATTATATCATTAAGTTTTTAAGGGTAACATTCTGAAAATGAGTTGATAAACTGGCGAGAACCAAAAAATAATCTCGACCAAAGTTCTTTTCTTCTATTTCATTATCAAAATGCAGCCTTCTATGTATCGAAAAATCAATCAAAACTGCTTCCTATCAACTGAAAATAATTAAACAACGAAGGACGGAAAAGACGAATTTTATCGTGCTATGGCAATTTCAAATATATAATCGTTAAAATTTTTCGTCCTTCGTTTTTACCAATCTTTCCCGCTGGGGTTTCCTTTTTGGCTTTTTTTATTCATTCGTTCCTGTACTTTTCGCTCCTCTTCTTCCATGATTTTAATCAACCGTTCTGCCTCTTCTTTCGTCATATTCTCATTCGGTTTTTGCTGCGGTTCGTCAGGCTTCTGCTCTTCTTTTGGCGGTTGTTTTTCTTGATTGTCGTCACCTGACGAAGAGTCATCTTGTGGTTGCTGCGGTGGCGGATTTCCTTGGTTGTCTTGTTGCTGTTGCTTTCGTTGCGGCTGTTTTGCCATTTCTTGTTGTAGCTTTTGAGCGTAAGCCAAATTGTATTTTGTTGCTTCGTCTTTTGGATTTAATTTCAAAGCTTGTTTATAGGCATCAACACTTTTATTCAATAATTCTTGGGCTTGTTCAGGATTTCCAATCCCACCGAGTTGTGACAAATATGAGTTGCCCAAATTATGGTAAGACATCGCCTTTTTGCTATGTTCATTTGCCTGTAATGCGGCACTTTCAAAGTATTTAGCCGCTTCCTCGTATCGTTCTTGATTGTACAACGCATTACCCAAATTATGATTACCATTGACCGAAGCCGCATCTTTTTCCAATGCTTTCCGATAATTTTCCTCTGCTTTCAAATATTCCTGTTGATAATAACTCTTATCGCCCTGCCGCAAATTCTTATGATTTGACTGCGACCACGAAACCGTTGTTACCATTAACATTAAAAATAAGAATGAAATTTTCATAAATTTTACGTTGATGTTTTTAAAATTGTGTTGATGTGTTGACGTTTTAAATATTGTGTTGATGTACCTGTACTCAGGTTTCAATGATTAACGTATTATTAAAAATCTCAACACGGTATTGGCTCTCTGAACCTCAAAAAACGACTCAAATTTCTATTTTCTACAGGCAGGTCATCAATGATTTTGAGGTTCGGAGAACCGACACCGCTTGTCTTAACAAAATCTGTACCGCTCACTAATTGGTCAAAACAAACCACAAAATACCAAAAAAGCCTCAACAGCAGGAGCGTTGAGGCTTTTTTAAAACTTCTTTAAGTTATAAAAGATAAATTAAATTACTTTAGTTTCTATACATTAAAGAAACGTTAGCACGAAAAATAATTTATAATTCATAATTAATGGAGGATATTACCAAGCAAGATCGTCTTCGATTTTGTCAAGAGAAATAGGTGTTTCCACTTCCGTTTCTACCTCTATTTCCTCATTTTTCGTGACGGTTTCTTCCGCATCATTACCTTCATTCTCCTTGTTTAGTTCATACTCCTCATGACGGCGAGTGTATTCATCATAATCATAATCTGGCATTAAATCCGCCTTTACATGATCTACAGTTTCGTTCAAACCTTCTAAAAAACGGTTAAAATCTTCTTTATAAAGAAAAATTTTGTGCCTTTCGTACCCACCATCCTCAAAACGTTTTTTGCTTTCCGTAATAGTCAGGTAGTAATCATTACCTTTAGTTTGCTTGACATCGAAGAAATAAGTTCTTCTCTTGCCTGCTCTTACCGTTTTGGAATATACACTTTCGTACTTACGTTGATTCCTCTCAGACACCTCTTTTCTATTTAAATGATAAAATTATTTTTTTACAACAAGCGCAAAAATAGTCATTTGTCTAAAACTTCAAAAGACTTTATGTGAATTTAAGTTAATTCTACCTTTTTAATTCCTTTATCAATACCGAATTGCGCCGTTCAAAATCTATAAATCGTACTTTTTTTGTATTAATTTTACAATTATTTTCCAATTAAAATGGTTATAAATAATTGATTATCAATAAATAAAATTAAAAAAATAAGATTTGAATGGATTTTAAAATCAATCGAATGACGTATTTTTTAGGATGATTTATCAATCTTAATAAAAATAGGAATTAATACATTTTGTCAAAAAAAACACGATTTGGTAGTCAATTCGTACCCTTACTCAAAGTAAAGGAACTAATAAAGAGAGAAATAAAAGATATTGCGGTATTAAAAACGGTCAAATCCACAACTTACAATCCACAACTTGAACGCCCATCAATACTCCCCGACGGATAACAAAATCAAAGTACAAGCTACTTCAACTTCAATACCTTGCTCACTCGCTAAACGCATCAATTCATGATTTTCTGTTCCTGGATTAAAAATAATTCGCTCTGGTTGCAGACTCAAAATATAATCATAATGTAGTTTTTGTCGTTCAGGATTTAGATATAACGTAATCGTATGTACATTTTTGACCAAAGGAGTATCTGTAATAATTTCGATACCATTAATCTCTCCTGCTCGAATACCTATTGCAACAGCTTCATAACCATTCGACAATAAGCGTTTTACGGCTCTATTGGAATATCGGGAAGGATTTGGACTCGCTCCTAAAACTACAGTTTTTTTCATATTATTCGTTAATTGGTTATTAAGTTTAAACCTGCACGTTCGGATAGCAGGCAGGTATTGGAATATTTTGCTCTTCTAAATAACCAATTAATCAACCAATCGTTTTGCAATAAGCAAAAAAAACCTGCTTTGTCGTCATTGCGATAAGCAGGCTTTTCCTAAAAATATATTAAAGAACGACGCTTTTTTAAATCTTAAATCTAAAATCCAAAAGTGAAGCAATCTAACGTCTAAAATCTAAACTATCAAATCATCATACGGATAGGATCTTCCAATAATGCTTTCACATCGTTTAAGAATTTCGCACCCGACGCACCATCTACGACTCTGTGATCGCAAGAAAGTGTGATTTTCATAACGTTACCAACAGCGATTTCGCCATCTTTCACCACAGGAACTTGGCTAATGCCACCAACTGCCAAAATACAAGAATCTGGCGGATTGATAATTGCTGTAAATTCTTCGATGCCGAACATACCTAAGTTAGAGATAGAGAAGGTGTTGCCTTGCATATCTTCCATTGGTAATTTTCGGTCTATTGCTTTTTTCGCTTTATCTTTTACTTCTGCCGAAATTTGAGACAAAGATTTCATATCTGCGTTACGAATAACTGGGACAACTAAGCCCTCATCAACCGCTACTGCGATACCGATGTTATAAACTTTATTGTAGCGAATGCTATCACCCAACCAACTTGCGTTAATTGAAGGGTTTTCACGTAGTGCAAGTCCACAGGCTTTCACGACCAAGTCATTGAATGAAATCTTGACTGGTGATAATTCGTTCAAGCGTTTGCGAGTCGAAATAGCATTATCCATATTAATCGCAATCGTCAAATAGAAGTGTGGTGCTGTAAACTTAGACTCACCCAAACGACGTGCGATAACTTTACGCATATTGCTCAACTTCACTTCTTCGTAAGCTGCACCTTCCATAGCGGAATTCGCTGGAGGAGGAGGAATCGCCGCTGGAGCTGTAACCGCTGGAGCCACAACCGCAGGAGCTGCAACTGGTGCAGGTACGGAACGATTTTCCAAAGCTAATTCAACATCTCGTCTTACGATACGTCCGTTCTCGCCTGTTCCTTCTACGGTTGACAAATCCAAACCTTCTTCTTCTGCCATTTTACGAGCTAAAGGAGAAGACTTTACTCTGCCGTTTTCACCTGAAGTCGCCACTTCCGTTGCAGCCGGTGCTTCCGCTACGACCTCTGGAGCTACTTCTTCAACAGGTGTTTCCTCAGGTTTATCGCTTGAAGCCGCTAAAGCCGCCGCAATCGCAGCTTTAAAATCTTCACCTTCTTCACCAATAACTGCTAAAACAGCTTGTACAGCAACGGTTTCACCTTCTTGCACACCAATATGTAAAAGTGTACCTTCAAAGAAACTATCCTGTTCCATTACCGCTTTATCCGTTTCTATTTCTAAAAGTAATTCTCCGATTTCGATTTGGTCACCTACTTGCTTATGCCAAGCAGCAACGGTACCTTCTGTCATTGTATCACTTAAAAGGGGCATCAACATTACCTCAGCCATCTGATAATTATTTTTTTGTTATAATTTTGATTACTAACTGAATAACTTTTTTCTAATGAAGTTTCTCAAAAATTGATAATATTAATTGAACCCTTCATTAACACAACATTTCACTATAAGCACACAAAAGTAATATAGTATAACCTCAATTTCAAATGTGAACTTCAATTTCAACAACTTAGGTGAAAATTTCCGATAATATAACGGCTTTTTTAGCAATTATTTTACCAGTTTTTAAGCCTTTAAGCCATATACGGAAATTAGGTAAGCGTTGGGAAGGTAGAATTGAAATAAATAATGAGTGTTATGAAATATGAAATTAGTAGTTGATTTAGCTATTTTTTCGGCTCTTTAATAATTTCTGCAAACCTTATAAATTTATGTATAAATAAGATTTTGAAAGTACTGAAAACAGTGAGTTAGTGAGCAGGTGACTTGAAGTCACCTGCTCACTTTTGTACCGAGTACTCGACATCAAAAAACCGACACCGTTCGTCTTAACGGAATTTGTACCGCTCACTAATGGGTATAAGTCTTTTTTATGTGCATGATATTAGCTTGTCGCATTTTTTATTCAAGAGTAATATTTGATAAATTTTAAGATACAATTTTTCGGAAAATGTTTTTTTGAGTAGGTGATTTAAAAAAGTCCTTTTCTTTTTACAAATTATAAAAAGGCGGTAATAAAAAACAAAAAAATAGATAAAAAACTACAATTCGGCTTAATTCAACCTCCAAAAAGAAGGCGTAAACAATACCAATATTGAGAATAACTCCAAACGTCCTAACAACATTAAAAACGATAAAACAATCTTTGCGGTACTCGGAACATCCGCAAAGTTATTCACAGGCCCGACCGTTCCTAAGCCTGGCCCGACATTACCCAAAGCCGTAGCTGCCGCACTTGCTGCCGAAATCATATCCATCCCTAACGAAGTCACGACAAGCGTCCCGATAAAAAACGTTCCGATATAAACCAGTAAGAAAACCAAAATATGCGTCAAAACTCTCGCAGGAACGATTTGTTTGTTTAGCTTCAAACGAATCATTGCACGAGGATGCAAAATCCGTTTAAATTCAAGAAGACTATTTTTGAAAAATACCAAATGTCGAATCAATTTGATGCCACCAGCAGTCGAACCCGCACATGCGCCAACAAAAAGTAAGGCAAAACAAATTATCTTAATGACCTCTGACCAAAGCGTATAATCTGCGGTAACAAAACCCGTCGTAGTCATTAAAGAAACGACTTGAAAAAGGGCATCTCGAAAGGCTTTTTCCGTTCCAATATCTAAAACAGAAGCGATTGTCATTGAAACAATAACGGTCAACATAACCACCAAAAAGACATAGGTTTTGAATTCTTCGTTTGCCCAAACCCGCTTAAACTTTCCTGTCAAACCAAGATAAACAACCGAATAATTCACACCAGCAAGGAACATAAATAAGATTGTAATATATTGAATATGCGGTGGAAAAAATGCCATACTTGCATTTTTAGTCGAAAATCCGCCAGTCGCCATAGTCGTCAAGGCATGATTAATAGCATCGTAAAAATTCATACCGACAGACCAAAAAATGAGGCACAACAAGACCGTTAAACCAAAATAAATGAACCAAAGTCGCTTTGCTGTTTCTTTGATTCGAGGGTGGATTTTATCAGAAGTTGGGCCAGGAGCCTCTGCCGAAAACAGCTCAATTCCACCAATTCCGAGCATTGGAAATAAGGCAACCGTCAAAACGATAATTCCCATTCCACCAACCCATTGCGTCATGCTGCGCCAAAATAAAATACCCTTTGGTGCAGCTTCAATATCTTGTAAAACCGATGCTCCAGTCGTTGTAAAACCTGATACCGACTCAAAAAAGGCTTCTGCAAAAGTAGGAATAACACCACTAATCAAATACGGCAACATTCCAGCTAAAGTCATACTTACCCAACCCAAAGTCACGATTAAATAACCCTCTCGTTTATTCACTTTCGCTTCGCTACTAAAGCGAAAACTCCATGCCGCAATTCCTATCCCAATGGTTATAAATCCTGAAATGGTGAGTGCGTAAACATCCTCGCTACCGAAATAAAAAGAAAAGGGCAAACAGCCTAACATTAAAACACCAATCAAAATCAATAAAACACCAATGACATTCGATATTGGTTGAATATTTATCATAATTATTTTTCGTGAGTGTGGGTTGCGAGTTGTGGGCTACGAGTTGCGAGTTTGACCGTTTTTACGTGCAATAACTGACAACCTATTTTTCTTTTTATTAATAAAAAAAGAAAACCCTTAACTCAAAATACACAATGTATAATTTGCAATTCATTTATAAAATTTAAAAAACTGAAACGAGTTGCGAGTTTGACCGTTCTTACGTGGAATAACGTAGAACTTATGACCCTAAAAAAATCGTTTAAATGATAAAACTCGTAACTCGAAACCCGTTATCTAAAGAAATTTTCTACTCGATAAATGGCTTCATTTTTAGTAAAGACGATTACTTTATCGCCTTTTTCTAATTGCAAATCACCATTTGGTACAAAACTCACATCATTCCTAATGACACCACCGATTAACGCCTGTTTTGGGAAATGCAAATCTCTAAGTGGATGTTTTGTGATGCGATTATCTTTATTAATTACAAATTCAATCACCTCCGCATCAACTCCGTGTAAACTTGCGATTGCCTGCACATTTCCCTTCCGAACATACCGAAAAATATTATTTGCCGCAATCAACTTTTTATTAATCAAGGTATCAATACCAATATTTTGGGAAATATGGATATACTCCGAGTTATCCACCAACGCAATAGTTTTATTCACACCTAACTTTTCTGCCATCAAACAGGCGATAATATTAGATTCGGTATTTTCCATCAACGCAATCACAGCATCCATTTTTTCCAAGCCCTCCTCTTTCAAAACTTGAACATTAGAAGGGTCAGCATGCAAAATCAACGCGTTATCTAATCGCTCCGTAAGGTATCTACACGCCTCTTTATCCTCTTCTACGACCGTCAAATTATAATCTTCTTGAAGAATTTTCGCAGTGATATAACCCAAGTTTTTACCACCCAAAATCATCACATTTTTGATTTCCTGCCTTGCCTTCCCAAGGATTGAAGTTATGTGCATAATATTTTCGTGATTGGTCAAAAGATAAACATGATCACCACGCTTAATCATCGTGCTACCTCTCGGAATAATGGTATGTTCGCCTCTCAAAATCGCAACCACTCGCAATTCGTATTCTTCATATTGGTCACCAATTTCTTCAAGGGAAAGATTGACCAATTTAGAATCATCACGAACCGTAATACCGATAGCCGATATTTTTCCATCTTCAAAATGAAAAACGTCCGTTAATTCATTCTCTTTTATCAATCGTTGAATCTCAATTGCTGCCAATTTTTGCGGCGAAATTAATTTATCAATGCCCAAATCACAGAATATTCCTCGCTGCTCTTCACATAAATATTCGTCAGAATTCACCCGAGCAATCGTTTGTTTTGCGCCCATTTTTTTAGCCAAAATAGCCGACATCAGATTATTTTTTTCTGAAGTCGTTACCGCCAAAAATAATTTACATTCAGCTGCCCCAGCTTGTGTTAATATTTCCAATGAAGACGAATCCCCCTTGATGGTAAACACATCTAATTGCTTATTCGCATTGTCCAAAGTCTCTTGCTTTTGGTCAATTAGCGTGATAGCGTGCTTTTCATGCGATAGCAATTTTGCTAAATGAAAGCCGATATCTCCAGCACCCGCAATGATAATTTTCATATTAATATTTTGTAATTCGTGATTTGGTATTCATTATTCGTAATCCGTCCCTCAAAAATTTGTCCCTTGTCCCTTCATTTTCCGTCCCTCGTTTTTTCGTCCTTTGCTACATACTCATCCGAAACCAACTCAATTCAGCGTCAGCGAATTTGTTATATTTGTTTGACCCTCTGATTGACTTTGCAAATTTCTTAAAATCTTTTTGACTTCTGTATTCCCTAAATGCTTTTTCTTGCAAAAACGCCTCATAAACCTTCTTATCATTAAAAACCTTCGCATTTTTTGCATTTTTTAATGCTAAAAACATTGCACTTTCATTTTTTTGCAACGCATAAATCACCGACATTTTATAATCCATCAAGCCGCCATACATTTCACCGCCCGATTCTGTATCCATGTTTTTAGCTTTTTTGTAATATTCCAAAGCCGAACCATATTGTCCTTGTTCCTTATAGGTATTTGCAATCTCCTCGGGTGCGAATTTCAGCTCCTCGTTCATCTTAGCAGACTGCTCAAAAGCGGCAATTGCTGCACCATAATTTTTTTGCTTTCGATAAATCATACCTTGATAAAAATACGCCATCGCCTCACTCGGATTCAAAGATGCCGCCTTTTTAATATCCTTTAAAGCAGATTCTGGGTCATCCAAAAAATAATGCATCGCAGCCCTATTAAAATAAGCAATAAATAAAGTATTATCCGCATCAATTGCTTTCGTAAACCACTTCTTCGCTTCCCGCATATCGTAACTTGACGGCACGGCAATATCTTGATTAAAATATCGAGCTGCACCAATATTATTATAAGCCATCGCAAAAGAAGAATCTATCAAAACCGCCTTTTTAAAATCAGAAATTGCATTATCATATTTTTTTAAATAACAATACGTCATCCCTCTATCATTGTAAGCGTAAGCATTAGAAGGGTTAATTGCTATTGCTTTAGTAAGATATATTTCTGACGTTTCTAACTCGCCCAAATTATAAGCCGCTCGTCCGGCGGAATAAAACGCCTCTCCGTTTTCAGGTTCTAATTCACAAAACTCCTCAAAATCCAATAATGCCTTCGCATATTCACCCAGTTTTGAATACGTTTGACCACGAGCATAATACGCTTGTGGATAAAAATCATAATCGACCAAAAAATCCGAAAAATGCTGAATTGCTTTTTCGTATTCGCCCTGCCGTTTTGCCGTCAAACCATCTCTATAATCCTCATAATCAATTTTTTGTGGTTGAGCAAAAATCGAAAATGTTAGTAATAAAAAAGTAACTGAAATAATTAATATTTTCATTTTTTTGTTTTTTTTAGATTTGTTCGTTATTTCCAACACAATATTACAAATAAAACCAATACGTATTTTAATTCAAAGTTGACGAATCCGATGAAAATCATTTTTTAGGCTACGAAAGCCATTTTTCACCCTATATAAATAAATTGTAATTTAACCTAAATTAGGTTTAAATAACTGATAACCAAATATTTAACTTTAAAAATTAAATTCGAATTGTGCAATAAAAATCAAATTACGCTACTTATCTGACTTCCATTTCCTTTCATCTTAAAAAGATGGCGATTCCAAACGCTTTTTTGATACTTGTGTAACAATACAAAAAACGAACCGTCATTTAGACGGAATTATCAACTAAAAACGAAAATATTAAAATGAGAAAATCAATCCTATTCAGCCTTTTAATGGCTATGTCTTGTTATGCCTTTTCGCAAGGGAATATCAAAGGAAAAGTTACTAATGAAAACAATCAACCAGTAGAGTTTGCCAATATTTTACTCCTCAACGCAGCCGATTCCAGTTTGGCAAAAGGCGATTTATCCGATTCTATAGGAACGTATTATTTCGATATTTCGGCAGGGAAATATTTAATTTCTGTATCGATGATTGGCTACACCCGGATTTATTCTGATGTATTTGAACTCGGAACGGGAACTTATGTTGTGCCGACTTTATCGTTGGGCGAAGGCATCAAATTAGACGAAATCGAAGTCGTGGCAAAGCGTCCGTTTATCGAATTATCTGCTAATAAATTAATCATAAATGTAGAAAGTAGCCCAACTTCTGCTGGCGATAATGCTTTGGAAGTATTGCGAAAATCCCCGGGCGTTCAAGTTGATGAAAACAACACGATTGCCTTAAAAGGCAAACAAGGCGTTTTGATTATGATTGATGGGAAACGTTCGTATTTATCCAGTTCAGAAATTGCTCGAATGTTGGAAAGTATGCCGTCGAGTAGCATCAATCAGATTGAAATTATCCT
>Ga0306865_1000403_pt1 | contig 18027 bp, 12 predicted proteins | sample AntRauTorckE5431_FD_190441 | JGI IMG/M metagenome (GOLD analysis project Ga0306865, IMG submission 190441) | Saline lake microbial communities from Rauer Islands, Antarctica - Metagenome Torckler E5 #431 (v2) (version 2) | ecosystem: Environmental > Aquatic > Non-marine Saline and Alkaline >... | reverse complement strand
GTGTGAAACTTAGGAATTATCAAAGACCCATAAATTAAAATGAAAAGTAGCTTACAGAAAAAAAAACGCTTGACGATTATATGATTATTTTGGGTGAAATTAAAGATGGTAAAACGATTATGCTCTTGCGATATGCAAAAATCCGTGGATTAATTTAAGGTATAATAATTTGGATACAGTTCAAATTGGTATAGAGTAAATTGAACCATAAAAGTTATAAAAGTGCATTTAAGTTTGTATCTAACTTTTCCAACTTTCGTAGTTTAATTCATAAAGCCAAAATCGCTTCCACCAAGCCTTTTTCGCTCGGTATTTTCGCAATAAAAAAATCATTGAAACCAAGTAATTCTAACGCTTTTGCAGTCGTATTTCCAATTGAAATAATCTTTTGATTGGATTCCAAAGTTATTTTATTAAAATACGCTTCCACATTCATCGGACTGGTAAAAACCAAAACATCAGCATCAATTATATCAAAACCAGTCAGCATTTTATTTTCATAAACAATTAAATCTTTAGCAATAATATTTTTTCCTAATTGCTGTTGAATCGACTGTTTTGAATATTTTGCATGAGGAAAAACAACGGTTTTGTTTGCCGCAATTTGGATAAAATCCTTAGCCGTTTGCAGCGGTTCTCCAGTACCAATAAAATCCACTTTGATTCCAAAATTTGCTATTAAATAAGCTGCTGTACTTTCGCCGATTGTGCCGATTTTTTTATTAATAACCAATTGATTATCAATACTTTCAAAAAAGTATTTTACCCCATTTTTGCTATAAAAAAATAGCCAATCACATTCGGGAACAAACGTAAAATCAACCTTAGAAAAAGCAATTAGCGACTGCCCAAAAACAGAGAAACCGACCTTCTCCAAAGCAGTTTTGAAAAAGTCGGTTTCCTTTAAATCTCTTGTTATAAATACTTTTTTCAATAAATGTATTTTCTTTTTTTAATTAATATTTTTTATTTTAATTTTAACTTGTGGAGTCCTTCCACGATTTGTTCTGCCAAATTAAGCGTCGTACTTGACGAAACCTGAACTCGACGAACTGCGGAATCCCAAGTGTCCGCCATTGCTGCCCAAACGTGATAGTAACCGTTTGTGTCCCGTTCGCAATAAATACCGATAGGCGTATGACAGCCACCTTCAATCAAATTTAAAGTTTTCCGCTCCACATTCGTACAACTTGCGACATCACTTCTATGGATTTCTTTCAAAATACGGCGAGTTCCCAAGTCATCGGTACGAGTTTGAAAAGCCAAAACACCTTGTGCAGGTGCGGGAATAAACTCCTTCGGATTGAACGTAATTACGTCAAAATCTGACATATCCATTTCCAAACGAGAAAAACCAGCCGCTGCCAAAACGATAGCGTCATAATCTTCCTCTTTCAATTTTCTCAATCGAGTATCTACATTTCCACGAATATCTCTAACAATCAAATCTGGGCGAAAACCCAATAATTGAGCTTTTCGACGAGCTGAAGAAGTCCCGACAATCGCACCTTCTGGCAGATTCATAGTCTTTCCTTTCGTAAAAGAACTTTTATCAATAATCAACGAATCCGCAGGGTTTGCACGATACGAAACCGCTGTTACCACCAAACCTTCGGGCGAAGTCGTCGGTAAATCCTTCATCGAGTGAACTGCTATATTTACATCGCCACTCAATAATTGATCTTCAATTTCTTTCGTGAAAAAGCCTTTTCCTTCCATTTTATCAAAACCCAAATGCTGAATTTTGTCCCCTTTTGTTTTAATAATTTTTAATTCGACCTCAACACCTAATTTCTCTAAAGCATCTTTCGTGTAATTTGCTTGCCAAAGTGCTAACTGACTGCCTCGTGTTCCAATAATAATTTTCTTTTTCATACAAGTACTTGATAATAAACTATTTTTATATTAAATAAATTGTTAATTTGTTTTTTTTATTCAATTGCTATCCCAAATACAACTGAAATCAAAACAAAAAACGAATTACTTATTTTGTTGGTATATTTTTGAATTTGCTAAAAACGCCGCAATTTATTAAGGTTTGAACGTTTTGTAGTCAATAATTTGTCAAATTGAAGAAACTATATCGGTATTTTCCATACAGACTGTATCGTAGCCAGTGCAACAAATCAAAAGTTTTTGATAGTTAAAAGATTGAAAATTGGACGGGCGACTCAAAGTCGCCTGTCCAATACTCAAGCCCAAAATTGGAAAACACTTCAAAAAAATATCAAGAACTTTTGAGCAGTTGTACTATTCTTTCAACAAAAATAAAAGAGTATTTTAACGTCCTACCCCTGATGTTCCGTTCTCAATAAATCGCCAACCATTTTCACAGGATTAAAAGTCGCCAACGAAACTTCCACAAAAACCGTATTCCAATCCGCCATTGCACCGTTCCATAAACCTGGTAATTCCTGTGCTAACAAATCTCGACCATCTTTTGATTTTTCAGTAATAAAACCAGTTTTCGGGTCACGGAAATCCAAAAGATTGAATTTTTTACCCTCGTGATTCGTCAAACTACACACCAAATCCACAGGATTAAAATGCGAAGAATTGTTCATAATTGCCGATTGTTCGTCGTTATTTTTATCAACTTGCGAACTTTCCACGATTTGTAACGAAACAGAACCGTCCGCATTAATTGACCAAAAAGGACCGCCGCCTGGTTCCCCTTCATTTTTCACCATACCGCAAACACGAGCAGGGCGATTTAGTTTTTGCAACAAAATAGCTGCTTTTTTATCAATTGATTGATTCGCAAAAGCCGCAGGTAAAATCGTACTCAATTCATTTTGATAAAAATCAACGATTTCGTTTATCAATGCGCCTGAAATATTTGCGGAAAGCTGTTGATAATAATCAAAAATTCGATTGCGATAATTCAACAAAATGCCACCGATCAGTTTTTTGTACGTAAACGTATCCGCCTTCAAATTATCGGGAACGACGTTGTCAATGTTTTTAATAAAGACAATATCGGCTTCCAAACGGTTCAAATTTTCAATCAACGCACCATGACCTCCTGGACGAAATAAAATGGAATCGTCATTCAATCGAAAAGGTGAAAAGTCAGTGTTTACAGCGATTGTATCGGTATAACCTTCTTGTTCAGAAAGTGAAATTTCAAATTTAGTACCGTAAGTTGTTTCGTAATTCGCGCGGACTTCTTCTATTTTTTCAATGAATCGACTGCGATGTTCTGGCGAAACGGTGAAGTGCAATAAAGCAGAATTATCACCTGCTTTTGCATAATTCGCAGCCTCCACCAAATGCTCTTCGATGGGCGTTCGGCTCACATTTCCGTAACGGTGAAACTTTAATAATCCTTTTGGTAAGTTACCGTAATTCAACCCTTTTTCTGTCAATAAATATTCAATGACAACCCCATAATCTTCCGATTCAATCAATTGATTTAGGTCTAAATCGGCATTAGCAATAGCCGTTTTTAAATCTTCATAAAAAGCGAAATCCTCAATTTTATGAATGAAATTATACATAGAATAAAATCCTGTATTCGAATTATAATTGGCTTTCGCAGCTTCTGAACCGTCATAAGATTCCATAAAAGCAAACAAATCTTTGAACATTCGACTTGCCGCACCTGACGCAGGAACGAATTTGCAAACCTTCAAATTTTTGGCTTCCGAATCATAATTTTCAATAACTTTATTAATTTCATCGGTTTCGATACGCTGAATCCCATTTCCGATGGTAGCAGCTTTTTCTAATTGAAATAAGGGAAAGCCATTTTTAAAATTACCAATCTGTTCATCAATTTGGCTTTGAGCAATGCCTTTTTCTTGAAACTGTTTTAAATCTTTGTTAGTAAAAGTCATTTGTTTTATTTTTCCAAGTACCACCACTCTCCAGAGTGGTGTCCATTTTATTTATTTATTTTTATTTTTCCAAGTACCACCACTCTCCAGAGTGGTGTCTATTTTATTTATTATTTTTTATCTTACACCACTCTGGAGAGTGGTGTCTATTTTATTTATTTATTTATTTTTTTATCTTACACCACTCTGGAGAGTGGTGGTACTTTTTTTTTACAAAAAGGACAAGCGATAAACATAAACTAAATTATCATTCGCAACAATCAAAATTTGTTTTCCGTCATTAAAAAAGTCAGTTATTTCGAATCGTGTAGAACCTGCAAGCGGAAAATCTTGAATGATTTTTGTATTGTTATCTAATAAATAAATTTCATTATTTTGATAAGAAACGGTTGCAATATAAGCTTTTTCTCGATTTTTAAATTGAATTGGGAACAAATCATCTTGATTTGTCGGCAGCGTAATTTCGTATTTTTCACGAAAAACGTCCTTTTTATCATAATAATGAACACTCAAATTTTGACCACTCAATAAGACATAATCTTTACGAATATCGCCTACAATATCCGCCATACAAAACTTTACATTTGTATTATTTCCAATAGGTAGATTCAAATTAAACTTCTTTCCTTGAAGATTAGTAACATAGGCTTTTCCCTTTGAATCCATTGCTACGAAACGTTTGTAAGTAGAATTAACGGTGTCGAAATAAAATTTAGAATTTATCCTTCTGCCCTTCAATTCTAAAGGCGTAGGCGGAATCCGCATCTGTCCGCTTCTATCAAAAGCGTAAACCAAACCAGTATCATTTAAGGCAATTAAATAGTCCAAATCATCAATTATAAAATGCTGAATCGGCTGATTAATAATACCAATATTAGGTTGCGGACTCCAACCACTTAACGGCTCTCCTCGCTGCAAAAATCCATAGATATTGCCATCTTCACAAGCTACAAAAATTCGATAATTTTGTCGTCCGTCATAATCCAATACCGTGATGCCGTTGGTCGCTTTAGCCGTTAATTTCCGTGGATAATCCTCCACATTATCACCATTCCTATCAATTAAATGGATTTTATTAGCGGTATTAAAAATATATTGTAACTTTTTATTTTTATAAAAATCAATCTGATATATTTTAGAAAATATTTTCCCGTTTAACTGTTTTGTCCACAATATTTGCCCATTTTTATTTAACAAATAAATTTTATAATTTGCATCTTGAATAAAAATTTCCTTTTCGCCTGTATCGTGATTGATAACAACTTTGGGTGGAATAATGGCACTTGCATCTAATTCACTCCGCCAAACAACGCTGGTTGGCTGTTTGCCGGTTTGGTTAAAAGCAGCGTGTAAATTAATCACTAAAAGATTCTCGTAAGATGTCGAGTGAATCGTAATCGGCTTTATTTTTTCAAAATATTCGAATTCCTTCGCTAAGGCTTCTTGAAAATCTTGGTGTAAATAAGTCGCTAAAACCTGATAGGCATTTGCCAAATTAAGGTATTGATAAAGATTTGCGGTTTGAGATAAATCTTTTGTAAACTCTTGGTAGTTAATATCTTGTGCTAATGATTGATTGAAGTCAATCTTATCAACCCATTGTTTTAGACCCTCAGCATTATTCGCAAAAATCACATATTTCTTATTAATAAAAGTATAATACGGATTTTGAATGGGTGAAAATTTTTCACCGAAAATTGGCTGAAATAAATCATCTGTAATGAATCCACGCAAATTATGTGGCGGATAACGTACAGATGTTAACGCTCCGTTCGCTTGACCTAATGCCTTGAGCGAAGCCACTGCCGCCTCATAATCTCGAATTTCTGCAACCCAAAATTGATTATTCTTAAATTCTTTTTCTATCGGTTCTGTAATCACATAAGTCAAACTATTACCAAGCCATGGTGAAAAATAAGTATTAAAAAGACCCGTTTTTGTTTTTTTGTTCTTAATAAACCGTTGGAAATTAGTACTATTAAAATTTAAAGCATAAGTTGTGTTTTCAGGCAAAACGTCAGCAATAGCAATACTATCCGTTAACTTTTCTTTTTTTAAACTTTTAAAAAATGGATTTAATTTATTAATATTAAGATAGCCATTTATATCAAAACCATTATCTGAAAAACGAATATCTAAACCTGTCCAAGTACCTAAGTTTCTTAATTGTCTAATATCTGCTAAATGATTTTTATCCGTAAAGTGGGATAATAAAAGTGGTAAAGTGCTGAAGTTCAAATAGATAGAACAATCTGCATTATTGCCAGTCTTTTCTCTAACCTCCAAAAAATCCTTTTGATTACTAATACTTTCCCGCTTATTTTGCAATTGCAAAATTGATTTTTCAATCAAAAAACTGTGTCGAGAAATTAATAACATATCATTATTCAAACAAATAAATAACCTTTCTTCTTTTGAAAAATAAAATTCATGTATATTAACTTTTTCAAAAATATAATGTTTATAAATTTGCTCGTTAGCTTGCCATTCTGCCTGGAAGGTTTCTAAGTCTATTTTTAGGTTATTATTCGGTATAACATACAGAAAATCAAAACTTTGTGCTTCTATTATTTCAACGGCACAAAGGACTTCACTTTCTTTTATGAAACGGCTATTATCTTCATTTTGATAAAATATCTTATCAAATAATTTAAAATCTGAACGCAATTTTTGAATAAAAAAAATATTTTTTAAATCGTTGCTGTAACTTTTATTTTTAAGTAGATCTTGTAATTTAAAATAGGTATTAAACTCAATAATCATAGCGACATCAGTCGGTACAGCCTCGAACAAAGTCGTATTCGCACCCGAATTAGGTGTAATTCCTAACCGTGAAGGCAGGAAAAAAAAACAAAGCATCAAAATAATGATTCCGAAACTAATTAATATACCTTTACTTTTGGACATCTACTGGTTGTTATATTTTTGTATTGTTAGAGGGCGAAAGATTTATATTGTAGTATCTTTAAACCCTATTTTACTTAAATTTAAGTTATTTATATCAAAAATTATAATAATATGAATAAGAATAAAAACTTAGTACTAATTGGCTTTTTGGGTGTAGTTGCAGTGGCTCTGGGAGCTTTTGGTGCACATGGTTTAAAGGCTTTATTGACCCCTGCCGAGATGAATACTTTTGAAACTGGTATTCATTATCACTTTTACCACACTTTTGCTATTTTAGCGGCTGCAATATTAACAAAAAATCGTGCATCTAAACCGCTAAACATCGCAATAATTTTATTTTCAGTAGGAATTTTATTGTTTTCAGGCTCATTATATTTGTTAGCTTGTAGAGAGATTTTAGGGATTGAAAGCTGGACATTTTTAGGGCCAATTACACCTCTCGGCGGAGTATGTTTTATTGGTGGTTGGGCGATGTTTATTGTTAAAGGATTAAAAAATTAAAATACAATAATAGAAGTCGATAAATTATTAAGGGCAAGAGAAAAAGAATTGGGTTTATAATATCATTGCTCAACTATTTCGTTTTGAATTGCTAAGAAAATCGTAATTGGTCAATTAACTTTTACCAATTGCGTTTTTTTTGCATTATTTTACGTTGAAAACCATTGATAAATCTACCTTTCCACGAAAAATAATTTATAGCTTATAATTTACAGTTTACTTATCGTATTTTGGCGCAACTTCAATATAAAATTCACAAAATGAATCAATTACGATTATGAGATTACAACGAGCGACATATTTAGTAGTTTTATTAACTGCCTTAGTCTATATTTTATATATCTGCCAAAGCTTTTTGATACCAATGGCCTTAGCATTTCTAATTTGGGATGTCATTCGAGGATTGCGAGATTTTTTCTCCCGAATAAAATTCGTAAAAGATAAATTTCCAATCTGGTTGCTAAATACTATTTCGTTTGGGGCTATCTTTTTAGTGTTAAGTATTTTATCGAATTTAATTATCAATGGTATTAATCAATTGACGCTGGATTTGCCGCAATACGAAGCGAACGTCACACACATTAATGCTTTAATACTTGAAAAATATAATTTTGATGCTTTAGAAAAAATAGGAAACTATACGGGAAATTTTGAGTTTACGAGCCTTATTCAACCTATTTTTAATGGTTTATCGGCTGTTCTTGCTGACGGTTTTATGATTACCTTATATTGTATCTTTATTTTATTAGAAGAAAGTATTTTTAGAAAAAAAATCCGTTTGATATTTAAAAATGAAAAAGATTTTGTCCGAATGAACGGTATGCTGAATGAAATTGACACCTTGTTCACAGAATATTTATCGCTCAAAACAATGGTCAGTTTATTGACGGGATTTTTAAGTTATATCGTTTTATTGGTTCTCGGTGTTCATTCTCCTATTTTGTGGGCGATTTTAATCTTTTTACTTAATTACATACCGAGTATTGGCTCCTTAATAGCCACTACTTTTCCTGCAATTTTTGCGATGTTACAGTTTGGCGATTTAAGTTCAGGTATTTGGGTTTTAGTGAGTGTTGGAACGATTCAGCTAGTTGTTGGTAATTTTATAGAACCTAAAATAATGGGTAACTCATTGAATATCAGCCCTCTCGTTGTATTGGTCGCTTTAATTGTCTGGGGTGCTATTTGGGGAATTGTTGGTATGTTATTGAGTGTACCGATTACGGTCATGATGATTATTATTATGGCTCAGTTTGAAAATACGAAAAGTTTAGCAATTTTACTTTCTGCAACAGGAGAATTAAAGACTCCTAATTAAGCAGGTATAAAACATAAGTCAATCCCGGCTTTAACATTATATAGGCAATTGATGAAAATCAGAAATTGTTTCAATTTTTAATAATTTATTACGATTAAAGATAAATAGTTGAAGAAATACGTAATATTTTATATGTGAGTAACTAATTAACAGTCAATTAGTTGCAAAAAAAATAACTAAATTTTAATAAAATAATTGGGCAGTTTACGTGTCCATAATAAAAAATAATGAACCTAAATGCGGTTATAGTATTGCGGTTTATTTATCTTTGGATATGGCTTGGTTTGATTTCATAAAGGGTTTCTTTAAAAATCCTCCTTCTGACGAAGAACAGTATGAGGATGTGAAAGAATTATTGGAGGTATTGAAGAGTTTGACGGAAGATTTACTGTTCACAAGTGAAAGTGATTATCCGTTCGAAGTCTTGCTTTGGGAACTGCAAACAGAAACTGTTTCGGCTGAAAATATCCGTGAATATATCGAAAAAATTGACGCAGATATTGTCATTGAAACTTTAACGGTAGAAAAAATATTACGTGCAATGTCCCGTTCTCGTCCGTATTATTCTGCGGAAAGAAAGGAAAAAGGAAACCGATTTAGACAAATTATTTCTTTTTTTGATACACAAGTTACAGATGCAAAAGCCTTCAAAATAGGGAAAATCGAAAGAGAAGTTTATATAATTGGTATTGTATCCAATGAATATATAATTGGTTTAAAATCAATTTCCGTGGAAACATAACCATAAAAAATCTATGGGGTTTCTGAAACCTCATAGATTTTTTATTCGCTTTTGACAAAAAATATACATTCCCGAAATCCAAATAAAACTATACTTCTCCTTCCAAATCCATTAGTAAATAATGTAATGTATTCAATCTATGGATTTTCATTACGTATAAACCATACTTTATCATAAACTTCATTCAAATCAAGTATTTTCAATGGTTTTAGATTTTAGTTCTAATGCCCTTGTTATTCATTTTCAAAATGTACCTTTGCGATCTTTTGCAATTTTGTATAAAAAAGCAGCAGCACTCTCCAGAGTGATTGCCTAATATTAAAACCATTCTGGAGAGTGGTGATACATTAATAAAAGACATGGAAAAGTATTTGAATTTATTTGATTTAAAGCAACAGGTTAATTATAAAAATGAAATTTTATCGGGTATAACCGTTTCGTTGGCATTAGTGCCGGAAGCCGTTGCCTTTTCAATAATCGCTGGTTTACCACCTTTGGCGGGTTTGTACGCTGCCTTTATGATGGGTTTAGTGACCTCAATTTTGGGTGGACGACCTGGAATGATTTCGGGTGCAACTGGTGCGGTTGCCGTAGTAATTATTGCATTAGTAAAGACACACAATATTGATTATGTGTTCGCAGCCGTTGTGTTAGCAGGGGTTTTACAAGTTGCGGCGGGTTTGTTGCGATTGGGAAAATTCATTCGATTAGTGCCACATTCGGTCATGTTTGGCTTTGTGAATGGTTTGGCAATTGTCATTTTTATGGCTCAATTAGTTCAATTCAAAAGCGAAGACGGACATTGGTTGCAAGGTACTTCGATGGCGATGATGTTAGGTTTGGTCGGTTTGACGATGTTGATTATCTGGGGATTACCAAAAATAACCAAATCGTTTCCATCTTCTTTAGCAGCGATTTTGGTCGTTACTGCAATCACGTTGGGTTTTGGGATTGACACCCAAACGGTTGGTGATATCGCTCCGATAAGTGGCGGTTTTCCTCCGTTTCACATTCCGTCAGTGCCTTTTAATTTAGAAACGTTACGAGTCGTTTTTCCTTATGCGTTGATTATTGCTGGAGTTGGTTTGATTGAAAGTTTATTGACTTTGAATTTGATTGATGAACTTACGGGAACTCGTGGACGAAGTAATAAAGAATGTGTTGCACAAGGAACTGCAAATATTTTAACTGGATTTTTCTCAGGAATGGGTGGTTGTGCGATGATTGGTCAAAGTTTGATTAATATTTCGTCTGGTGCAAGAGCGAGATTATCTGGGATTTTTGCGTCCATAATGTTGTTGGTTTTCATCATGTTCGGTTCGTCTTATATCGAGCAGTTGCCAATGGCAGCGTTGACTGGCGTTATGATTATGGTTGCCGCTGGAACATTTGAATGGGCAAGTTTGAAAACCTTTGGCAAGATGCCAAAAGTCGATGTTTTGGTGATGGTTTTGGTCGCTTTAATTACGGTTCTTTTACATAATTTAGCGTTGGCGGTCTTAATCGGGGTGATTATTTCAGCCTTGGTTTTTGCTTGGGAAAATGCAACTCGCATTCGTGCAAGAAAATATGTTGACGAAGAAGGTATCAAACATTACGAGATTTTTGGTCCTTTATTCTTCGGTTCTATTGGCGTTTTTAATGATAAATTCGAGATTGAGAGTGACCCGGAAGAAGTCATTATTGATTTCGCAGAAAGTCGTGTAGCGGATATGTCAGGCATTGAAGCCTTGAATAAATTGACGGAACGCTATTTACAAGCTGGAAAAGTCATTCATTTAAAGCACCTAAGCGAAGATTGTCGCAAATTATTGAAAAATGCAGAAACCATTATTGATGTCAATATAATTGAAGATCCGAATTATAAGGTCGCTTATGACGTCGTTTAAATTATAGTTAGGGAATAGGTTATTTGTTTCCTGTTCCCTTATCTTTAGTAAAATAAGATTAAACCGTCATTTCTACGCAGAAAAATATGCTGGAATGACGGTTTTTTTAATCATTTCACCCTAATCGTCCGCATATAATCCATCATCATTTCAAAATCTTCAGGATCGTTAAAACGAATTTCATGTGTTGAAATTGGATTTTCTACTGCCCAAATTTCGTATTGAATAAAAGCGTTCAGTTGTTTGGTATCAATCGCTTTCGTTAATAAATCATATTCTGGTTTTAAGGCTTTTTTATCTACTTCGGAAGCTGATTCATAAAGCATCAAAAAATTGAGCAAACACTCTTTTTCTTGAACAAAATCTAAATTTTTCGGAAAATCATTTCCCCTTGCTTTTTGATAATTTTTATCGCATTTCCAAACTGCTTTACAACTTGCGTAACTATTCCACAAAGGTGAATTTGTATTTATTTTTACACTATCGTTTCCAATTTTTTTTATTTCATAATTAAAAATAAAATTTCCTTTTTTATAAAATTCATAACCAAAATATTCATACATTTCAACCATCTTATTTTTAATAACCGTATCATTTCTATTCAAAATATGTGCTTTTGTGATTGCCTCTAAAGCTGCCGAAGTATCGGAAATTGCAGCATAAGCGGTTGCCAATTCGTTATAAATTTCAAAATCTAAATCGTTGTTAACCAATAAATTAGTAAAGAAATCAATTGCTTTTTGCGATTCGTTTTGGAAATTATAAACCGTTCCAATTTTATTTAGAATCCAAAGATTATTCTCATCAAAACCCAATGCCTTTTCATAAGACTTTAATGCTTTTGTATATTTTCTTTTTTTATAAAATTTATTTCCTTTTTTTATAAATTTCGGTAATTTCCTTGAGTCCGAAATACTATTTACGGTTGCCGAAAAAGGTGGATTTTCTAAAACGATTAAATCTCGTTTTACCGTCACATTAGAATCAATAAAATATTCGATGGACGAATTTTCCATTATTTCCGAAAAATCCTTTGGCGTATTCAGTTGCTGTGCGAAAAGTTGGCAAGTCGCAACAGTGAATAGTGTTATTAGTAGGTGTCGAATCATATTAAAAGCGTTTTTATTTTTTCGCAAAGATGATTATTTTTTTCTATGGGTACAACCTGTAATTACTCATATCCAACTCTTTCAGAGTTATTGGAAATGGAGTTAATAATTTTCATTTCGTCTATTTTCAAAATTTTATCTACTTTTGAGCGATTTTTCATAAAACTTATGAGTTTTTCCCAAGTTTTCGAGATAGGGAAAACCTCGTATGCTTATCATTCATCAAACAATTTGTTTTAATAATTATGGAAATTATTGTACTTTTGTTTGATTTTTAGAATTTTAGACCACTCCGAAAAGTGGTGCTACATAAAATAGAGCAAACAGCATGAACGAATTAGAAAATGAACAATTGGGCGAAGAGGAGTTAGATAATGGTTTTGAAAATGATGACGATAATGTCATTTCCTTGAAGGGAATGTACAAGGATTATTTTTTGGATTATGCTTCTTATGTGATTCTGGAGCGTGCCGTACCAATGGTCAACGATGGTTTGAAACCAGTGCAACGTCGAATTTTTCATTCGATGAAACAAATGGACGACGGGCGTTTTCATAAAGTAGCGAACATTATCGGGCAAACGATGCAATATCATCCGCACGGCGATGCTGCGATTGGCGGTGCTTTGGTTGGTTTGGGTCAGAAGAATTTGATGATTGACTGCCAAGGAAACTGGGGCGATAATCGAACTGGTGACGGTGCTGCTGCGGCTCGTTACATCGAGGCTCGTTTGACGAAATTCGCTTTGGAAGTCATGTTTAATGCGAAAACGACAAAATGGCAATTATCCTACGATGGTCGTAAAAAAGAGCCTGTTTCCCTACCCGTAAAGTTCCCGTTATTGTTGGCTCAAGGCGTTGAAGGTATTGCGGTTGGGCTTTCTACGAAGATTATGCCACATAATTTTATCGAGTTAATTAAGGCTTCGATTGATATTCTGAAAGGAAAAAAAGTGACGCTGTATCCTGATTTTGAAACTGGTGGCATGGTCGATGTTGCGAACTATAATGATGGTAAACGTGGCGGTAGAATTCGAGTTCGGGCGAAGATGGAAGAAGTCGATAAGAGAATGATTCTCATTCGGGAATTACCTTATGGCGTAACGACGACGACCTTGATGGATAGCATCGTAAAAGCGAATGAAAAAGGGAAAATTAAAATTAAGAAAGTCATTGATAATACAGCGGCTGACGTAGAAATTTTGATAGAATTAGCCCCGAATATTTCACCGAGTTTTACGATGGATGCCTTGTATGCTTTTACGAGTTGTGAAGTGTCGATTTCGCCCAATGCTTGTGTAATTATTGATGATAAACCGCACTTTTTGGCGGTCGATAATATCCTCAGGACGTGTACTGAAAAGACGAAGGATTTATTAAAATTAGAACTTGAAATTGAGCGAGGAGAATTAGAGGAAAAGTGGCATTTTGCGAGTTTGGAGAAGATTTTTATTCAAAAGCGAATCTATCGAGATATTGAGGAATGTGAAACTTGGGAAGCGGTAATTATCGCTATTCACGCGGGTTTGAAGCCTTTTACGCAACATCTTAAACGGGCAGTTACGGACGACGATGTCTTGCGTTTGACGGAAATTAAAATTAAGCGAATTTCAAAATACAACGAATTTAAAGCCGATGAACAGTTGAAGGCTTTGGAGGATAGACTGAAAGAAATTGCCCATCATTTAGATAATTTGGTGCAATTTTCGATTAATTACTATAAAAATTTATTAGAAAAATACGGTAAAGGAAGAGAGCGTAAAACAGATATTTGCTCGTTCGATACCATTCATGCAACTGCGGTTGTGGCGAATAATACCAAACTTTATGTGAATTATAAAGATGGTTTTATTGGTACGGGATTGAAAAAAGATGAGTTTGTCACGGAGTGTTCGGATATTGATGATATTATTGTTTTTCGTAAAGATGGAAAATATTTGGTGTCCAAAATTTCGGATAAAACCTTTGTTGGTAAAAATCTAATTCATGTCGCTGTTTGGCAAAAAGGGGACGAACGGACGACGTATAATGCGGTTTATTCCGATGGAAAAACGGGGCGGACTTTCGTCAAACGCTTCAACGTTTCGGCGGTGACTCGTGAGCGAGAATACGATATTACGCAAGGAAACGACCATTCAAAATTGTTATATTTTTCCGTTTATCCAAACGGGGAATCGGAGATTGTAAAAATTCAGTTGACGCAATCTTCCAGTGCAAAAATCAAATCCTTTGAATATGATTTTGCAGAATTAGTAATCAAAGGAAGAACGTCAAAAGGAAATTTATTAACAAAATATCCTATTTATAAAGTTAAACAGGAAAGCGTTGGTAAATCTACACTTGGAGCGTTAAAAGTATGGTTAGATGATGTTAGCGGACGTTTGAACACGGACGGACACGGCAATCTTTTGGGCGCATTTGATACGGGCGAACAGATTTTGATTTTGCTTAATGACGGAACTTACGAAGTTCGAGATTTCGAAATAAACGAAAAAATGGACTTGAATAGCATCGTTGATATTGCGAAATTCAAACCTGAATTGATTATTTCAGCAATCTATTTCGACCCAGAACGAGAAGCGACTTACGTCAAACGTTTCAACGTCGAAACGACAATGGCAAATAAAAAATATAGCTATTTAAGCAGCGAAGAAGCAAAATTTTTGTTCGCAACTTTGAAAAATAATCCTGTGGTAGAATACGCAATGCGTGTCAGTCGCAAGAAAATGAATGGCGAATTTAATTTGGAAGAATTTATCGAAATAAAAGGTTGGAAAGCCATCGGTAATAAGTTTTCAGATACGAAATTATACGATATTGCTTTGATTAAATTTGATGAAGTTATAATTGAAGACGCCAAGGAAAACGATGGAGAAAACGGTGATACGGAATCTGAAGAAAAAACTTTGTTTGATTAGTGATTTTGGTATTTGATATTCGGCATCCGTGATTCGGCTGCCGAGTAATAAATACCGAGTAATAAATACCGAAAAATGAAAAAAGTAGGAATCATCGGCGGCGGACAACTCGGCAGAATGTTAATTCAAGCGGCTACGGATTGGAATTTGGAAATCCATATTTTAGACCCAGATGCGAACGCACCTTGCAAAGATATTGCACACCGTTTTGTAGTCGCAGAACGTACCGATGCTGATGCAGTTTTTGAATTTGGAAAAGACTTGGACGTTGTGACGATTGAAATTGAAAACGTTACAGTGGAAGGGTTACAGCGTTTGGTAGATTCGGGCGTTGCTGTTTATCCGCAGCCGTCTGTCATTCAAACGATAAAAGATAAACGCCTTCAAAAGCAGTTTTATTTAGATAATAATATTCCAACTTCTCGCTTTATTTTGACGGAAAATAAAGCCGATGTAGCAGCAAATTTGGGCTTTTTACCTGCTTTTCATAAGTTAGGAACTGGCGGTTATGACGGTCAAGGCGTTCAAAAAATAAGTAGCAAAGCGGATTTGGATAAGGCATTTGATGCCCCAGGTTTATTGGAAGAAATGGTTGATATTGATAAAGAAATTTCGGTCATTGTCGCTCGAAATAAAAATGGTGACATTACAACTTTTCCACCTACGGAAATGGTTTTTGACCCCAAATATAATTTGGTTGACTTCCTTCTTTCTCCTGCTCAAATCAGTACGTTAGTCGCTGCAAAAGCGGAAGCTATCGCTGAAAAAGTGATTTTGGCTTACGATATGATTGGTTTATTGGCAATCGAATTATTTTTGACAAAAAATGGTGAAATTTTAGTTAACGAAGTTGCACCTCGTCCGCACAACAGCGGTCATCAATCTATTGAAGGTAATTATACCTCACAATTTCAGCAGCATTTACGCTCAATTTTGAATTTGCCTTTGGGCAATACCAACGTTCGCACGCTTTCCGCAATGGTCAATGTCATCGGAGCAGAAGGTTTCACGGGCGATGCACATTATGAAGGAGTCGAAAATTTGTTTGATATCGAAGGGGCATATTTGCATTTATACGGTAAGAAATTGACAAAACCTGGTCGTAAAATGGGACATATTACGATTTTAGATAACGACTTAAAGCGTTTGAGCACGAAAATTGACGAGGTAAAAGCGAGTATGATTGTGAAAACAAAATAGTTGATTGGTCGTACCGCTTGATTAGTTAATTTCAAAAATATTTTCTAAAAATCAGTTCCCTAAATTCATGTCCTCACATTGAGTGAAGACATGAATTTTTAATTTAAAATACTATGCTAAAAGAAATTATTTCAGTGACGTTAATTCTATTTTCAATCATTGACGTATTGGGAAATATTCCGATTTTCATTAGTTTGAAATCGAAAAATATTGAGATTAATCCACTAAAAGCGTCCTTAGCTTCGGGTGCGATTATGATTGCTTTTTTGTTTATTGGTGAACTGATTTTATCGCTATTTGGCGTTGATGTCGGCTCGTTTGCTCTTGCTGGTGCAATTGTTATTTTCATCATCGGCTTAGAAATGGTTTTGGGAATGGAAATTTTTAAACACGAAAGCTTGGACACTAATTCTGGGTCTATTTTTCCAGTTGCCTTTCCGTTAGTTGCTGGTGCCGGGACATTGACCACGATTTTATCGCTTAAAGCAGAATATCAAGAAATAAGTATTATTGGCGGCATTGTCGTTAATTTGGTTATTCTTTTTATCGTGATTTATTTTTCAGATTGGCTTCAAAAAAACTTGGGCAGACAAGGTGCTTCCGTCTTGCGTAAAGTGTTCGGAATCATTCTTTTAGCGATTGCAATTAAGTTATTTAAGAATAATTTGTAATTAAAAAAATATAAAAAGCCTCATTCGAGATAATTTTGAATAAGGCTTTTTTTGGATTTGTGTGCGTGTTGTTCTATAAAATCAATCCTTTTAGAAACATTATCTCATTTTTGAGAAAATCTACCGGAATCACATTTTATAAACCAATATAACATTCCTCTAAATCAGCGTAATTTACGAAAGTAAAGTTATTCAAAATAAAAAAACTTACCCTTTCCCAACCATCATAAAATAGAAATTTAGAAATACTTTTCGGTAAATAATCCTTAATTTTTATAAAATCAACCCCCTTTTTCGATTTACAAAATAACTATAAATTCCTTTTATTATCTTTGCTAATTGTTCGGTAATACCAGCAAAACTAAAAAAAATGTCAGCATTAGAACAAGTAATGGAAATCTTAGAACCGTTTAAGAAAACGGCTTATATTCCTCAAACGGAGGCGGTGAAATCGGAGTTTTCGGCAAAATCGAAATTTGGTGGTTTTCCGTATTTGCGAAATGCCGCAGATTGGCCTATTTGTCCGAATTGTAAGCAGCACAAGCAGTTGTTTTTGCAATTAAATATGGCAGAATTACCTGAAAATCAAGGTGATGGATTGGTGCAGTTATTTTATTGTACGACTCGAAAACCAGATTGTGAATCACATTTTGGAGCATATTTTCCGTTTACGGATGCGACAACTTGCCGAAAAATTGCTATCGAAGGCGAATCTGCTACGATTGAGCCGACTTTGGGTAAAATTTATGAAGAAAAACAAATTATGGGTTGGGAAGCGAAGGCTGATTATCCGCATTTTGAAGAATACGATTTATTAGGTATTAATTTCAATGACGAACAAATGAAAGCTATTGAAAATGCTAAAATTTCGTCATGTCAAAAAGATAAATTATTCGGTTACCCGTTTTGGGTGCAAGGTGTCGAATATCCAAAT